>MDSV01006317.1_pt1 | contig 45490 bp, 45 predicted proteins | sample 810851 | NCBI WGS metagenome assembly MDSV01 (sample SAMN05326640, study PRJNA326480) | marine metagenome | isolation source: seawater | place: Atlantic Ocean: North East | collected 2012
AAGCCTGGCAACGACCTACTCTTCCATACCTTAAGGCAAAGTACCATCGGCGCAGAAAGGCTTGACTTCCGAGTTCGAAATGGATCGGGTATTGCCCTTTCGCAATAATTACCAGGCAAGTGCCTTATACTGAATTTTAGGAAAGTGTAAAGTTTTTGATTTTAACTATTTATTCATATAAACAACATTATTTACTCGATTATTGAAACGTTTAAGCATTATTATTTTGTTCGTGTAAGATAAATTAGTACTAAAGTTGGGCTGTTAATATGAAGCAAACAATAAAGAAAATTATCAAATTTTTTGGTCTCAATATTACTAGAATAAATAAAGAATTATCAAATTTAACTTTTGATGAAATTTACTTAAATTATTTTAAAAGTAGTGATCAACCTGTAATTTTCGACGTAGGAGCAAATGAAGGTCAATCTATTTATCGATTTAAAAAAATTTATAAAAATTCAATAATACATGCTTTTGAACCTAGCAAAAAAATATTTAGTAAATTAAGTAAAAATTGTGAAAATGAGTCAAATATTTTTCTTAACAATTTTGGTCTTGCTAATGAAATTGGATTTAAACAATTTAATTTAGCAAAACAAAGTGGGGCCTCGTCTTTTAATAAGTTTAACTATAAATCCAAATGGTTAAAAAAAAGGTCTAAGCAATTTAATACAACAGAGGATAATTTTACTGAAAGTGAAACAGTAAAAGTCAGCACTCTGGATGACTATTGTTTAAAAAACAATATTAAAAATATTGATATTCTCAAAATTGATACACAGGGATATGAGGATGAAGTTTTAAAAGGTGCGCTAAATACAATAAAAGAGGGGAAAATTTCAGCAATTGAATTTGAAATTATTTTTGATGATGTTTACAAAAAAAAATTTTCCTTTTTTGATTTAGAAAAGATTTTTATTAACTATAATTTTAGACTTTGCGGTATAGATTTTGCAAATAATAACTTGTTTTCAGGAATAGTATTTTTTGCGAACGCCTTATATATTGATAATTCAAAAATTAAAAATTAAATTAATCTCTATAGTAATAAATTTTATAATTATAAAAATTGTCTAATATTAATTTATCAGGATCAATATCTGAGTATGTGTGTGTGCAGGGTGGCGCACTATAATAACACATCCCTACGTCATATTTTTTATTTGGTATGTAGAAAAAAGTTTTTTTGTTCTTTAATATTTTATGATTTTTTCTATAAACATTAACGCTATCATCAGAATAAATATTTGGAACAGCAGGTTTTGATTGAAAATTATCAATTATTCTATTTGTATGCTTTAAAAAAATAATACAAAAGATTATAATAAAAATAGTTTTGTTAAATTTATTAAAATTATTTAAAATAAAACTTAATTTATTTCTTATAATCATCAAAAAAACCAATACAAAAAACGTTATAATGTAACCATAACCATATCTAAAGGTTGGAGAGTTAAAGAACCAAAAAATTGTGCCTATGGCAGAAATACCTAGGGCAAAAAATAAAAGATTCTCTTTTTGTAAGGGATTGTGTTTATTTTTTTTATTATTTTTCAAAAAAGACACTATTAAAAAAATAATCAAAATTAAAAAATATATTAAAAAATTAGTTAATCTTTTTAACGTTTCTATGCCATGGTTTTTTACCCAGACTTTTATCCAGTCTGAACCTTCAAGATAGGAAACAAAGTCTTGTTTTTGTATTTTTTGATCACTCCAACCCTTAGACCACGCTTCAGTTTCCACTTTAGCATTTACTGCATTTGATCTTCTATCACTATTATAATCATACCATTTTAAACTTTTAAAACATACTTGCTCAACTGGAAAAATTAAACAACCAGAATTAATCAAATTTTTTGTTAAAAAAAGCGAGCAAAATATTAATGAGAAGATAATTACTTTATCTCTAATTAAAGATTTCAATTTATAATTTTTGAAAAAAAATAAAGGTATTAAAAAAGAAAAAATCATGGTTATTTTATTTAAAAAAATAAAAGTTGATATTAAAAATAAATTAATACAATCATTAATTTTTTTTTTATCAATTTCAAAGAACTTTGAAATTAAATAAAAGAAGCATAAAGCAGCGGGGGCATCATTTCCTAAATTGCTGTATCTGTTGTTATAAATTAAAATAAAACTTAAAATTATTGAGGCAAATATATAATTTAGTGGATTAGATTTTTTCTTTGAAAAAAAAATTTTATAAAAAAAATGACCAACTATATTTGCCTGTAATATAACTAAAGGTATTATTATTCCTTCATTACCAAATAAATGATTGTTATAGATTGATGAAATATGTTGTATGATTGAAGTGTGTCCAAATCTATAATGCAGATTGCTTAGGCCGAAAATAATTTTATATTCATTTAAAATACTTACATAAGGTAGATGATAAGAACCAGAATCTGGTCTATAATTATTGTCATAAGCTACAGTAAAAAGTGAAAATAGAGCAATTAAAGTTAAGTATTTTATAATAGACCTAAATTTTACTTTACTTAAATTGCTAAAAGAAATTAAAATTATTGTAACAAGTAAAAAACTGTTAAACGCTTTATTTATTGGTAAAAAAAAATTTATAAAAAGACTTATAAACCCAAGACATACAATTCCATATATTCCATACTCAAAAAAATTTAATTTATAATTTTTTTTAAATATTAATTTTATGAAAATCAAACCAGCTGAATATGTAAAATAAGATGCTATAAATATATTAAAAAATAAATTTATCATGTCTTAAATAAATATTTGAAATAAGTTGCAAGAGTTTCAATTCCATCTGAAAATTTAATTTTTTTACCTTCAGCATGAGTTCTTCCATTATAACTTATTGCGATTTCATTAATTTTAATTTTTTTATTTGCCACTTTACAATTTATTTCTGCACAAAAATTAAAACCATTTTCTACTAATTTGATATTCTTAAAAAGTTCTAATTTAAAAGATTTGTAGCAAGTATGTGCATCAGTAATATTTTGTCTATAAAGCAAATTAAAAACAGAGGTTAATAAACGATTAATATATATTCTTGAATTTGAACTGAAGTTACTTCTTTGTAAATCGAGCAATCTTGATCCATAGACTACATCTGGGTCTTTTTTTTTAAACTCTTTGATAATAGCGTAGTAATCATTAGGATCATACTCCAAGTCAGCATCTTGAATAATTACATACTCTCCTGTCACAAATTTTTGTGCAGCTTTAATGCATGCGCCTTTTCCGGAATTTTTATTGTTATATATTATCTTAAAATTTTCTTTGTTCTCATAAGTTGAAATAATTTTTCTAGTTTCATCTGTGGAGTAATCATCCACTAGTATAATCTCTTTACTTAAATTTATCTCTGTAACTTTTTTTATGATCTTTGAGATTGTTGATTCTTCATTATAACAAGGTATTATGATACTAATTATTGGTTTATTCATAAAAAATGAAAATTAAATTATATTTTGCATATATGTTTATATTTTTTATGGTCTATTTAAAAGTAAATTTACCCTATTACATCGATAGGATTTCATTTTACATAAAAATTATACTAGATGTCTAATTTAATAATAGCTCCAACATTATCTTTGACAATTTTATCATTAGGGCTTTTGGTAAATCAAAAACTTATTTGTCCATCCAATAAAGATAATTTATCTTTAAATACAATTGATATAGTTAACTGTTTTTTTATTGGTCAGATAATTTTTTTTAGTTGTTATCTTTTGTTGAGTTTTTTTATGATAAATTCAACTGTATCAATATTATTTTTAACTCTTTTACTGCCTTTCAATATTATTTTAATTAAATTAAAATTTAAATGGATGTTGAATAAATTTAACACTATATATCTATCAATATTATTTTTTATTTTCCTAATATTATTAATTGCTTCTTTAGCTCCTCCGTCTGATTTTGACACTGTTAATTACCATTTAACATTACCCAGATTCTATATTGAGAATGGGTCATTTTTTTTTAGAAAAAGTATAATCTACGATTTTTTTCATCCATTTCACTTAAGTATTAATTTATTTTTCCTTTCATTGAAAAGTACGTCAGGATACCAGGCCTATAACATAATTCTATTAATATTAATTGTTTTACAATTAAATTATTTAACTAAGTTATTTAATCTTAAAAAAGATGTATTTTATGTATCAAGTATAGTTTTAATTCTATCTAAAATAATATCTTTATCGGTTTTAAATAATTCGCAAGATTTAATCTTGATAGCCTCAATTTTTTTAATGATTATAAATTTTTTAATATTAAAAAGTAATTTCAATTTTAAAAATCAATTCTTTTTTATTATTTCAGTTTTAACTACAATTTTTATAAAACATCATGGTTTAATAATTTCTTTTTTTCTTTTTATTTTTTTATTTTATGAATGTTATAAACAAAAAAAAATAAATAATTTTTTAGTGATTTCAATAACTGTTTCACTCTTTTATATTCCCTATCTAATTAAAAATTTTTATCTTGTTGAAAGTTTATTTCCTTCAATTCAATACATTCAAAGTTATAATCCTAACTTAGTGGAGTCGTTTATAAATATTCCATCTAAAATAATTGAAATCTTTATTTTAACACCAGATACACTAATCTCGGGACCGTTTATTTTATTATTTTTTTTCTATGGTATTTTTTTTGATAATAATAAAAATTTTAAAATACTATACTTAATATGTCTTATATATTTTTTTATTTGGATATTTATTTTTAGTTATCAAATTAGGTACTTACTTTATTTATTTCCTTTATACGTATTTATTGCATCCAAAAATTTTGTTCACATGCTTAGAAAATACGTGAAATTAAGATTTTTATTTTACTTGTGCCTAATTGTATCTTTGTCTTTTTCAATCCTAAATTCATCAAGTACACTGATACGAAAAATCCCGATTGTTACAAATCTTATAGATAAAAAAAGTTATTATAAATTATATGATCATAGCATGCTGCTATATGAAGAATGCAATTATATAAATAAAAATATTCTTGAAAATGAAACCTATATTATTTTTGGTTTAAATTCTTATTTCTGTAATCAAAAGAAAAATATTAGGAACATTATTAATGATCAAATTTATTTTTTTCCAGATAAATTAAATAAACAAAAAAATATTAATAATTCAAAAATTAACCAAGCTATCGATAAAAGATTAAAATTTGTTATAATAAAAAACAATTATAGGTGGGATAAGTATTATACTTACAGAAAAGTAATCGACTACACAAAAACATTAAAAATAAAAAAACATAAATTATCTAATCATTTTACTCTCTTTGAAGTTTTAAATTTTAATAAATAAACTACTACGACTACATATATTATAAAATTAAATATAATTGCATAAAATACAATTCCAAAAAAATAACTTAAATAAAATATTGCTGTGTTGAAAAAGAAAATTGAGAAAAATGATATCTTTTGGTCAAATTTATTTAGTATTAGATGATGCAAGTGTAAATTATCTCCGATAAATGGATTCTTGTTCTTAAAAATTCTAAATAGGAATAACCTAAACATATCAATACCAGGTATCATCATCATTAAAAAAATGTCCTCTACATTAAATAGATTGTTTTTTTCATAAATCATAATAGCGTAATAAGAAATTACAAAGCCTAAAAATAATGTACCTGAATCACCTAAAAAGATTTTATTTTTAAAATTTAGGTATAGCAAAATTATCAAATACAAAACTAAAATTAGAAGAAATATATCAATACCCTGAATTATTATAAAAAAAATGATTGCTGATATAGCATATGCGATACACTGCATGTTAATCCCGTCAAAAAGATTAATTGCGTTTAGAAAAAGAAGAAAACAAAACACTGTGAATATAAAATCAAAATTTTTTATGTAAACGGTATAATTTATAAAACCAAAATCTAGATATTTTATTTTTATTGTTTCATCTACAAAGACCAATAGTGAGACGGCAAATGTTAAAAGAAAAAACTTTGTATAAGGCTTAATGTTATTTTTATCATCATAGAACCCTATAAAAAAAACAATTGCAGCTACTACAATAAAAAAATAGAAATTTTTTGTTAATTTGAATAAATTATAATTAATTACATAATCTGTAAAAATTATTGATAAAAATATTAGATTTAGAAATATTAAGCTTCCTGCTAAAGATACTTTTTTCTTATGAATTTTAATGGATGATTTAGGAATATCATAAAGATTTAGTTTTCGAGTAATATTATTCAAATTTTTTAAAAATATTAATAAGGTTATAAAAAAGGTAGCTAAAAAAATTGTCATATTTTTTTGTAATGAAAATAAAATCCTAGTGGCAAATAGTAGATAATAGACAAATAGTTATTAAAAAAATTTCCACTTGGTATTATAGGCAACAAAGTTATTATAAAAGATGAATAGAAGCATAATTTTATAAGGTCAGTTTTTTTAAAAAATATCTCGAACAGAAAGTTATATAACAACACCAGGAGTAACAATATTGGTATAATCACGCCTGCTAATCCAACCTCTGAAATAATTTGTAAATAAGTATTATGCGGATGTGTATTTACGGAATGTTTTCCAGAGTAATATTTATCATTATTATACAATAATCTGTAAGTATTTGGTCCTGATCCAAGAATGGGAAAATCTATAAAAATCTTATACGCTGTTTTATAAATCTGTGTATGTTCTTCAGAAAAAATTAAGGTTTTTTCGTTTTTAAATTGAGAAATTGTTAGATCTATATACCTCTTCTTAAATCCCTGGTTAAGATAAATTATTAAAAAAAAAGATATACTCAAAATCAGCATATTTACAATTTTTTTAAAAATCGATTTTGAGGTATAACAAATAATAAAGGGAATAATAAAAATAAATAGATATAACAACGCTGTTCTCTCTCCACTGAAAATTACATTTAAAACACCAAATATAAAGCTGATCCAAAACATTAAAGTGAATTTTTTATTTTTAATTTTACACATAAAATAGACTGCAGCAATAAGTGGTAATAATCTCGAAGTATAACTTCCCATAATATATTCATCTCCAAAAAAACTACTGATTCTATGTTTGAAAATCTTATCTGCTCCTAAAATATTTGTATCAAAAACTAATTCATATAATGATCCTGCAAAAATAATAATATTTGCTAAACATATAACAAAAAGGAAATTCAATAGTGTACTCTGATACTTTTTTAAAATTAAATATAATGCCAAAGAAAAAAGCAAAAATCTAATATAAGGAATTGTTGATTTTAAAGAGTGTGATATGTCTACAGAAAATAGAGACGATATAATTAAAATAAAATAGAATGCCAAAAAAAGTACTATTATTTTATTTTTAATAATTTGAGAAAAATTGTTATTACTTAGCAAAAATAAATATACGATAGCTAATGAAATAACTGTAAAATCACTTAAAGCTGGACCAGTAATTAAAAAAATAGGTAATATGATAATAAAAATACTTAATATTTTAAATTGCCTATCTTGGGTAAAATACATAAATAATCATTTAACTGATACATTATAAAAATGAAAAATTCAAACGGTAAGAATATTTTAATAGTAACACAATATTTTTGGCCAGAAAATTTTTTAATTAATAATTTTGCATTACATTTAAAAAAATATGCAAACGTTACAGTTCTCACAGGTCTACCAAATTATCCCGATGGGGAAATTTTTAAAAAATATAATAAAATAAAAAAAATATTTACTGAAAATTGGGAGGGTATCAAGGTTGTAAGAATTCCCATTATACCTAGGAAAAAGGGAGGGGCTGTTAACTTATCGTTAAATTATTTATCATTCCTATTAAATGGTACTTTTTTAGCTAACAAAATTGATTTTAAAACGAAATTGGATCACATACTATTTTATTCAACATCTCCAATTACATCTTGTTTACCTGCCATCAAACTAAAAAAAATATATAATTGTAGACTATCAATCTGGGTACAAGATCTTTGGCCAGAGAGCTTAGAAGCAACTGGGTATATCAAAAATAGAATTATTTTAAAATTATTTTCTTTTATTGTTAAATTTATTTATAAAAAATGTGATTATATTTTTGCACAATCTAAATCATTTATTAAAAATATTAAAAAATATACAAGAAAAAAAAAAGTAACTGTCTTATACAATTCTCATATAGTTAAATCGTATTCAAATATAAAAAAAAAAATATTGATCCCAAAATTTTAAAGCTGCTAACTCAACGGAAATGCTTTGCATTTACGGGCAATATTGGTAAAGCTCAATCAGTCGAAACTATAATTGATTGCGCACGAATTATCAAAAAAAAAAATAATAAAATACACTTTCTTATCATAGGGGCTGGATCACAAAAAAATGAAATTAGAAAACTGATTAAAAAATATAAGTTATCCAATGTTACCTTACATGGTCCTTTTAAGCCAAACATTATTGATTACATATTAAAAAAAACAGTATCAAATATTATAACCTTGAAAAAACATAATATTTTTTCACTAACAATTCCAAATAAACTTCAAACCTATTTGTTATCTGGTAGACCTATAGTTTGTGCTGCAGATGGTGAATTAAATAATATTATTAAAAGAAATAACATAGGGTTCGCCGTTAGAGCGGAGGATTACATAAATTTAAGTAAAGCAATACTTAAAATTTCAAATTTTAATAAAACACAAATTGCTTCTTTTAAAAAACGAAATATTAGTTTTTATAATAATAATTTCGAAATTGATAAACAGGTAAAATTATTTTTAAAAAAAATTAAAATACTATAATATGTACAAAAAAATTTTAATCTTAGGTGCAAATGGTCTAATAGGAAATAATATCCATAGGTACCTAGTTACAAAAAGATTGCATATATTCCCCTGCGTAAGAAACCCTAAAAAAAAGATTGGGGATGGGAAAAATTATTACTATGGAAATCTTATTAAAAACAATAAGATTAATTTTAAACAAATTCATAGAATAATTAGTGATTTAAAACCTGATATGATAATAAATTGTATAGGTACTACAAAACATAAAAGGGTAAAGCAAAATCATTTTGATATACTAAACTTTAAATTAATTGAACTTCTCTTAAAATTCAAAATAAAGATAATCAATTTTTCGACGGACTGTATATTTGCTGGAAACAATGGTAACTATAAAGAAACAAGTGTAGAATTAGATAAAAGTCTATATGCTAAATCTAAAATTAAAGTAGAAAATATTAGATCAAATTTTTTAATCAATTTAAGAACTTCTGCATTTGGAAAAGAAAGATTAACTAAAAATGGTCTATTTGAATGGTTTCTTTGCAAAAAAAAAGTGTTTGGTTACAAATTTGCTTACTTTTCAGGACCAACTTGTCATGAAATTGCTCAAATCATATATAATCATATCATTTTAAGAAAGAAAATATCATTTGGTACATTTAATATTGGAGGAAGAAGTATTAACAAATATGATCTTTTAACACTTACAAATGATATATATAAGAAAAATAAAATTATTTTAGAAAATAAAAAAATTAAAATTAACAGAACACTTAACATACAAAAATTTATAAAAAAAACTAATTACAAAATTAAGTCATGGCAAACAATGTTAACAGAAATGAAAAAATTCGATGAAAAATCCTTTTAATAATAAGACTCTACTAATCACAGGTGCCACCGGTTCGTTTGGTAATGCTATGATTAATAAAGTATTAAAACTTAATCCTAAAGAGATAAGAGTTTTTAGTAGAGATGAAAAAAAGCAAGAAGATTTAAGAGAAAATTTAAATAATAAAAAAATAAAATTCTTTATTGGAGATACAAGACAAATAGATAGTCTTGAAGAGCCAATGAAAGGTAGTGATATAGTTTTTCACGCTGCGGCACTAAAACAAGTTCCCTCATGTGAATTTTATCCAATGGAAGCAATAAAAACAAATATTCTAGGCACAGAAAACTCAATTAAAATGGCAATAAAAAATAAAGTGAAAAATTTTATTTTATTGAGCACCGACAAAGCAGTTTACCCAATTAATTCAATGGGTTTAACTAAGGCTCTAGCTGAAAAGGTGCTTGTCTCACTATCTAGACAGCTTAAATCATCTGAGACTATTTTGTGTGCAACAAGATATGGCAATGTAATGGCATCTAGGGGCTCGGTCATACCTAAGTTTGTAAATCAAATAATAAATAAGAAAGATATCACAATTACAGATCCTGAAATGACAAGATTTATGATGTCCCTTGAAGACTCAATTAATTTAGTAATACATGCACTCAATAACGGAAATCAGGGCGACATATTTGTCCAAAAATCACCAGCGGCTACAATTAAAGATATAGCAAATGCCCTAAAAAAAATTTATAAATCAAATGTTTCTATATCCTACATTGGTATACGACATGGAGAAAAAAAATACGAAACACTAGTCTCTAAAGAGGAAATGCTAAGAGCAGTGGACCAAAAAAAATATTTTAAAATTATTTCTGATGATAGAGATTTGAATTATTCAATATACTTCTCAAAAGGAACAAGAAAAATAAAAAAATTAAACGAATACAATTCAGATAATACAAAAAGACTCAAATTAAAAGAATTAATTAATTTAATCAAAAATATTAAAATTGAAAAATATGTATAAAATAATTACATTAGTTGGAACACGTCCAGAACTAATTAAACTTTCGCAAACTATTATAAAATTAGATAAAAATTTTAAAAATTTTTTAGTTCATTCAGGACAAAACTATGATTACGAACTAAATAAGATTTTTTTTAAAGATTTAAAAATAAGAAGACCAGATTTTTTTTTAAATGTAAAAAACAAAGTTTTATCAAAAACAATTTCAAATATAATTTTTGAAACTGATAAAATAATAGATAAAATAAAACCTGACGCAATTTTAGTTTATGGAGATACAAATACTAGCCTAGGTCTAATCTCAGCAAAAAGAAAAAAGGTTCCAATATTCCACATGGAAGCTGGTAATAGATGTTACGATTTTAGAGTCCCAGAGGAAATTAATAGAAGAATTGTAGACCATATTAGTGACGTAAACCTTACTATATCTGAACAAGCCAAACAAAACCTGATTGCAGAAGGACTGGATCGTAACATGATTTTTAAAATTGGTTCGAATATGAGAGAAGTCATCGATCAAAACATAGAAAAAATCTACTCATCTCAAATCCTAAAAAATTTAAAGTTAAAAAAAAAAGAATATATTGTTGTAAGCTTACATAGAGAAGAAAATGTCGATAGTAAAAACCGTCTAGTAAAAGTCATAAGTATGTTAAATGATATTAAAACAAAGACAAAAAAAGAGATAATTTTTTCAACACATCCAAGAACCAAAAAAATGATTAAGCTCCATAAAATTTCTACTAAAAAAATAAAATTTTTAAAACCATTCGGTTTTTTTGATTATTGCAATTTGCAAAATAATTCATATTGCACAATATCTGATAGTGGAACTATTTTTGAAGAAGCAGCAATTTTAGACTTTCCAGCAATCACATTAAGGTCATCCCATGAAAGACACGAAGGTGCAGAAAATGGAGCAGTTATAATTACCGATTTTTATGATGATAAAATTATAGATACCATAAAACTATCAATAAATTCGAGAAAAAATTTTAAACCTTATGTCGATGATTATATGGTTAAAAATGTTTCTCAAAAAGTAGTAAATATTATTCAAAGCTATATTAAAATAATTAACAATAAAGTTTGGAAAAAAAACGAATTTTAAATACTTTTTTTTTTATAAAACTTTTCAAATAATTTTGTTTTTACAATCACTAGAAATATCTTTTCAAAAAAGTTAAATTCAGTGATTAATTCTTTAAATTGATTTTGATATTTTGGATAAAATAATTTTATTTTATAATGTATTGAATAATAATTTTTAAGATAAAAAAGTTGCAAAATTAATTTTTTCAATTTGCTTCGATATAAAGTAAACATTTCTTTTTTGTTTATTAAGAAAAAAGGAATTTCCCAAAACTCATCAGATCTATTTTCTGCTGTTTTATTAATAAAAATAAGGTAGTTATTGATCCAACACAACTTTTCTTTACTAAAAATTTTAAGAAAAAAATCTATATCTTCCCCTATTTTTATATTATTTCTAAATTGAAAGTTTTCAAATATCCCTCTATTGAGACAAAGGCCAGATGAGCAAATTATATTTTTTTTAAATAAAAAACTTCTTAAAGGAAAACTGGAAAATGAATAAGAGTATTTTTGTTTTGCTTTATTTTCATCATTATTATCAAAACTGTGTTTTGCAGAAAAAATATTAGCTTTTTTATTAAATTTATCTACTAAGATATTAATTTGTTTAAGATAATATTTGCTCAAATAATCGTCTGCGTCTAAAAAAACAATGTAATCAGCCGATGATTTTTGAACACCTAGGTTTCTTGCAAAACTTACACCGCGGTTTTTTTGTTTTATCAGTTCAATGTGGTGATATTTTTTGATTAAATTATTTACTACAAGTGCACTTTTATCTGTAGATCCATCATCAATAACAAAAATTTTATTAAATTTATATTCTTGATTTAAAGCAGTTAATATAGTTTTTTCAATTGTATATTCCTTATTATACAAAGGAATAATAAGATCAAAAACTCTATGCATATTTTTGTTTTAAATTATTTCTATTACAACTTGACAATTATCAGTTGAGAACGCTAAATATTTAAATTTATCATCAGATAGATTTTCCTGTAATGCTTTAAATTCACCATTTTTCCATCCTGAATAATTATAATATTGGTCGAAAATTATTACAGTACCAGGTATAAATTTATCTTTGATATTACTTAATACAAACTTGCTACTTTCATACGTGTCTAAGTCCATATGAACAAATTGAATATTTTGAGGATTTTTAATTAAAAAATCAGGAAGAGTATCTTGCACCCAGCCTTTGATTGGAACGGCATTTGATTTTAATTTAGGTATTTTTCCTTTTAAATTAAATTCTCCTTTTAAAGCAGCTGTTCCAACCCAATCATCTTTTAAACCAGTAAAACTATCAAAACCAAATATCTTTTTATCATTTATAAAATTTGAAAAATAATTTAATGTCTCGCCTCTCCAAACTCCAAACTCAAGAAATAAGTAATTTTCAGCATTGTTATTTACTAAACTTTTAGTAATTGCAAATTTTCGAATTTCTTTTTGAGACAGAAAAATTGATGTTGAGAAATATTTTTTAAAATATTGGTAGCTTGCCTCTACCTCTTCTTTATAAAAACGGTAGTAATTGTTTGGTCGTATTGGTGGAACTTCAACAGATGGACTAGCATTTAAAATAATTAAATTTTTAATTTTTTGAACTATCTTTAACAATTTCAAAATAAGTAATTTCATTTATTTCTTATAACAAAACCAAAATAAAATACAAATTTCCAAATATAAAGCCTAGTCTTTTTAATATTAATATAATTTAAGAATTTAAAATATTTTTTTACAAATTCTCGATTGGTATTTTCTTGAGGATTGGTGAATACTGAGCTTTTTTTGATAACATATAATTTGATTCCTTTTCGCAGTAATATTTTACTATGTAATATATCTTCTCCAATTGCTTTGCCTTTAAAAGGGTAATAATTTTTTAAAACTAGATTTTTTTTTTCATGCAATATAAGACCTCCGGGAAGCCAATCACAACTTAAAAAATCTCTTTTCATATATTTTGGGTCTACACCATAATTAGTATGTATTTTAGAGATTTTTCCCATTCTTAAGCTGGTCAAAGGGACTGATAATATTACCCAATGTAAAAATCTTTTGAAATATCCAAAAAAACTTTTATCCAATTTGTGAATTTTGTTTTTATTGTTATCGTAATAAATAGGACCAATACTTGAATTTTTTAAAATTTTTTTAAATTGTATTAATTTAAAAATATCTTTATTAGCAAAAATAATATCATCGTCTATTTGCAAAACAAGATCGTGTTTTGCTTTCTTAAAACCAAATTGTCTTTGAACGACCTGTCCAGTTTTTTTACAAAAATAGTATTTTATTTTTTTTGACTTCAGTAGCTTAAACTGTGGATATTTTTGTAGTGAAAAGACAACTATTATTTCGTCTATAAATTTATTTCTATTCAAATTTGATAAAATTTTATTTATCTTATAATTCCCATTAGAGGGTATTACAGCGCTTAACTTATGGTGTCTCATTAAAATTCGCTTATCTTTTCAAAGTCATTGCCTTTTTTTATCCATTTTTCTTGAAATTTTTTATCAAATTTTATCTCATCATTGCCATACATATAAATCCAATCTAAAAAATCTATTGGCCTATTAGTTTCAAGTGTAAAATGCTTATGAAATTTTTGTTCAAAATTCCAGTCATATTTCTTCCAAAAAAAGTCAATAGAATTAAAATCAATTATTAAAAAATAATCTTTAACACAATTCCAATAATGTTCTAAGGTCCAATCTAATTTTTCACCTATATTAATTAAATATTTAGCACATAAAAAAACTTCACTTACAACTGGTGTAAAGTTAACGATTTTTTCTTCCTCAATCTTTTTTCCGAATAATTTCAAACCTTCATCAAAGTGTTTGTTTTCGAAATATGTAGATATGTCATCAACATGACCAAATAAAAGAATGTCTGTTATGCCATAAATTCGATATTTGCATGTATTTGAACTACATGCAATTATTCTATTTTTCTGACTATTTTTTTTATTTTCAAATACATTTAAAAGATTAATCATGTAACTAATTGCATTTGGTCTGAAAATTCTACAATCCGTTCTGGTCTTCATAATATATTTACAGCCCTGACTATTTAGAAAATTAATCCCATTATAAGTCGAGAGAATTTGTGCGTTAATGTTTCCATATCCTAAACTTTCTGGAAGATTATTATATAGAACTTTTATATTTACATTTTCTAATTTTAATTTATTTTGAGCACTTTCGGTGTCCCAAGTTGAGATAACAAGAAAACATTCTGGATATAATTGTTTATAAAATTTTACAGTTTCAATTAAAAAATCAATTCCACCTCCAATAGGTCCTTGCAAAACTATGCCTACTGAATTGTTATTTGCAATTTCACTTAAGTTTTTAAAATTTTTAACTTTTTTTGGTTTAAAAGAAAAAGTAACATATGCTTCTTTTACAAACCTTAATATAAAACCATTTAGTCCATGTATTATTGGCGCTGTGGTTTGTTTACCTTTTAAATTGATAGTAAAAAAAAAAACTTTGATTAAGTTTTTATATAATCTTATCTTTCTTACTATTTTGGTAAGTACTGAAATTTTTTTTAAACATTGGATCATTTAAACTTTTTTTTAGCTAAATCAAATTTTGACCAATACTCATTATTATCTCTTGGCGGATTTATTGAGATTGCTGTTGGGTATGGATTTGTGACATCGTGATCATTAATAACCACTCTAGGGGAGTGTGGTAAGTTAAAGATTATTTTGAAATTTTTAAAACCATGCTTTTTTAATAATGTATTGGTAACTTTTTTGTAAAAAGCATCTCTTGATGTGGTAAAAATTATAAATGAACCTTCCGATTGTTTTTTTAGCAAAAACTTTATAGCGTTTGGTATTGGTTTAGCCTCGGTTAAGTAATTATTTTTTTTAAAGAACTTGGATTGATTAAATACAATTGTTCCATCTATGTCACAAAATATTGTTGGATGAGAGTGATTATAATTTACAAAATCATCGTAGGTTCCTACGTCTACATAATTTGTAACTTCATCTGAGATAAATGGAGTTTTAATTAATGCATGTCTTATAATATTGGATACAAAAAGCTCAGTTTTAACATTTTTAGACACCTCTTTGTAAGCTTCATTAAATACCTCTGATTTTGCAAAACTATATCCACCAACAGAGATTAAATTACTAACAACTGACTTTTCTACTATATTAGTCACTAGATCTTGTGAATTTTTAGTGACAAAACTCTTTGCAGAAATATTAGAAATTTTTTTATTTTTACTTAAATTTACTACAGCAACTGAATTTTGAATTTTGAACTTTTGATTAAAAAAACTATCACAATCTTTAATATATAAAGGCTCCTTGTTAGCAAGTTTTTTTGATATTTTATAGACAGTCTCTGCAGGTCCAGAGGTTTCATTTTGTAAAACCACGACTTTTATTTTTTTTGAATTGTTAAATATTTTTTCGATAAGTTTTTTAGAACCGTATTTATAATCATGTTCTTTGAGAATTACAAAATAGATACGCTGTTTATTATATTTTATATTCTCAATACATTTCTGTAACATTAGTTGACCATCATACATAGTTAGGAGATACTTAGGTCTTGTTTTTGGAAATCTAGAGGATTTTCCAGCACACGGTACAATTATTGCCATAAATTATTCATATTTTTTAATAAAAATTTTTGAGTCGATATATCTTTTGCATAGGGAAAAATTCTTAATAGCATGAAAATTAATATATAATCATTTTTAAAAAAACTCCAATTCTTTTTTAATTTTGATGAAATTGTGTCACAAATAATTTTAAAATTATTTTTATTTTTAATATCTCTTACAAACCATAAACAGTCTAAATCTTGTCTAATTTTGATAACATCATATTCTAATGCAGTAATATCGGTAGGATTAGCATCAATTAGATAAAATTTATCATCCTTAAGAATAATATTATCTAATGTTAAGTCACCGTGTATACTGGTATCAATGCAAATTTTAGGTAATTTTTTATAAAGGTGATCAAGGCTAAACACTAAATATTTTTGATTAATTTTTTTTTTTAGATAATTAATTTTGTTATAAATTTCATTGGAAAAATTTTTTTTTTTATTTGTTCTTTTAATTTTTATGTAAGAATTAATAAAATCAATTATTTTGAATATTTTATTATTATCAGCATTTTCAAGAAATGATTGCATATCCTCACCATTTATGTACTCCATTATTAAACATTTATTTGAGCAGGAAATTATATCTGGTGTGTTAAAATTTTGAGATTTTAATTCTTGAAGAATTTCTGCTGACTTTTTTAATTGTGTTCCATTGGTTTTTTTTATATAAAAATTACTATTTATTTCTACAAGCTCCACTAATGCTCCACTATTTCCTTTCAATTTTTTTATTAACTTCATAAGTTCATTTCTTCATAAAAGTTAAGTGAATATTTTTTTTGTTTATCAAGGTAATCAGTTAAAAATTTTTCTGATTTAAAATCATGCAATATCTGTAAACTTTGTTTTGTATTTTCAACTTCAGATAAAATACTGTTTTCAAAATCGAAAGGGTTTATGTCAAAATAAAATCTATTCTTAATTCTTATAACGGGTTTGTTCATTTGCATAGCTTCAATAGATGCAGATGAGGAGGAAAAAAAAACAAAATCAGACCAATTGATTTGTTCATGAAAACTTAAAGCTTTAATATTGTGATCGCGAGAATATAAATTATATTTTTTTAAAATATCATTTTGCTCATTTACCTCTGCATACGGATAGGTTCTTATATAAATATTAAAATTATGAGTTTTTTTTAAATCATTAAGAATTTTACACGCACTTTCTAATTCATGATAATAGGATGTAATAAATAAAATATTTTGTGTTTTACTTTTTTTGGCCTCAATATTAACAGTCATTTTTCTAGGTGAACCAAGAATTGTAATTTTATCATTATCCCATCCAAATTTTTTGTTAAGTAATACTTTTTGTGCTTGACCTGTTGAGCCTATAAGATCAGGTTTATAAACCTGATTATTGTTTCTGAAGTATAAATACCTATGCCCGTCATTTGCTAATTGGTGAACAAAAGCAAGAGTTTTAGCGCCAATTTTATATTTTCTACATAAATGCATTGTGTATTGTTCATAACCCTTTCTTTCAAAAGGAAAAAGAATTTGATCAAAACTCATTGATGTAATTATTTTTTTAATTACAAAAAAATTAATTTCTTGGAAAAAAATATTACTGGAAAAAAAATTTTTATATAGAAAATCTTTTGCAAGGTATTTATCGTTATAAAATTCAAAATTTATTTTACTTCCAAATATAAACGAACTTAATAAATATTTTATAAAAATATAAATAGATTGGAAATATATAATAAATAAATCTTTTATCTCTATAAAGTTAATAAATGTAAATATATTTTTTTTTTTAAGATTTTTTATTTTTAAGATATCTTCAAATTTATATATTAAATAATAAAACAAATTTTTTTCATTATTTATTAAATTTCCAAAAAAATGATCTCCTGTTTGAAAGAAATTTTTTTTTTCTATAAACTCTGGAAGATATAAGTTTTTATAAGCATACGTTTTATTATCAAAAATGTTTGTTTCACTTGTTATTTTAAAAATTAGTATTTTAATAAATGAAATATTTATTAATAATAGAGATTTAATAACTTGAGTAAAATACTCAGATGTTTTTTTGATAAAATTTAATATTTGCATAATATAACCTGAGGAAAAATGAATTTTAAATAGATTTAAAAAATTTATTTTAGCATTTGTTATACCTGAAATATTTTTTTTATTTTTCCCACATATATATAATAAATAATTATCATAAAACTCATCACTATTTAAAAGTGTAAATCTAGATGATTTTGAAAATAAAATAGTTTTTTTTAGTAAGTTATTTGTGAATAATCCTTCGTGCCACTTTTCTAATACATTTGCAAATTTAATTTGATTATTTTTTTGTTCAGTAAAAAAATTTAAATTCCCATCTTTAAATTTTATTATATTTTTTCCATAATCAGAATTAGTATCAAATATCATTTTTATAAGTTTTAAATATTTTATCTTTTTTCATAATTTTATTTGCTCTTTTTAAATCTTGTGGTGTGTCAACCCCGAAACCAAAATTATTAGTTAATAAAGAATTAATTCTGATTGATTTATCAATTAATCTGTTCATATCTACCGATTCTAATTTTTCATGCTTTGAACTTTTTTTTGATCTAAAAATTGAAATTTTCTTTTTTTTTATAGCTATTAACCCTGTTTGAATAAAGTAATTTTTAAAATCATTTAGGCAATACGGTATTGGAAATCTTGAATAATAAATTATTTCATTTTTCTCATTAATTATAGCTTTAACATTATTTGGATTATTGATTAAGTTTTTATCATTTGTTTTTAGTAACAAATTTAAAACTTCTAATTTTTTTACAGATTTAAATTTCTTTATTACTTTTTTTATATTTTTTGGATTTAAAAAAGGTTCATCACCTTGATACATAATAACAACGTCCTCTTTTTTGATAAATTTTATTTTTTTTACTGCTTCAGCTGTTCGCGTCAGTGCTCTTTTATGCGAATTTGAAGTTTTAACGTAATTTATGTTTTTTTTTTTTGCAGAAAGTTTCTGTTTCTTTGTCACATATAGCTAAATATATATTATTTTTATTAATCGCTTTTGATGCTCGTATAAAGCAATGATAAAGCATTGGTAAACCACATATTTTTTTTAAAACTTTACCTTGCAATCTTGATGACTGCATTCTTGCAGGTATCACTATATAAAAATTCATAAACTAAACTATATTCTTAAGAGTATCGCCAATAATTTTGAAGTCTACACCACATGCGATAAATTTATACTTTTTCTTTACTGCCTTACTTATCTCATTCTTTGTAGGGTTGATTAGATGTGTACCAAATATTTTGTTGAATTTTTTTGCCTCATCTAGTATTTTTTTTTCAGCGTCTAAAAATTTTTTACTAGCGAAATTCCCTGGGATACCTAAGCTCATTGATAAATCATAAGGTCCAATTATAAATCCACTGATTAATTTTTCAGAAAAGATAGCCTTTAAGTTATTTAAAGCCTCTTTGCTTTCAATTTGAACAAATAATTTAATTTTTTTCGAACTATCTTTTATGTATTCGCTAAAATTTTTACCATAAGTATTTGATCTGTTTAAAGAGATACCTCTATTACCAGAAGGTAAATGAAAACAATATTTAATTAATTTTTTTACTTGGTTTAAATTGTTTATCATTGGAGCTATCAAGCCGTCAGCACCAAATTCTAAAAAATTTTTTATTAATCTTTCATCAATATTTGGTAAGCGAACATATGCTTTTTTGTTTTTTAGTTTTATAATTCTGATTAAATTACAAGCTTCCTTGACTGAATAAGAAGAATGCTCCATATCGACAACTAAAAAACTAAAATCATGATTACAAAATATTTCAGCTATGTTTTCATTTGATACTGATAACCAGGATCCAAATTCAATTCTATTATTTTCTTTCGACATAATTTAAAACTTTTTTTATTGATGCTAGACCCATTTTTTTTATGCTGGCTGACGTTGATCCGCCAATATGAGGTGTTATACAAACATTGTCTAATTTAATCAATTTTTTGTTTAAAATTTGCTCATTGGCCATAACATCTAAAAAGCAGTTAAAATTTGGATTCCTAGTTAAATGTTCATAAAAATGACTTTCATTAATAACTTCACCTCTAGAAGTGTTTATTATTAAACAATTTTTTTTCATTTTTGATAGTGTTTTTTTATTAATCATATTTTTAGTTTTTAAATTTAAATCTGTATTAAGTGAAATGATATCACAATTTTCGAAAATAAAACTTTTTGATTTAAAATTTATATCACCAACCATTTTTTTTTTATTAATTTCATTAACGTAAATTTGAGGACAAAAGCTTTTTAATTTGCGATATAATAATCGTCCTATATTACCATATCCTATTATACCTATTTTCTTACTACTTAAGTTTTCACCTATATTAGGCTTCCATTTAAAACTCTTAGCGTTATCCAAATTACTTTTAAATAATCTTATTTTATACAACATTGCTAAAATTACCAAATCTGTGACGGACTCAGAATTTAAATTTTTTGAGAATCCCACACCAATCTTAAATTTTTTTAATTGATAAAAATCAAGATTATCTAATCCAACACCAAATTTTGAAATAAATTTTAGTTTATAGCAATTTTCTAAAATATTTTTATTTATTTTTTCCAATCCAACAATTGCAACATCACAATCTTTCAAAAATTTTATTAGTTTTGTTCCATTTAATCTCGAAGATTTATTTAGTTTAATATTTTTAAAATATTTTTTTAAAAGATTGACTAGATCAGCATTATTTGAAAATGACCTGGAGCATACACCTATTTTCATTATTTTAGATTCATCATTTTATTTACATAAGTTGTTATTACGTGATTTAAAATTAAATGTGCATCTTCCGCTGGGCCATACTCATCAATTTCAGTTTTAATATTAATATCCAAATCACTTATTTTACCAATTTTGCCACCATCAAATGATGTAAAACTCACGGTAAAAATTCTATTCTTTTTGGCGTATTTAATTGCATTTAACAAGTTTTCAGAATTTCCAGAAGCGGATATCACAATTAAAATATCGCCTTTTTTTCCTAAAAACTCTAATTGCTTTGAAAAAACATACTTATAATCAAAATCATTTGCTATGGCAGTAACAACAGCTTCATTTGAGTTTAGACTAATACATCTAATTTTATTTCTTAGACCATTAGTTGCCATCATAAAATCAATCGCAAAATGATTAGCGGTTGATGCGCTTCCTCCATTGCCAGCTACATAAATCATATTTCCAGTTTTGGTAGTTTTTATAACTTTAGTTATGAATTTATTTATTTTTTTATTTGGTAATCTTTTTAATAAAAGAGATAAATATTTAGTATAACTTTCAAAATAAATCTCTTTTTTATTTTTAAAAAATTTGTCTAAATTATTTTTTTTGTATACTTTTTTCATTATATTTTTTTACTTTTGTTACCCAACTCTTATCATTACTATATATTTTTTCTATTACTTTCATTACATCTATTGCATCGTCGATAGAATTTTGTTCTTTAATTTTCCTATTAAGAATTTGTCCAAAAATAAATATCTCATTCTTCCACGAGTTATCTATTGTAAAATTATAAATTTTTTTTTTTGGTTCTGTATATACTCTAGATTTCTGAGGCTTTAAAATAATCAACCTTTCATTTCCGTAACTTTTTGTCGAAGACAAAATTCCTGATAAAATGACAGTGCCTTTTTTAAAATTTATCTCTATATTAAAATCATGTCTCCAAAGTGATGCGGATGAATGAATGAAGGCAATTATATTTTTCCTTTTTTGCTTTAATAAAGCAAAACAATTATCCTCAACATCAAAATTCCAGCAGTTATTTTGAACTAAGCTTTTGACTTCTTCAAACGTTCCAAAGAAATATAAAAGTAAATCAACTATATGTATGCCCTGGTCAAGTAAAATACCTCCTCCGGCAATTATTCTTTTAGTGCGCCAATCGTTTTGATTAAAATTTATAAATTTAGACTTTCCATACGTGGCCTTCACATTTAAAACTGACCCATATTTTTTTGTTTCTATTAATTTTTTTGCTTTTATTACAGATTTATGAAATCTATGATTAAAACCGTACATTAACCTTAAATTTTTATTTTTATTTTTTATTGTTTTTATTTTTTTTAATTGCTGAAGATTAATAGATGGTGGTTTTTCACAAAAAACATTGACCCCTCTACTTAAAAAGAAATAAGTTACATCAGCTGCCATGTCATTGGATATGCAGATAAAAACACAGTCAAGATCTGGAAATTTTTTGTATAAAGATCTATAGTTATTAAAATAAATTATTTTTTTTTTTTTTAAATTATTTGAATAATTCTTATCGCACAAAGCCGTAATTTTAAATTGTCTATTTTTATTGAGAAAAAATTCTCTTCTTTTTCCAACAATTCCATGTCCAATAATTGCAGTTTTATATTTTTTTTTCATGATCTAGACCTAATTTTTTTTAGATCACCATATGATGAATATACACCATATGGCTCAGTTTCTCCCCTGACTACACTTCCAGCGGAAATTACAGATCCACGTCTAATGATCGCTCCGGGTAATATTATTGATCCGGCACCAATCCAAACATCATCCTCTATCAAAATTTTATTATATTTATGTCCCTGATCTATTATGTTGATATTTTTATTTTCATATTTATGGTTTACAGATCTCATAATAACTTTAGGACCAAAAATACAGTTACTGCCGATAGTTATTTCACCGCCATCAGCAATAACCAAGTTCTCTAAGTTGAAATGAGTATTTTTCCCTATTATTAATTTTGCATTCACTGCAGAAATGAAGCAACGTTTTTGAAAGCTGACTAAACCTTCAAAATCAATGTTTTTTATAGATCTGATTTCTGCAGATTGATGCAAAATAATTTTTGCTTGAGATTTTAAAAAAAAAAATTTTAGAATTACCTGTCTAATCTTTATGCCTGTTATTCCAGGTATATTAAAAAAGACATACAAAATAATATTTAATATTTCATTTATAACAATCATAAAGCTTTATTTTATTAAATCTTTAAGTGTATTTATGACATATTTTTGTTCATTGTTTGATAATGAATAAAATATCGGTATCGATAAGCAATTTTTGTAATAATATTCGGTATTTTTCAGATTTTTAAATTTAAAATTTTTTTTATAAAATGGATGCTTATAAATTGGGATATAATGCACTTGAGTATAAATATGTTTTTTTCTAAGCGCATTCACTATATCTTCCTTATTTTTTTTAATTTTATTAAAATCAATTTCTAAAACATAAAGATGATTTGCTGAAAATTTTCTTTTTTTTGAGTCTTGAAATGGTCTTAAATTTTTAAAGTTTGTAAATTTATTGTCATAATATTTAGCAATTTTTTTCCTTTTAGATAAAAAAGAATTTATTTTTCTTAATTGAGAAATTGCTAATCCACATTGAATATCCGTTATGCGATAATGGAAACCTAAATCTTGCATCTCGTAGTACCAGGGTGGCGTCTTTTTTTTAGAATTATTTGGTAGGTTTAATTTTAAATTTTGTACAATGCCATGAGTTCTCAAAGCTAGTAATTTTTCGTAAAGAATTTTATTGTTTGTAGTTATAACGCCTCCCTCGCCTGCTGCGATTAATTTGACAGGATGAAAAGAAAATACTGTCATGTCGGAGTATTTACAGCAGCCTACTTTTTCTCCGTCAGCATAGCGTGCACCAAGTGCATGTGCGGCATCTTCTACTATATATATATTTTTTTTCTTTATTAATTTTTGATCCAGAAAACTCATATCACAAGCTAATCCTGAAAAATGGACAGGCATAATAGCCTTAAGGTTTTTCATATTTTTAATTTTAGAATTTAAATTTTTTAAGTTTAAATTTATAGTATCAGTATCAATATCTTCAAACTTTGGAATTCCCCCCGCGTGTAAAATTGCATTTGCAGTAGAAACAAAGCTTATTGGAGATGTTATTACTTTTTTGTTCTTTACATTTGCTGCCACCATAGCCAAATGTAATCCTGCTGAACAACTTGATACAGCAACAGCAAACTTAGCTCCTGTATATTTGGCAATTTTATTTTCGAATTCTTTTACTTTTGACCCTTGTGTTAAGTTACTTGATCGTAAAACACTACCAACATATTTAATATCGCTATTATCTATAAAATGTTTACCATAAGGTATTCTTTTTCTTTTTTTCATTTGTGAAATCTTTTTTCATTATTCTTATTTGTTTTTTTAAAGAAGGTATAGCCATTTTTATATATTTTTTTAATTTAGTATTATCTAAAGACATATTATGCGGTCTTTTTACTAAATTTTTTTTATTTTCAATTGAAATTGGTTTAATAAAATTCTCGTTATAATTAAAAACTTTACAAATAATATCCCCAAATTGAAACTTGGAAACACTTTCATTTGAGCAGACATTGAATATACCTTTTTTCTTTTTTCTGATTAATAAATCTATATATTTGATTAATAAAGGGAGATATATTGGAGTAAAAAAGACGTTTTTAAATAATTGTATTTTAGTTTTTTTTTTTAAATTATTTAAGATAGTTTCTGAAAATGATTTTTTATAGGTGCCTTTGCCAAAAAAATTTGTTCTAATAATAAGCGCGTTGTAATTTGCTTTTAAAATTTTTTTTTCTGATAATAATTTATGTTTAGAATATATATTTAAACATTTTAATTTTTTATCAGTTTCCTTTATTGGGTATTTTCTTGATACAAAGTGATCTGTTGAAATATGAACGAATTTTATCCCTTTTCTAAAAGCGAGATTAGCCAAAAGATTTGGGATTTCCACATTTAAATAATAAGATTTGTCTACAAATTTTTCACACTTTTCAACATTGGTGAGTCCTAAACAATTAATAATAATATCAATTTTTTTTTGGGAAAGAATTTTTGAAACATTTTTTTTACTTATTTTAAATTTGAGTACTTCTATCTTTTTGTCCAAATTTTTTTTTATTTTATTTTTATTTTTATGAACTATAAATTTTTTGAATTTTGAAAAATTAACATAGTTACTTCCTAGAAGACCTGAAGCGCCAAAGATGAGAGTATTTTTCATAATTAATACTATTTAAATATTGTTTTAAAAACATTTGATGCATTAATTACAAGATCTTTATACTCAGTACTTTTTGTAACATGATCTGCCACCCAAGACTGAAAAAAATACTTTTTCATTTGTTTTAAAAAATTGAAATTTTTCATAATACTTGGAGGATTATTTAATATAGATAATACTTTTTTCTTATCTAATTGTTTAAAAATATAACAATTTGGATGTCTTGAGTACCAAGGATAACCAAATACTATAACTTTCTTATTTTTTTTTAATCCTTCCCATCCTGAAGAACCTGTCATCGTTGCTACCAATTTTGAATTTGCAATTAATTTTTCCGAATTCTCACTGATTTTAGATAGCTGCACATTTTTGAGTTGTTTAATTTTTTTATAAAAATCCAAAGATCTATATTTTATTTGAGATGGTCTTGGATGCCACATTAATAATTGTACGGGATGTTCTTTAACTATAATTGTTATATTTTTTGGTATCGCTGATCTCAGTTTTTTAATTGCTTCTAATTGATCACCGTAAAAAAATGACTCTGGTATAGTAGTCCTCTCTGGCTGATAATGTAATGCAAAATAGATATATTCCTTTTTGAAATCAGTTTTATTTGAATGCTTAAAATAATTAATATTTAGTATAAGCGTATGAAAATAAAATTTTAAAAAATATGTAAGTTTTTGGGATTTTGAAATATTTCCATCATAAAAAAAACAGCTATCAATAATTTCAGAATTATTACAAAAAAGAACTTTATGAAAAAAAAAATTTCCAAAATTTTATATGATCAGTCAAATAATTTCCTTTCACAAATCTATCTCTAATTTTTTTTGTCCATAAGGATGTATTTAACAGATTATTTTTGATGATTTTTTCATAATATTTTATTTCACAATTTTTGATCTTTACAAACTTATTATTTTCCCAACTTTCTCGTAATAAGCAAAAAGATGGTATATCCGTTAAATGACTTATAATTGTTTTAATTTTATTTTTTTTACATGCATAAAAGAAAGGAATGCTCCACCCCATATGAGGTGTGGCAGAAAAAAAAACATGTGTAATTTTATTTTTTGTTAAATAATTATTAAAATATAGATATTGTTTTAAAAATAAAAGTCTTTTAAACTCATCAGATTTTTTTACGTATGCTGTTCTATCAAAAACCTTAGTAAAATATTTTTGATATTTTTGATATTTTTTATCTAAAATATGTTTTTTTCTTAGTTTATAACTCACATTTATTTTATTAAATTCATGGAACTGATAAAATTTTTTTGTTTCTAGTATCTCGCCCCGTATTTTGTATTTATTAAATAAGTTATCATGTATAAAATAAATTACTGATTTTTTATTATCGAAAATTCTTTTACTAACATCGTAATAAAATTTTTTTGAAACGGGAAAAACTATCTTCATTTTACAGATCTATAACGTTTTCAGCATATTTTAATAGATTTTGGTCGTGCGATATCATTAATATTGTAATATTTTTTATTTTTTTTAAATCTTCCATAAATAATTTTGAGTTTTCGTCATCTAATGAGCTTGTAGGCTCATCTAAAATTAAGAATTCAGTATTCGAATATAGAGCTCTAGCAATTACTATTCTTTGTGCTTGACCTTGAGAGATAAGTTTTCCAAATTCTCCTACTCGTGTTTCATATTGATTTTTTTGTTCTAAAATAAAATTATTTATTTGAGAAATCTTAGCACATGCTACTACTTTATTCTTATCAATTAATTGATCTGGTATACCGTAAGCAATATTTTTTATGAAACTATCATCTATCAAATTTATATTCTGCGATATATATGATATTTTTTTTCTCCATGAATGAAGTGCATCATGAATAGGCACATTATCAACTAAAACTTTTCCTTGCTGCGGAACTAACTCACCTAAAAGTATATTTGCCAAAGTGCTTTTTCCACTCCCACTTTTTCCTTTAATAATATTAAACGAGTTTTTTTTAATTTTAAAACTTAAATTCTTTATAATTAGAATATTTTCATATTGAAAATTTATATTTTCAACCTCAATTAAATTTTTAAATTCAATTTTACTTTTATCACTTTTTACTAACTCATTATTTATATGTAAATTTTCATTTATTATATCAACAGATTTTTGAGAAAAGTTTAAAGTTTGAATATAGATAATAATTTTAGATATCAATGGTGAAATTCTAGAAAAAGCAAATATTAATATTCCCAATTGTATTAATAAATCACTATTTGAAAGATAATTTTTTTTAATAATAATGACCAAGTAACATATTAATAAAATTGAAAAAATAATTTCGAAGTACCCTTTTGGAAAACTGCGAATAATATTAATTTTTTTAATAGAGTTTAGATATACTTTATTATTTACTAAAAAATAATTTTTAAAATAGTTTATTTTTCCTCTAAGCCTAATATCTAAAAAATTTTCTACTACGTGTGATAAATACTTTATTCTTTCAAAGTCACTTGATGATTTATTTTGTGAGTAATATTTAATACGATTTTTAAAAATTAAAATATAAATTACCCCAAATAAAATTGAAGCTATTAAAATATACATAGTAAATTGGAAATAAGTTAGTAACAAAAATATTATTATTCCCAATATAATCGTTACGTCCGTAATAATATTAACTATTAATACAGGAGTATTGGAAAAAAAAACTATTTCATTTGTTAAATTTCTTTTTATTTCGGCGGAATTAAGTTTAGAGAAAGATTCAATTTTTTTCTTAAAAAAATTTAAAAATAGTAATTCTGTAAGTCTATTATTAATATTATATGAAAAATTTAATTTTATATAATTTATAAAGATATCAAAAATTACACGTGAAATAAAAATTATTAAAAAAGCTGTTAAGTAAAATTCAATAGAAATTGCACTAAAGTCGGAATAATTGATTTCAAATCCACCAATGTTTAAGTTTTGTTTATTGGTAAAAATTGTAAGAATCGGTATTAAAGCAGATATACTAAATAACTCTAAAATAACATTTATAATCCCAAAAAGTACAAAGAGATTTATTAGCTTTTTTTCTTTATTGTTTAATATTTTCCAAATTTTTTTAAACATTTTATTTTAATATATGACTGGCTAGATTAAAGTCTTCTATATCATCAATATCTACAGATCTAATCTCTGGCATTTGATATAAAGCGTATTTTTTTATAACTCTAGACTTAAATTTTTGGTTCTTAAATTCATTTAGTTTAAAAACATAAATTGCACCATTTTCGATAATGTATGGTTTAAGCTTTTGTGATCTTGCTCTTTTAAGTGGATTGTAATTGTCAGGTGAATAATTTTTTTTAATTTTTTTCCAAGTAAATAATTTTTTTTTGTAAACTGAGATTACACTGTTAATATTTTTATTTTTAATTAAATTCATGCAGTTACTGATATCAATCGACTTTCTAAGAGGAGAGGTTGGTTGAAGTAAAATAACATATTTAAAATTTATTTTTTGTTCTTGATAGTAATTTACAACGTGTTTAATCACATTTTCTTGCTGAGTATTTGATAAACTTATATTGGCTGGTCTTAAAACTGAATCAACTTTTTGTTTATTTGCAAAAGATAATATTCTTTTATCGTCAGATGATACAATAATTTTATCAATTTTTTTGATTTTTTTTGCCTCTTTAATCGTATACCATATTAATGGTTTACCGTTTAATAATTTAAAATTTTTATTTTTTATTCTTTTAGAATTCTTTCTTGCTGGTATGATTGCTAAAAATTCATAATTCATTAAATTATTTTGTCTGAAAAAAATTTATTTCTTCTGATACCATTTTTTGAATTAAATTTTTGAACTTTACTTTAGGCTTCCATTTTAATATTTTTTTTATTTTTTTTGCATCACCTCGCAGATAATGCAACTCTTCCTTCCTAAAGTATTTTTTATCTATAGAAGTCAATATCTTGCCTGTAGTAGAATCAATACACTTTTCTTTTATCCCACTTCCTATAAATTTAGGCTTGAAACCAAAAGCTTTTGCTGATTCTGTAATAAATTCTTTTATAGTTCGAGCTTCCCCTGTAGCCACTACATAATCATCTGGTTTCTTGTGTTCTAAAATTTTAACCATTGATTGAACATAATCTGGAGCATACCCCCAATCTCTTCTAGAATAGAGATTGCCCAATTTAATGGGCTTGCCTTTTTGAAATTTAATTTTCGCTAAACCGTTAATTATTTTTTTTGTAACAAATTCTATACCTCTTAAATAACTTTCATGATTAAAAAGTATACCTGTGCTAAAAAATTTTTTATACGAATTTCTATAATTTCTAATTAGATGATGAGATGCCAATTTTGAAATCGCGTAAGGACTTGCAGGTCTAAATCTACTATTTTCAGAGATATGCTTATCTCCATTATTTCCAAACATTTCTGATGTAGATGCCTGATAAAATCTTGTTGATAAATTTTCTTTAATAATGACTTCTAACATGTTAAGTACAGAATTTAGATTCACTTCAAACGTATATTCTGGGTTTTCGAATGAATACTGTACAAAGCTTTGAGCTGCCAAGTTATAAATAAAATCTGGTTTAATTTTTTTTATAATTTCTTCAATTCTTTTATGCTCTGTTAATTCTACATTTAAAAAATTTATTTTATCTGTAATTTTAAGGTAATCTAATCTTGTAAGTTTATAATTTGAAGAACGTCTGATAAAACCAAAAACTTTGTATTTTTTCTTTTTTAAAAGATATTGCGCTAAATAAGCACCGTCTTGCCCGTTAATGCCAGTAATAATTACCTTTTTTTTTTTCATAATTATAATCTCTCTAATTTCTTAATTTCATTTGCAAAAATTTCATAGTCATTAATATGACCTTGCCACGGCTCTAAAACCTTAATTTTTTGATTATTTATTAGTTTGCTCAAGATACCTAGATTCTTTAAATCACCCTCGAAAAGATGCAACCCTTCAAAATCGAAACCTTTGGCATCAGATATATGAAAATGATTAAACATATTTTTATATTTATTTATCAATTTAGGGATGGTGCTAATATTATAAAAATTACAGGACAAAATAAAATGACTTATATCCATGCAAATACTAAATTTTAATCTCTTTATAATATCCAAATCTTCAGGATCACAGAATGAATACATCTTTATACTTCCTCCAAAATACCAAGCATAAGGTGGTAACCATTGTGGGGATATTAATATATCATGTCTTTTTTTTGTCACGCTAATCAATTTTTTGATTTTTTTGTAAAATAATATTTTATCGATGTTTTCTAGAGATGAAAAACTTCCAATTAATATTGTTTTTTTCTTTGTTATTTTTTGAATATTTTTACAGAAGCTTATAGTTTGAGATAAGATTTTATTAGATTTTTTTCTAATATCTTTATTTTGAGAAAATATATTTAAAATGTACTTTTCAGAACAATAATCTGGTAAATGAACACTAAAATGCTTATCTTTAAAATCATTGACTGAGGCAATATTGTTTAAAAAATTTTCTACCAATTTTAAGTCGGAAAACCCAAGATGAAATTCATAATGTTTTAAATTGAATTTATTGTTTATTTTTTGAAAATCGTACGGTCTAATAGGTAGAGATATTTTTTTTAAATTACAAAAGTTTTTCATTTTTTCATTAAATTTTGATTGTTTTTTAATATGAGTAAAATTTATAAACTCATTTAATTTAATATCTTTTACTAATTTTTTATTTTCAAATTTTGATAATTCCAAATAAGACAGTCCATTTGCTGGGTATTTATATTGAAAGTTTTTTAACTTTATAAGGCTGCCTTTTTTTTGATTTATTTTTGATACAAAAGATTTTCCAAGATTTTGAATATTTATTTTTTCACCTTGATTTATAATTCTTGGCAAATTTTTCTTTGATATTTCTATTGAAACATTAAAATCACATAATTTTTTTAACTCCTCTTCATCTGAACTTGATGAATGGTCTAAACCAACAGAGGTTTTTTTTGATGTAACGTGTCTCTCTAGAAAATTTATATCTTTTGAGATAGAATAGACAGGACCTAGAATATCATTTTCATGACTAGAGTATCCAATCAAATAATTTTTAAATATAATCTTGAGCTTATCTATAAAATTTAATTGACTATTATTAACACTTAAAGGGTAATTTGATATACAGTGCAAAATAGCAACATTTTTTTTTTTATTATTAAAAATTTTTTCATAAAATTTTGATAATTCAATCACTTCACTTTCTTTTTTGCCACCAAGAGAAATTAATAGTAATTTATTTTTTTTATACATTGCTTTAATTAAATTCATATCATCACAAACCGGTGATGGAATTTTGTAGAAGTCAAATGTGAAACTTCTAAAATCTTCTACGTCTTCAATATCAAAAAAACTAATGCCTGTTTTAAGTTTTTTTTTAGCGCTATACTTTGCCAGTTTAAGGATCAAATCTTTTTTAAGGTTTATCCTTTTGAGTTCATTATCTATAATTTTTTTTCCAATTTCATTTGATACACTTTTTTGAAAATAATTATTGATATTTCTATATTGGAATTTAACACCCCACACTCCACACCTAGCAGCCATGTCTATCAAATCTTTACATTTTACAAATGATCCATCATGATTAATTCCTATCTCAGCAATAATTTTTGTCATATACTTTTCATTTTAAAATTTTGATTTTTTGCTAACAATCTTTTTAGAGTTGAGGTTTGTATATAGTAAACTACATCGCTTTTATACCTCTTTGGATGACTTTTATGAGGTTTAAAACCTAAACCACTAAATAAATTATGAGAAATAATATTTTTTTTATTTACTGTAGCATATACCATAGAAACCTTAAATTTTTTTAGTAACATCAAACTCATTGTTTGTAACATTATTTTTGAAAACCCAATTCCTTTAAAAGCCTCATCAAATAATAAAATTCCAATATAAGATTTTTTTTCTGAGATTTTCTGTGCACCAACTGTTCCTATCAACACTTTTTTATTAAAAAAACCAATTAATATTCTGTCACTAGATTTATTTATTTCCTGTATATAATTTGCTTGTTTTGAAAAACTTGTCTTCTTTTTTTTTTTATTAAATCGTACAAATCTTTTGGTACTTAAAGCGTTAATATAATTAAAGTTTATATCTTTCTCATTTATATTTTTGGCACAAAAAGTCTTTGTTTTAAAAATAAACTTAACTATTTTTTTAGAAATCATTTAAATCTAAATCTTTTAAATCAAAAATTATTGGCACATTATAGGCAGCTTTTTGGTGGTTTGGTTTATTTAATGATTTGGTTGGATCATAATATATGGTTTTTTTACCCTTGATTTTGCTTACTGTTGACACTGAGGTAAATGGTGCTGAGATTATAAGGTCACTTTTTTCAATAATTTCCTCTATGTCAGTTTCGGGATCAAGATTAAAAAATTTACCTTGCTCTAACATTTTATTATAAAAATTTTTATAATCATCATTAGATTGATTATTAAAATTTCTTTTTAGCTTAAAATATACTTTGACATTTAATTTTTCATAATATTGAACGATATTTTTTATGAACAGTTTACAGCTATCAAAAGTTAAATAGTTACTATGCCTCTGATTAATGACATTTATTACCGGATCAATGGGCGTAATCGGGAAACAGATTATTGTTTTTTTTTGTTCTATTGGTTGAAATTCTTTACCAGTTTCCAAGATGAAATAACCTTTTACTAAAATTTGCTTTGGTAAATTCTCGTTCAAAACATAGTTTAAATGATTTTTGTGATCTTCAGTCCAAGCATAATACCTTTGCCAAGTCATGATTTCATGATGATGAAAAATTCTTAGATACTCTCTTTCATTTTTGTATTTTGATATATCCTCCGTTGGTAAATCGTTAATTGAATAATAAATCATTGAAATATTGCTATCTCTTTGTTCAGCTTTATAAGTCCACAAAGGCTTGTATAACCATTCAGAATTATTGAAAAAATACTCATCATATAATTCAATTTTATTACAATAATGAAAGTTTAAATAAATTACCTTTTCTGCAAAAAGAATAGAGGATTTCCAATTTAAAATGAAAATATCTTTTAAGTTTATAAATAAAATAATTAAAAAATTTAACAAAAATTTCAATTTATTTTTTATTGATTTTATTGGGACTGGTAGTAATTGATTGTATGAAATTTGAAAATTTTTTTCTTCATATTTTTTTTTATTTTTATCACTATGAGATATCAAAATATGATTATTTTTAAAAATATATTCATTATCTCTTAAAAACCATTCAAATAAGCTATTTTTTTCCAGATTTATTTTTTCCCTCAGAAAAACTTTTGTAAAGCTATGAAAAAAAAATTTTTTATAGAAATTTTTATTTTCATTAAATCCTTTACTAAAAAAAATTTTAAAAAAAATATATGTTCCACGTATTAGTTCAGTAAAAAGAAATTTAATTAATTTTAAATTAGATAAAAAAAAGTTTACCTTTATAATTTCATCTTGATATATTTTTAATATCTCGCTTGGTAAAGGATAACTAAATGTTTTCTTTTTTGTTAGACTTTTGGTTAACTCGTAATTAAAAAAAATATTTATACTTTTTTGAATTATAAATTGCTTTAATGAAATCTCATAAATATTTTTGTCTTTAAAATATTTTTTTATGAAAAAATCGTTTTTAACTTCAATTTTTGTGTTAATAAATTTCTTTAATTTTTTAAATAAAATATTTTTATCTTTATTCCATAAAAGTTTATTTCCATTAAAAACTTCCTCGAGTTTAAATTGCATTTCAAATTATTTTAGTGAACTATAATCTGCTTTAGTATTAATGCCATTAAATTCATTAATTGGTGGTGTTGAACAAAAACCTAAAAATAACTTTTCACTATTATTACATTTATTATAAATTTTATTTGGCATGCCTCTTGGAATATCCATACTTTGTTTTATAAACCATCTGGTTAAAGTTGAAACTAATGCCCATCTAGTAGTTTGACTTTCATTTACTCTTGCTCCATGCCATAACCTACTATCCCAAATTATTAAATCTCCAGCTTTACCTTCTAAGCTTTTTAATTTGTTTGATTTTCTATTGCAAAATTTTCCAGATTTATGTGATCCTTCAACAACGACGGAGCAACCATTCGTCTTCGTGCTGTCATTTAATAAAAATATAAATTGCATCATATATGTTTCATCACCTTTAAATGGCATGTATGAGTCTATGTGCAAATCTAACTTATTTACGCTGGATCTAGCATTATAATACTTTAAAATATAGTTTGGCTTGTCATTATTCAAAAATTGATAGAAAGGATCATTCAAGAAATGCTTGGCAATTTTAGTAATTATTGTTTTTGAAAAGATTTTGACAAATTCATAATCTTTATATTGAAGGTTGTATACTGTCTTATCTTTATTCTTGTGTTGCAAAAATGTTGGGTTTTTGCTTTTAGCATCTTTGGAGTAATATTTTTCAACAAGACTTAATAATTTTTTTACTTCTGGTTTACTCAACACTGATTTTACTACTGTGAAGCCTTTTTGATTAATATTTTTTATATGATTATTAATTTTCATGAATTATTAAGTTTAAAAATGCAAGTTATCTTATACATAATCATATATAAAAAACAATATGGTCAGAATATTGAAACGATTAATGATAATACCAGCCAGAGGTGGTTCAAAAAGAATTATAAATAAAAATATTAAGATATTTATGAGAAAACCTGTAATTTACTATGCTATAAAAGAGAGTTTAAAATCAAAATTATTTTCAAAAATTCATGTGACCACGGACTCAAATAAAATATTCAAGACTGTATCGAAAATAAAAAAAAATATATGTTTTTATCGACCTAAATCATTAGCTGGTGATAAAGTTCCTTTGATGGAAGTATTTAAATATGTAGTAAAAAATTACCAAAAAGAGGGTATTTGGTTTAAAGAAATATGGTTTTTAAACCCATGTTCACCTCTAATAAAAGCATTTGATTTAAACAAAGCATCACGCCAATTTAAAAAACAAAAAAACAACTCACTTTTGTCTATTTCTAAATTTTCACCACCAATAGAATGGGCTTTTTTTAAAAACAAAAATATTTTAATACCCAGGAATAGAAATCTTCAAAACAAAAGTTCTCAAGCCTTTAAAGAAAGTTATTATGATACAGGAAATTTAGGTATTTTTTCTAAAGACATCTTCTATAAAAATAAAAAACCTGTTTTTTCAGGTTATGAGCTGCCAAGGCATAGGTCAGTAGACATTGATACTATCGAGGATTGGAATTTGGCTTTAAAGCTTTATGGCTAAGATTTCCATAATCTAGGATCAATATTTTTATCATTCTTGAAAATGTTTTTAACAGTTGTTATTATTTTTTTATTTAAAATTTTCTTTTTAACACTTAATATCTCATCTAGTTGTTTTTTTTTTTCAAAGCCGAAAATATAATAATCTAGTTTAGTGTTTTGATTGATGTAATTTAAATTTAAATCTAAAGGGTTTATATTTTCCTTTTTGAGAAACATAAAATAGGTTTGCAACATTTTACAAAATTTTTTATTAATATTTTTATTAATATTTTTATTTATAAGAACACCTTGTAAAAATAATGATCTAGCAAAAATTTTATCATATTTTTTCAAGAGTTTAAGATCATTAAATTCATTATTTAAAATGTTATATGGTATTTGAAGAGAAATTTGCTTGGTAAATTTAATATTTTTTATATCCTTTTTTTCATATATTGAAAAACCTATTTTGCTAATAGGAAACTGATTGGTTAGATCCAAAAAGAATTCAGGATCTCTTATAAAAAATTTTATATCTTGGGCATTGTGAAAAAATATACAATAAATAGGATTGTTTAATTTTTTAAGAGATTTATCTAAAAAACTATACGTTTGGGATTTGTAGTCTTTTTGTAAGCCGTAAAATTTTGTACATATTTTCGCCCTAGATATTTTGTGAGTTTTTAAAAATTCTCCTATTAACTTTTCAGATTTATATCCAACTGCAGTATCATAATTCATGATACCTTTTTTAGCTGCATGCTCTAGTAAATTTAAACAATATTTTTTATCTGTATAAATATTATTAGTAATACCATAATTTGATAAAAATTGAGCAGTTCCAATAAAAAGCTTTTTTTTAAATTGCACTAATTTAATCTTTTAAATGTTGAATGTGCGTAATTTTTTTTAATTTTATTAATTAATGTGTCTTTAATTTTTTTATTTTTTTTTTAAATCAGATATAATTTTAATTGTTTCATAAAAAGCATCAAAATATCTTTTCAGAATTTTATCATTTTGATGGACAATTGAGGTAAATACTACGTTAGATGCCAGTATGTTTTTTTTTAGCATTAAATATGTAAAAACAGTTTTATAAAAATTAGATTCTTTTCCGTTAATTTGAAAGCATGGCATGGCTGGTGTCCCAAAAATTGTAGTATCTAAATTAAATGACTCAAATATTTTTTTCCATTTATAAGAAATTTCTTTTCCTACTCTTGGCAAAATTTTCCATGATTTAGTTTTCTTCATTGTTTCTAAAGTAATCAGAGCTGCTGATGGCCCGATCCTTTCCGTCCAAAAAGTGCTACTTATAAAAGAGTTTTGAGCTTCTTGCATAACACTTTTTTTTCCAATAACAGATGTGATTGCATAACCATTTCCTAAAGCCTTGCCAAACATGGCCATATCTGGATTTACTCCATAGAGTTTATGCATACCTCCAAATGTTTGTCTGAAACCAGAGGTACACTCATCAAAGATAAGAACTATATTTTTTTTATTACATAATTTTCTAACATTTTGTAAAAAATCTTTTTTTGGTTGAGTTGACCGTGCAACCTCCATCTTAATTACACCGATATTTTTTTTTTCTACAAGTTCTTTTAATTGTCTAAAATTATTATACTCAAACGGGAAAGTGGTATTTTTTAGATTCTTTGGAACACCCTTTATTGGCAAGCCAGGTATAATATGTTCGTCGAGTTCACCTTTGTTTAAATTAGCCGAAAGATACCAGTCATGCCATCCATGATAACCGCAAATTGCGACATTATCTTTTCCACTAGCAGCCCTTGCAATTCTAATTGCTACAGAATTAGCTTCGCCTCCAGATCTGCAGAACCTAACCATTTCAGCCCATGGATGTAATTCAACTAATTTTTCAGCTAACAATACTTCTTCTTTGCAATTGAGCGATGTCATTACTCCTGAATTAATAATTTTTTTTACATAATTGTTAACTTCAGGGTTATTATAACCTAGGGTGCAAGTACCCACGTAAAACATCATATCTAAATATTTATGATTATCTAAATCCCATAAATAAGCTCCTTTAGATTTGCTATAATAAGACAACCAATAATCAGGTAAAAATAATTCTGCTCTTTTAGAAAAAAGCATATTCCCACCGGGTATTATTTTTTTAGCTCTATTCCATAATTTAATTCCACTAGTCATATTTTTTTATAATTTTAAAATTTTTTCTTAAAATCTCTAAAGACTTATCTCCTTCATTTAATAGCAAATCAATAATAGATAAATAAGGCAAAAAATTATCATTTAATTGTTTATATGGTAATTGTAAATATTCAAAAAAAAATACTTTTGTTGATATATTGGGGAACTCATTAACGTCCCCCATATAATCTTTTGAACCTATGGTCGAAATATACTCAGATGCAGATAATTTTTGCGAAATATGCTCAATTAAATCTACATTTTTTAATTTGTCACTACCCTCAATCTTAGAGCTATTTTGAAATTTTGTACTAATTCTTAATAGTTGACAAATTTTTTTAATTAGAGAAATATTTAGATCTAACAAATATTTATTATTTTTTTTTAAAATACTTTCAATTTCATAAAAATATTTTTCAAAGTATTTCGCGTGTTTATAATTTTCTGCTAAAGTTTTTATTAATTTATCACAATTAAAATGATCATAATTTATCTCTACTTCCTCAATTTTCTGAAATCTTTTTCCTTTCGTTTTTACTGGAATTGTTAACAATAATTCTTTATTTTTTGATTTAATTTTATTTCTTTGTATCCAGCTTCTTTTAACAAATTGAACATTATCAAAAAAAACAAATAAATCGACGTAATCAATCAAGGCAAAATAACCTTGCCACGACAAAAAAGTTGGTTGCGATATTGCTATTCTCACTATTATTTATAAATAAAAACTGTAAACTCCCATAGATCATAATCATGGTTTATAACAATTTTTTTTGAAATTTTTTTTCTTAAAAATTTTACCAACTCATCTAAAGACATATAGAATAATTTCTTCTCTCTAAAAGTTGTATCAAAAGTAAGGAAATTTAATCCTATTCCACATTTGCATGATAAAAACATTTTTTTAATAACTTTGAAAACATATTTTTTCCAATAAGTTTCATGTATTGAATTTTTCACATTAAAAATCCCAGAAGTAATGACGTAATCATATTTGGATAAATTTTTTTTTTTTTAAGATATCGAAACTTTCAAATTTTATTCTTTTATTTTTTTTAAATCTTTCATTACACAACTGTATCATCTTGTTAGATAGATCTGATCCTAAATAATTTTTAAATTTAATTTTTTTTATTTTTAAAACGTTAAGTAGTTCAGCATTTCCACAGCCTAGATCATGTATTGATTTATTTTCCAATTTCGAAATTTTTAGTAGTTTTTCAAATCGAATATACTGGCTCTTTTTAGATGACCAGTTCATTCCTTTAAAATTATTTCCATGTTGATTTAAAATTCTATTATAATAATTTAAACTTAAAGTTGAAAACTTATCCATTGATTTTAATCATTGCCCCTGCCTGTCTTCTTATAAAAATTTCCCTGATTTAGATAATATTTCCTTAAAGCATATTGCCTGTCGGATAAATCATTTAATCTAAAATCAATGCTAAATCTTATGTTGTTGGATAAATTAGTACCAGAACTGTGCACTAAAAATTGTGATATTATTAACGCCTCACTAATTTTAACATTAATATTTTGTAACTTGTTATCAATTATTTTTGACGACAAATCTTTACGCTGAACTGTATTTTTCATAATTGATCCAGTCCATGTCTTAGTTTTATGACTCTTGGGGATTATCCTCAATGTACCATTAATTTCATTTGTCGATTGCAAAGGAAACCACACCGTAACGGCATTAGCCGATCCTCTGTGTGATGGGTAATCTATGTGTGTTTCAGCTCTTCCCGTTCCTATATCTTCTGGCATACAAACTCTGACAACTGGCTTAGAAGTGAAAGCGGGTATTTTTATACCAGTATTTTTGGAAACTAAATTAATAAAATTGCTATCAATTATTTCATATATATCAGGCAACATTCTGATTTGGTCATAAGCTGCAATCCAAATATCTTTTTTCTTTTTGTATAGTTGATAAATATCATAATCGTTTTTTATGGCTTTATAATTATTCAATTTGCATGCTAAATTAAAAATACTTAAAAACTTTTTTCTTAAATTGATTATTTTTTTTTCTTTATTGATTTTTATTAATTTATATCCATTAGACCACATATTTTCTTTCATTTATAATTTTAATTTTCTTTTATAAAAACTTTCATATCTCGATCTTATTGATCCACCTCGAGGACTTTTGTGTTTAATATCATAATTAATATCAATTTTTTTATCATTTTTAAAATATTTAATTAGATAGAAATTTTCTTTTAAAATCCATTTAATCGTAACTTTTTTTGAATTTACTGGCAAAGTATTAATTGGTGGTTGTGATGACCACAAACTATTATTAACTTTAAGCGCTTTATATGTTTCTGTCTTTTTTAACCATGGAGACATACCTTCATCCGAAAAAATTACAATACCACCATTTTTAGTAATTCTATTCATCTCATAGATAGAATTCTTTTTATTCTTAAACTGATTAATACCTCCAAAATGAAAAGTGAAATCAAATAAATTATTTTTATAAGGTAAATTAGATGCATCAGAAATAGAAAATTTTATTTTAAATTTCTTAAGTTTTTTACTACTTTCTAATACCATCATTTTTGAAATATCCTGGGCATATATATTGAAATTTTTACCAAATTTATTAATAAAAAATAATATTTCGTCTCCAAAGCCGCAACCAATGAATAGTATGTTTATTTTTTTTTTTAGTTTTAGATCATCAAATAACTCTTGTCGAATTTGCCCAAAATTTAGTTTTAAGGTGTTTGTTAACCAGGAAATATAATTCTTATAAAATTTTTTTTGCAAGTAGAAATTTTGAGTTTTTTTATTATTAAGGAAATCCACTATCTCGTGGTTTAAATTTTCCAAAATGAAATATTTTTTTTCTTTATTATAATAATATTTTTTTTTTAAATATAATTGTGTTTTACTCTTCGGACAAATATAAATTTTCGATTTTTTCATGTTGATACCGCGTAACCAATTCCATCCTTACCATAATTATTTCCGTTATAAAACATAACGAACTTATCTTTGAATTGTAATATAGTTGAGTATTCTTGTGACTCACTATCAAATTTAAATTTCATGCCGCTATTAGAAAATTTAAACATCTTCTTCCTTACCCATTTTTTATTTTTGTAAATAGCTGTTTCAATTTTATATTGTTTTTTTTTTCAAAGAAAAAAACATAATATCTTTGTTATTATATTTAATAATCCATGGCCGAGTAATTGCAGTTTCATTTTTATTTTGAAAACCTAAAACTTGACTATCCTCATGCTTCCATTTTATTCCATCATTAGAAATTGATGATTTTATTAAATATCTTGGAGTAGAAACTTTTTTCTTTTTTTTCCACTCTGTATTGGATGTAAGATACATCCTATAATTTTTATCCTTTTTTACAAAGCAAGTGGCAACAAAATATGGATTTTCTTTTGATTGGGATATTATAGGAGCATTATGAATTTTCTTATACGGACCAATTATTTTATTAGAAATTGCCAATCCAATTGACGAAAAGTATGGAACTTTTAAGCCACGTGTCCAGCCAACATAATATAAAAAATATTTGTTTCCAATTTTTAAAATTTGAGATGCTATTGCCGCAGAATCATCAAATGATCCTAGTGGCCCTCTCCTCAAGATTGGTTTTTTTGAAATTTTTATAACCTTTTCTTTCACAACGTCAAAAATAAAATATCCAGTATCACTCTCATTATTAAAATCTCTTCTTGCAAAAAATACTATGGCTTGTTGATTGTTAATTTTATATGCTGTCGGTACCCAGGTATAATCTTTATTCCATTTTACACTTCGCGATTTTAAAATAAGACCTTTTTTTAAAAACGTAATCATTTATAAAATTTATTTGTAATAACTTTGTTTTTTTTATCATCTTCAATAATTATTTCAGAATTTTTTGACACTACAATTGATCTAATATCCAAATTTTTGCTTACAGATGTATTCATAAATATTGAACAAAAATCATTAATTTTAATTCCGTCCGCTACTGACGAATTAACCCCAAAAAAACAATTTTTACCAATTTTACACCCGCCAGAAATAACTACATGTGAGGATATAAATGTATTTTCTAATATTTCTGAATGATGCCCAATATGATTGCCACTCCAAAGTGTTACATTGTTACCAATTTTTACATAGGGTTGTATTGTTTGATTTTCTAATATCATACAATTTTCGCCAATTTCCACATTTTTAGCAATCGTCGAATTTTCATGAATAAAACTAATTAATTCGTAGTTTTTATCTTTTAGTAGTTTAAAGGCATGCTCTCTTTCTTTGTTGAAATTTTTATATCCAATAGCAATAAATCCTTTAAAGTCACTTGATGGTAGGGACTCTTCAATATTTTCGAATTTAATAATCGGTAATCCAAATTTTTTTTTTGATTTGAGATGTTTTTCAAATTCAACAAAACCATGAATATGGAAATCTTTTGAATTTTTTAAATAGCTATAAGCTACTTCGGCTATTGTTCCTGTTCCAAATATAAAAATTTTCATCACTTTATTGAATATATTAAATTGTACACTTTTTTTAAAATTAATATATATAACGATTTTTATGAATCAACTTTTACCAATTTCTAAAAAAATTTTAAATCAAATAAACACGGAGGTTTTTATAGCATTAGAAACCTTATTTAAGAAAAAAATAAAATCACATGATGATATATTTGAATTTCTAAGAAAATATCCAAGTTATAGATCCCAGGTTTTTGATTTAGTAAATATGCTTCCAGTATTATGTTATGTAAATTATGAGATTAAAAAATTTTTGGAAAAAAAGGTAATAAAGAAAACTTTGGTAAACTGGACCTACGCTCAAATAAGATTGGATGATGTTTTGTCAAAAAAATTTAGTGCTCCAGCGCATAAAGATAGGTGGATAATCGATAAAAATAAAAAAGGTTATATCGTTTGGATACCTTTAAAAAAGGAAGGATCAAGTTTAATGATTGCAAAAAAAGATTTAACAAAAAAAATTAAGTTAAATTCTTATTGGGGTCTTGAAGCTATAGGACCTACTAAGTTTATAAAAAAGAAAATAAACTATGGTAAAGCACTACTTTTTGATGCTGACCTTCTTCATAAATCTGATAGCCCCAAACATTCAAGAATTACACTTCAATTAAGATATGAGGAAATTTGCAGTAAAAAGTTTAAACGTACAGTTACACAAAAGGTTGATGATGCAGTTTTAAAATTCTGGAAAAAAGAATTGATTTAAATGAATGTCAAAATTTATAGCATTTAGACTCAGTGCAGGAAAAAGGTTTGGTCTTGGCCACCTCATTAGGTTAAAAAATATTTCAAGATCATTAAAATCAAAACCTTTTTGGATAATTGAAAGTGATTATAGAAAAATTTCTAATTTTTTTCATAATAAAAAAAGTAAACTTTATGTCAAAAAAAAGATATCAGAAAATATTGTAGTTAAAAAAATTAAAAAACTTGGAATAAAAAAAATTGTATTTGATTTACCAGATAATAATAATAAAAATAAAAAAAAAATAATCTCGCGATATTCTTCTCTTAATTTAAAAACAATATCTTACGACTTACCTAGGAAATACAGTGATGCAGATATAAAAATAATTCCTTACATAACAAATAAAAAAATTAATCAAAAAAATACTTTTGTTGGCTCTCAATATCTTGGCATTAAGTTTAAAAAAAATAGATTAAACAAAATAAAAAATATTTTAATAAGCATCAGCGGAAGTGACAAATTAAATATTGGAAATACAATTTATAATATTTTAAGAAAATATAATTTTAATATAACATTTATACATGGACTAAACAAAAAACCATCATCAATAACAAAAAAATGTCGCATAAAAAAATTTGCCTACAATTTAAAAGAACTGATTTCATATAACGACTTAATAATAACCGGAGAAGGGATGACAAAATATGATGTTATATACGAAAATAAACCATTAATAATAATTCAACAATTCAATAATAGCCAATTGATGCAAGACTTTAAATCGAAAAGACTATGTTTAATTATCAAAAAAAATTTAAAGAAAGATATCGTTGAAAAAAAAATTATTAGTTTTGTAAATAAAAATAAATTATTAAAGAAATTTCACAAAAATCAAATAAATTTATTAAAAAAAAATAGTAATTTATATGAATATAAAAAAATGTTAAACACGATTAATTGTTTATGAACTTAAATACATTTAAAATTAAAAAAAAGGTCTATTATAATTATGAAAAAATTTTAGTTATTGGTGAAATTGGTTCAAATCACGATAACAGTTTTAACAAGTGTAAAAGATTAATTATAGAAGCAAAAAAAGCGGGGTGCGATGCTGTTAAATTTCAACTCTTCAAATCGCATAAACTATTAGAAAAAAAACATCCAGCCCAAAAAATTTTAAAAAAATACGAATTAAACACCAAATGGTTAAAAAAGATAAAAAAACTATGTAATCAAAATAAATTACTATTCATTTGTTCACCGTTTTATACGGAAGCTGTAAAATTGCTTAAAAAATGTGGTTGTGATGCAATCAAAATCGCATCGCCAGAAATAAAAAATTTTACGCTCTTAAAAGAAGTGTATAAATCAAAATTACCAGTAATAATTTCTACAGGTGATGCTAATTTAAAAATTATTAAAAGGGCTTTAAACGTATTTGAAAAACAAAATAATAATAAAATAGCTATTTTACATTGTATATCGCAATATCCAGCAACCGAGGAAAATATTAATTTAAATAACATTACGCTTTTAAAAAAAGAATTTAGTAAAATAAATGTTGGTTTTTCAGATCATACAATTGGCAAAAATGCGGCTCTGATGGCTGTAGGTCTTGGTGCGAGTATTATAGAAAAACACATAACACTAAATAAAAAAAATATCGGTCCTGATCACGCAATATCAATGGAAATTTCAACATTAAAAAATTTAATAAAAGATATCAGACAATTTTCTGTAATGTATGGTAAAAAAAACAAGGTAAGACACAAATTCGAAAATACAGTGTACATAAATGTATTTACAATAAATGGTCAAAAAAAAGGGACAAAATTAAAGTCAAACAACCTCATTTGCAAAAGAGATTTTAAAAGAAAAGTAGATTCATATAAACTGTCTTTTTTACTAAACAAGACTCTACTACGTGATGTCCCTGATGATTACCCTTTAAAATGGGACGACATTAAGAAATAAAATTTTTTCAGTGCATAAATCAAGCCAATTGGGTTATTAGTACTGGTCAGCTGCACGCATTACTGCGCTTCCACATCCAGCCTATCAACGTGGTAGTCTACCACGACCCTAAAGGAAGAACTAGTTTTGAGGCGAGTTTCCCGCTTAGATGCTTTCAGCGGTTATCTCTTCCGTACATAGCTACCCGGCACTGCAGCTGGCGCTACAACCGGTCCACCAGTGGTACGTTCACCCCGGTCCTCTCGTACTAGGGGCAACTCCTCTCAATTCTTCTACACGCATGGCAGATAGGGACCGAACTGTCTCACGACGTTCTGAACCCAGCTCACGTACCACTTTAATTGGCGAACAGCCAAACCCTTGGGACCTGCTCCAGCC
>MDSV01013204.1_pt1 | contig 45446 bp, 31 predicted proteins | sample 810851 | NCBI WGS metagenome assembly MDSV01 (sample SAMN05326640, study PRJNA326480) | marine metagenome | isolation source: seawater | place: Atlantic Ocean: North East | collected 2012
CATCATCTCAAAAGGTCCGCGAGCCCAACGCAAACCAACTTTCGCGCCTCTGTCGACATCTTCCATCGAACAGACGCCTTCTTCAACTATCTGTGCAGCAACGCCGAAAACGACACCATAGAGTCGCTCAGCAATTACTGTGTATTGTTCGGGAGTGTAGGACTCATCACCTGAAACATCCCAATGCTCGTTCGCTTCAATCAAATTGCGAAGGTTTTGAGCACCGGTGTAGCGAGGAGTTTGAAGTTGTTCTGCAAGGTAATCGGTTGAGTGAAGAGCGATTGGAGGTCCAGTGAGATTCATGAGACCAAACGGACCGAGCCCTATTCTGAATGCTTTGCAGGCAACTGCATCTATTTGAGCAGCGGTAGCAACGCCTTCCTCCATCAATAAACACGCTTCGTTAAGCCAAGGTACAAAGAATCGGTTGACGACAAAACCAGGTCTGTCGCCGCATACAATGACAACTTTACCAAGCATCTTACAGTATTGAACGACCTTTTCGACGGTTTCTGCACTTGATGCTTGAGCAGGAATGACCTCCACCAATCGGTTCTTTGCAGGGTGATAGAAGAAATGCAATCCAACAAAACGGTCTGCTCTACCTGTCGCTTCTGCTAAAGCATTCACGGACAATGAAGAGGTGTTCGAAGCAAGAATTGTTTCAGGTCCACAGGCTTTGTCGAGTGTATTGAATACAGCGGTTTTGATATCAAAATCTTCGAACACCGCTTCAATAACCAAATCGGTGTTTGAAGCCGTATTCTCAACTCCAACAACACCAGATATTCGACCTTGAATGGCCTCCACTTGAGCGGGAGAGAAGATTCGTCGCTCGACTGCCTCAGAGAGGAAATCCCGAATAATTCCCTGCCCACGGTCGACCCATTGTTGTTCTCTGTCTACCATTTGAACATCAAATTCTTCCTGCGCGGTCTTTTGGGCGATACCGGAACCCATGTTTCCAGCACCGACAATCGCTACACGTTGTATAGGTTGCATGGCAATGCCAACAAAACGCCATCCATGAATACTCCGATTGGAGATTCTCACTCATCGGTATGCATGGAACGACATTCGACCTTGATTGATTGTTTGACGGAATGGCCCTCGACCGGTAATCATTCCCTTAATTGATGAATACAAACGGACGGGGAATGAGTACCGAAGCCATGATTTCTTTGGGTAGACAACTTCCACTTTTTTGAATCCAAGGTCTGTGAGCATACCTTTCATTGCGGCAACATTCGGCGCCCAGTAGTTCGTATCATCATCATTCAGTGAGTCTTTAGGATAGTAAACCATTGATGGTTTCCAGCGATGAATATCGTCGACAACTGTCTCGATGATGAGCAGTTCGTTGCAAACTGCGGCCGCAACACGGAGCCCTGCCATCGGGTCTTGAAGGTGATACAAAACTCCGAGAAACATCACAACATCGAATTTACCTACGTTATCGGGAGTGATATCCATCGCATCGATGTCAAGAGACTCGACCTTGGAATTGAGTGCATTGTGGGCAAAATTAAACCCGTCTTTTGTACCCCATCCCGGTCCACTCCAGCAGAAGTGGTCGGTCGACAATACACGCTTAGCACCTGCCTTCTCTGCTTGGAATGAAAAGAAGCCATCCCAAGCGCCAATGTCAAGAACAGTTTTTCCAGACAAATCTTTCGGGAGACAAATTTGTTCCAATTTGGCCATCGATGCATCGATACCCGGAGTTACAACACCATCACCTAGCGGAATTGAGTGAAACCACTTGATTTCATCCATACTTTTCAAAGGTGTATCGCCGGCCATAAACGACGACGCAATGCTACCACATATGAGCGTATTGATTAGTCGGATTCCAAAGAATCGTAGACTTCTGCCATACGCTGACAATACCGTTTCTGGTCGAATCTAGAGGCGAATTCTATCAAGCCCGAACGAGGATTCGGCCACACATGATTGGTATCGTTTTTCGTCCGTCTTTTCCAGTTCGAATGAACGGAAAGAATTGCTTCTTTCCATGCCTCAATATCGTCAGCTCGAATGCATGTTTGGTCGGGCATTAATTCATTGTGGGAAGGTAAATCTGAGCACAGGACCGGCGTTCCACAAGCCATTGATTCCAGCGGCGGATAGCCAAAACCTTCGCTGGCACTTGGAAACAAAAGAGCTTCGCTAGCAAATCTCAATTGCATCAAAGCCTCACTTGATACATCGCCACCGTGAGAAACCCAATTCTGGACATTTGAAGATTCGGCATAACTTGATGCAGATGGGCCGCCGTAAGGGCACGAATTGTTACCGACATGATGGATGTGTATATCCTGTTTTATGCCCTCATCAAGTTCTCCAACGATCCGTGAAATGAAATTCAATCTTTTTCTTGGCGCGTGACTTCCTACAATGAGAAGATGACAGCCTTTGGAAAGCTTGGATGCAGGCCCAATGAGTTCAACCTCACTTTGCTCACGCGGTACGAATTTTTTGAACTCTAGGCCAAGTGGAACACAGACTGCTTTGACCTGTGGGTAGTGCTTTTGGCAAGCAGATAAAGTTGCTTGAGAATCACAAACAAGGAGGTCCGCTCGAGCAAGTCCCTGCCTCAATTTTTCTAAGTCCTTGCGACGAAACCACCCTGGTTTTTGCTCTCCAACATCAATAGTTTCACCAGCAAGATGAATCTGTTCAGGATACAAATGAAACAAATCGTGAACCGTGACCACCACTGGAACTGAGGTTTCTTGAGGAATCAAGTGTGCTTGCTCTTGATCAGTAATGTGTATCGCACTGAAAGAGTGCTTTTTCTTGAGAATCTTTTCAACTCTTTTTGGATGCGAAAACCATCGCTTGTAGATTCGCGAAAGAGGGTTTCTTCTTTTTCGCAGTGGATATTCACATGGCTCTTGGGTCATCCATCCCCGAACATCTCCATTTTGTAACGAAGATACAAGATTGTGATGTGCACCTCCGATACCGGTGTTTCTGCCTAAGGCGCCGCCTCGGACCAGCAACACGTGTTTGGGCATACACGGGCGTACCGGTGCGCCCTCTTCAAAGGTGAGATGGTTTCTGTCAGATTTTCTTTATTCATAACCAATGTTCAGTGTTAAAATGGAATTAAGTAGTGGAACAGGTAGCATCATATCGAGGAGATATTCTTGACTATCCCGCCACTCAAAGTTACCCGCAACGACTACAACGAAGTACGCAATTCAATTGAGTCGGCTATCTCTATTGGAGGAGACATTCGTGGAATTCTTGAATCACAAAAAGAACTCAATCCTCTGAACGATCTTCATAGTGAAGTGTGTAGAGCCGGAGAAGCACTCAGTGTCTTCGGCTCTCGTTGGACAATAGAAATCCTCTCTGCATTGTACATTTCGGGGCCGCGAAGATTCAATCAAATGAAGAATTTGTTGGAGGGGATTTCTTCAAGAACGTTGTCTGACAAATTGCGGTATCTGGCTGACGAGGGGCTTGTTCAACGCCAAGTCACCGAAGGTCCACCAATCAGAGTCTCCTATCTCTTAACTGAACATGGTCGAACATGTGGTCGCCTTCTATCGCCTCTCGTTGCGCATTTGAAAATTCATTTGGGTACCGTAATTGCACAGGATTAGATTGCACGCCCTGTGAAGCAATAATAGGATGGATTAACAAAGGAGAACATGGAGTTCGTCGTATGCCTCTTCTTGCACAGTGGATGCGTCAGCGACCTTGGTTGTCTGCCGGAATCATGGGTGCTGCAGGAAGTGTTGCAGGTATTGCAAGTGGAGTTGCTGCTGCTGCTTCGGCGGTTGGAGCGCTTGCTGTAGGTAGTGTATCTACGAAAGCGCGCACCTTTGAACACCCTTTGAGAAAAAGAATTCTTGCTACGCTTGAAATTCATCCAGGATTGTGTTACAGAGAATTGCAATCAACTTTGAACACCGCCAACGGTACTCTAAGGCATCACTTGGATGTTTTGCAAACTCGGCGAAGTGTTACTGTTCTGCCCGTTAATGGTCGAACATGCTATTTCGCTGGGGCACCAAGTCAAGTCGAAATTTTGAGAGGTATCGCGGTAAGCGAGGAAAAAGCAGCCTCAGCACTACCGATTGGGCTGTCATTGGTTCAACGACTCATTATTGAAGACATCCAAAAAGAAGGAGTCCCTCGTTCACAAGCTGCTCTTGCCCGCCGAATTGGGCGTTCACGTGCTACCGTGCATTCCGCAGTAAAAGTACTGCGCAGGCGTGGAATTTTACGTGAAGATCGAATTGAAATGATGCCCCATATCGACATGGAAATCGAATGGCATGGTACGAAAGGTGTCGATTACGATTGGAACGACGAGCGTAGATAAACTCAAAATTTTTCGCCTCTTGAGAGGCAAATAATACATAGTCTTCAAAGACCCTCGACACCGACCATTGACGAGCAACATGTTTAGTGTCCGTTTGTCCGAAGTTGCGCTACCTGCCAGTGAGCGAGATTTAGATAATTTAGTCGGCTGGTTCATTGACACTCTCAGTTTAGTTCGAAAAAGAGGTGAGGCGACTGCAGATTTCGGTAAAGCAGGACCAGTCCATCGCTTGCTGCGAGATTATTTGCTCTCTCAACCAAATGTCAGTTGGGATGCGCAAATGCTTGCTGACGAGCTCGCCCTCACCCCTGCATCGCTAAACCACCACTTGACTCGACTTGTTGAAGCCGGAATTCTTGGATTTTCAAATGAGGGTAAAGGTTGGAGGAGATACTTTTTGAGAGGAGGCTCACTTACCAACGCCATCGAATTTTTTAGCTTTCAGTGCGAAACAATCGTTAAACAGCGAATGGCAATTATCGATGATTTGTGGGGTCGTAACAAGCCAGACCTCAGTACGTCCATCTCGCCCACCGATACTCCAGCACTGAGTATCGGTATCGTCGAACATCGACCGTTACTCGAAGAAAGTATAGAAAGCGAACTTTCACAGTGGATGGGCGATTTCGGACTGCTTGGGGAAAGACCTGGAAAAGAAGCTCGTGCAGATTCGATTTCTGTGCAACTGTTCCGACTGCTCCTCAGTCGTGACCATCCGCTCTCTTTGGATGAAGCAGAGGAACTGTTGGATGAACAAAAACCACGAATAGGTCGTATCTTAGAGCGCTTTCGAACGACCGGAATGGTTCAAAGAGTTCCTCGGATAGATCGGCTCAACGTCACGCTTTGGACTGCGATTACAACCCAATATCAACGTAGAGGCGAGGACTGGTTATTGAAAAAGGGAGGGTTCCAAAGGATTCTTTCTACAAAGCAGCAATCCATTCTCTTGAAGGATTTGAAAAAAGGAGTGTTGAAAGTAGAAACTGTGGGAGCAACGCTGAAAGAGACTGCGTCTGAAGAACAGATGTTATTGCTCAACTTACTTGGAGGCCGCTTACCGCTTGGGCATCAGTTGTCTGGATTCAGCTCTTCTGAAGTTCACAATGAAGTCTCATCACGTATCGACCGAATTCTACGTAGAATGAGACGCGTTGCTCAATTGCTCGAACAAGCACTCAACGATGCCTAATCGTGACAATCCTTGAAAAACTGAGGCCTAGAGCAAACAACATGAGCAGTCATATCGACAAAAAGCCGGGACAATGGAGGGGTGAATCTCGTCCCCTTTTCCTGGCTCCAATGGCTGGGGTTTCCGACCTTCCATTCAGGCTTTTAGCAAAAGATTGTGGGGCAGATGTGACCATTACTGAATTTACCAACAGTACCGCATTAACGCGCGAGGCTGCCATGTCTTGGCGAAAAATGGAGTCCCATGACAAAGAAGTTCCGTTTATTCCACAGATTTTTGGAGGAGACGCAGGAGATATGGCGACGGCAGCAGAAATGCTTGCTGACAGTGCTGATATTGTTGACCTCAATTTTGGATGTCCTGCTCCAAAAGTGACCAAAATTTGTGCTGGAGCGGCACTTATGGGTGAGCCTGACAACCTTGTTTCCATGGTTGACGGAATAATTCAACGAGTTGACATCCCCGTCACTGCAAAAATGCGACTCGGAACTGGTCAAGGTGCGAACAATGCTCTACAGATTTGTCAACGCCTCGAAGATATTGGAACCTCTCGTCTGTGTGTCCATGGGCGTACGCTGCGTCAACGCTACTCTGGAGAGGCGGATTGGAATGAAATTCAAAGAATTGTCGACTCGGTCGAGGTCCCTGTCATCGCAAACGGTGATGTCGTCGACGCTGAAAGCGCTCAACTTTGCCTCGAAACGACTCATGCTGCAGGCCTGATGATTGGGCGAGGGGCAATAGGCAGACCCTCAATTTTTGGAGAGATTAAAGTTGGACTAGGATGGATTGAAGAAAGCGAACTTCCATGGATTCAAGACCTCGGTGATGAGTGGTATGAACGCTCAGAAACCGGCAGGGCGTTCGCTACTCGCAAGTGGTGTTGGGACAAATATATTCAGTACTCTCACGAAAGTGTTGGACTTCAACCTCGATGGATGCAGAGGCATGCAGTTGCGTTTACGAAGGGTCTACCGGGTGCGAAGAAAATTCGAAATTTGATGCATGGTGCACCAACTCCTGAAGATTTTGCGGACGCAATATCGACATATCTAGGAACAAATGTAGACCAAAACCAATGAATCAAGTCGATTCAAAATGTTGATTGCCAGTCTTCGAGGTCTTGGGATGCGGCCCAATCTTCATCAGTTGTCTCACCGCGAACTTTGAGAACTTCACGAGCAAGTAGCCAGTAGATAAGAGCAAGAGAGCGACGGCCCTTGTTGTTCGCTGGCAAAGCAACATCGACGTTGCGGAGATTGTTGTTAGCGTCAACAATTCCAACTATCGGCAATCCCGAATTGACCGCTTCACGAAGTGCTTGCTGGTCTGCTGCTGGATCGGTAACGAACAGAACATCGGGTTCAACATACGAGCGAAGAACCGGGTTCGTCAGTGAGCCAGGGATAAATCGACCGACTGCCGCATTCGCACCGATTGCTTCTGAAAATAATCGAGCAGGGCGTTGACCGTATTGACGAGCTGAGACCACCATGATTCTGCCAGCGTCATACTTGTTCAAAAATTGAGCAATAGAGCGGATTCGAGAATCGGTCATGTTCACATTAAGCAGGTACAAACCGTCTTCTCGGACACGCTCAATGAAGCGAGCCATGTCGGCACTCTTCTGTTGAGTTCCAATGTTAACTGCATTCTCTTCATAAGATTCGAAGGGTAAGAGTAAGTTCGATTCATCGGACATTGACATTCCTCAGCAGTCGTCCGACTTGGACTCCATATTAAAGCGGTTCGTAGAGGTACGGAACGAATTTCAACCCGTATGTAGACGTAAATTGATGGGAATACCTAGGAAGAACTCAAGATAGAGAAGATGTATGTTGACTTGCAGGGGGGATGGATGTGAGTGATGTTGTGGCAGGAAATGAAGCGCTGAACGCCTCTCGTTCCGAAGACGGGTTTTGGCGCGACAAGGAAGGAGTCGCACTTCCGGTTAGCGCAAGCGATCTGGAGAGGCACAGATACTGCCCACTGTCATGGTCGCTGTCGCGAGAAGGTAATTCCGGCCAAGGAGACGCAATCACTGCCGGAATCAAACGGCATGCTGAAATTCATTCTCAAATGAAAGATTTTCAAATTGAATCGAAAAAAATGCGCCGCTCTGTAACCGTGTGGACATGGTGGTTTTCTATAATCATCGCACTATCTATCGACGCAATCGCCTTCAATTATATCGATGACGTGATTACCCCAATCTACATGGCAAGATATCTTGCTTTGTGGAGCGTAACAACCCTCATTGCAGGATTGATTGCAATATCTGTGCCTTGGCGTTCTATAATTGGATTTAATGAAACAATTAACCGACAAAAAACCAAATATTTAGTTGAAAACGATTCTTTTCCTCAATATTGGGAGCCAAAAGGTTTCATCGGTGGATGGTTTGAAGCAGGTAGGGTTGAAGCAAGCCTGTTGTTTGGTTCTATTGTGTTAGGGCTACATGCCATCGCTCTGGCGGCGGCAGATGACCGACAACAAGCTACATTCATTTTGTTCTTGACCGCAATGGGATGGACTCTAGCAGCATCATGGCAATTGCAAAGATTATTGTTGTCTGATGCTGCATTGGAATCGATAAAGAAAGATATTGACCTTGAATATGGAGATGATGTTGCATATTTAGATAATGATGATGGAAATTCAACCCTTCTCGTCGACAATGAAATTGGCTTACGCGGCAAACCCGACCAAATTGTAATTGTTGATGGGGAATTTATTCCGGTTGAGCAAAAAACTGGAAAAGTTCCAAGGAATCCACATGACTCACATCGGATGCAATTGCTTGCTTACCTTCATTTGGTAGAAGTAAGCACCAAGAAAAGTTCACCGTATGGAGTTCTTCGATACGGCAAAGAGAATCTCCATCAAATCCCTTGGACAACATCGGCGAAACAAGAATTGTTTGATGCAATTAAAGAGATTCAACGACTCACTGTAGAAGGAGGAGCCGTTCGGAATCACACTCGCCAGGGGAAGTGCCAAAATTGTTCGAGAAGATATGCTTGCACCGAATCATTGGTGTAATCATACGCATGTGTCTTCTAGAGGATAGACCAAGCAAGTACGCTTAATCGTCACATCGATTTGGAAATTATCTTGAACAGGAGTTTCAGGTAGGCCTATACCGCGCGCTTCAATGTCCAATCTCCAATTGCCCTCCTCATAGCTTGTAGAGCCAAATTCCAAAGGAATTTTGTCAGCATTCGCTTCGAGATCCTCACACACATCTATTTTCCAAGCAATTTCTCCCGAAGGGGTATAAAATTCTGCACGAACGTACCGAGTCACGTTTTCCAAACAGCCGATTTCGGTATTAAAATTCGTAATTTGAACACTTCTGTAGATTGATATATCTGTGACCGAAGAATCAACAGGGATTTCAATCGAGTTGTTGTATGACTCCCATTCAAAGAAATTCGTGAACACTTTGATGTCCCTGTAAGTACGAGAATCCGTGTCCAATTCTGGTGCTTCGCGAATGCTTTCAACGGCCTCTCTTGCTTGAAGCAAGCCCAGACATCCAGATGAAGTACTCAACACGAAAGTTAGCACCAGCAATACTGGCATCACCCACTTCGCCTTCATCGACACTCCTAAGGTCCGCCCACATATCAATTCAATGGAAATTTGATGCGAGGGTTTGAAGCCTCTAGGCTTTAGCGTAATATGTCCGAATGACGCTTGTGGTTGCCGAGCTGCTGCTATGACGAACCCTATGAAAGCCGACGGACATCATTCAAACTTCGCACCGCAGGTGCTGCATTCGGTAGCGTTAACAGGTATGTCAGCACCACATGCACCGCATTCTGCCATCTTCGATTCATCTTTCTTTTCAGCAGATTTACGGCGCGCTCCTCGACGGCGATTCGGTTTCGCTGCTTTGGGAGTCAATTCATCTGTTTTGGACACCGGTTCATCATCGATTACGGTGAAATCAGAAGTGGTCTCTGTTACCTCATTGCCGGCAAAGGCCGAATCGGTAAGTTGCATTCCGACATTGACCTTGTCACCCGGCATGATACCTTCTTCACCTGTGATTTCATACAATCTTCCGCGAATATCTGCGTCGCTCGCTGAGAGTTCTTTGCCGTCATCTTTGTGAGCGATAATTTCTCCCTTCGATGCCAATATTGAATCGATATCATTGCCTTGTTCTTCAAGTTCTTTCATACTCTTGAGTGTAGTAGTTACGGTGTTTTGGTAGGCTTCAAGTTCTTCTTCTGTCATGTCTTCTTGCAGCAATTCTTCAGCATTCCTTCTGTCATAAGCAGCTTCAACTTCTGCTTCAGCAGTCACAATGTTCTCGTCCCACTCTTCTTCGAGTTGCTCTTCATCGTATCCGAATTCTTTAACCGCTTGAGCAAAGTTTTCAGTACCTGTTACGATTTCATCATCGTCAATTTCTTCTGGCAAGGCAACAGTTTCTTTGACCGTGCGTTCTTTGCGCTCGCGTCGCTCAAAGAAGGACGAAACATCCTGTTCTGCACCACAATAGACACAATTCTCCAAGAGGTCAGGTATCGATTCGCCACACTCGTGGCAATCGTGGAATTGTTTCCTCGCCTTTTTCAGATTGAAAGAGCAATGTGGGCATCGGTCTTCATCACCTTCAAGTTCACCATCACATGCAGGACAGTATTCGAAAATATCTCGCTCAACCTCTTCCTCTGTTTCACGTGTTAAGTAAATCGCAAACACGAGAATAACAATCAAAATGAGCGCAACGAATCCAATCAAGGTGAAAGTCCCCCATTCGGAATTTGAATTCAATTCATCGATTGCTTCATCACTCATGACTGTTGCAAAGGTACGAGTGAATGTCGTTGATACATCATCATCAGAAGGGTCGAGTTTCACAACTGTCGAAGGCGCTACAGCAGTGAATTCACACACTAGAGTCACCTTATCTCCTAAGTTGGAAACTTCAGCTTCAAGGGTCGACAAAATATTGTCGTTTCCATCTTTACATTCGTAAGAAAGCGAACCGGTCTCGGTGCTTGTCAAATCTATTGACAGAGAATAATTTTCACCTTCCGTCATTGGTAAACTGAACTGAGAATTCGTCGAATCGGTGACTTCCAGCGTTGAAAGAGCCCAGTTGAGTCTTAACTCAGCACTCACTTTGACCATTCCAGAAGCAACGTTGTTCAATGAATTCGAATCCCAACTGTTTGCAGTAGGAACCCATGTGGCCTCAAAAGTAGCATTGTGTGAACCTATTGCAGTCGTTAGTTCGGCGGTCCACATGTAATCTTGACCCGGATTGAGGTAGATGATTTGGGAGAAATCACTTGTCCCCTCCCATGTGTACTGCAGTCGCCCAGAAACCCGAAGTTCCCCGGTATTTTTCATACTCACGCCCCATTCGACTGATTCACCAGAATTTACAGAAGGCGACGACTTACTTGCCATCGAATCAACCAGAACATCCGGAACAGCGAACTTTGAGATTGGCGTACTGATAGCATCGTTATCGGTTGATTCTTGAGTGAAAGTCCCAGTACCAAACGGATCGATTTCTGCAGTGAGTGTGTGTATTCCTGGTGGTAGAGTGCCAAGTTCAGAACCGGTGATTGAACGTGTCCAAGTGACCTCAGCATAACCAATTCCTGTCAGATTTACTGTAAATGGGGCAGTCGTTACCAGTTCCCCGGTCGCGCTGGTAATTTTTAGCCAAAGAGGAACTTCTGAAATCCCGCTACCGTTGGTCCTTCCCAATTTACCGGAAACCACCCACGGCCCTTCAAGCGCATCCTCGTCAACAGCAATATCTAGAGTTCCAATGTGGAAAACATCCATTCTCGTATCAACCTGAAGAGGCACTTCCACCATTTTATCAAATTCAGATGATTCGACAATCGCATTTTCATAATCAGGCGTCACCTGAATAGTGTACGAACCACTGGATGGTGCAGTAAATGTGGTGTTCACCCATTGTGTAGAACCTGCGGCTATTGGAGGAGTGGTCAAGTCCAAATCAACACCATCGGGAAAATCAATGTGAAGAGTCGATGATGCTGCAGGTTGTGTTCCAACATTGCGAACCAATGACGACAATGTGACTGTGTCACCAGAGAGTATTCCCGAAGAAGGAGAGAGTTCGGTTTGTGTTACCTTGAGATTTGGCAGACCTGTTACATTGAATTCCACCCAAAAATGAGCGATGTCGCCAGAACCTCGAGGATGTTCAAATGTGATGTGTATCTCATGTTCTCCTTCAGAGACTCCAGGCCAAACCACCGAGACTTCTTCGTAGGTATTGGTATCGATATCGACTGTCGCTTCTTTGAGCAATTGATTTGGTCCACGGAAGTCTCTGTAAAATGCATATTCAACATCGGTCGCATAATTTCCACTGTTAAACATTTGAAGATTGATGGTTACTGAATCGCCTGCTTGAGGATTCTGTGGAAGAAGAGCGACTGTGCTTGCACTCGCTTGAATCGAACCGCTCTGCTCGGCAGAAATTGTCATCGGCACCGATGCTATACAGAGTAGAAGAATCGCCAAAACTGGCTTCCACGCGCTCGCCATGTAGGTATTCGACATCCTGCGGAGCACTTGAACCCATCTCTACAAGTACGGTCAAAAACCCGTATGAGGGTTCTTTTAGGGTTCTCCGCGGCGATCTTCATCAAAACCTACTGGGAGAATAGGATTCGATTCAAAACAGCAGCGATGAAGGGGAGCATTGAAGGATAACCGCACTCGTCTAGCACCATGGGCAGGGGTTGGGTGAGTGCGGTTCTTGTTGTCGCTCTTCTCATGGTGAGTACCACTCCAATGGAGAATTTCCAGCTTATTGAGCAAAAAAAGGTTCATCACTCCACATCGAATTTGGTTCTCACATTCGCCAATGGGCCCACCACAAATCAAGATATTGTAGGTTTGCATAGTCTCTCTTTTTCTCTATCTGGAGATGCAAATGTCTCTTCAATACTTCTTGAAATCTCAAGTGGTTCGGGGTCTTGGACAACGGTTACGAATCTAACTTCGACACCGTGGTTAACGTATTTTGATTCAACCTCTTACGCCAACGGCTCGTATACTCTACGTGCAACAGCGTGGGATGATGATGTAAACGAAAATGTCATTGCAAGTTCTGGAACGTTTAACATTGTCAATCAAGTTCCTGTCATCACGATATTTACTGCTCTCAACGCTGCTGCTGGCTCGGGTGCATCGGCATCGGATAGAGCATGGTTCGGTATCGAAAGCGACGGTACCATTTCTTACCGTTGGGGAGCGAGTGATGATGACCTCAGTTATGCAACAATAACCAATGTCCCCGGACCAGGAGCGCCATCGAACGACGGCCCTTCCGGAATTTCTTACGGTTGGGATTGGAGTAGCGGTGCCATGGCAGAAGGAACATGGAATTCTCGACTAACTGTTTACGACAGTTCAAGTTTATCTGCCACGCAAACTCTGTTCATCGGAATAGACCGAACCGGTCCAACATTGTCCTCTATCACAATTGGGGATGGTTCAAACTGGCAGACAACATCCGATGTCACCATTCGTGGTTTGATTGATAATGCTGATGATGGGCAAGGAAGTGGTGTTTCCTCTGCACAATACTCTCTTGACGGGCAAAACTGGAACACTACATTAACAGATTCCGTGCAGATTACGCTTTCAGAAGGTAACCACACGCTGCATGTTCGTTCGATTGACCGCGTGGGAAATGCTGGAGTAGTAAACCAATTCGACATCCGAATTGACGAGACATTACCCGAATCGATTGGCTGGACTGTCGATGAACTCACAACCAGTCGAATCGGCCCTGCTAATATCCAATTCAGCGCCATCGATGAAGGCTCAGGAATCGACAACTCCAATTCATATATTCAGTTTGGCTTTGACTCGAATGGTGTTGGTCAAACGCCAGACCTTTCCGGTAATTGGCAACAAATGAGCACGCCTGGACTCACGGGAACCATTGGACTGGCAAGTTGGGCTACAAAGTCAAGGCAGTACCTCATGTTCCGTGCATTGGTCGTGGATAATGCCGGTAATGAGTATATTTCGAATCCGAGTTCGTATCAAATTCTACCCGGTCTTGACTTGTACTGGAATGCAACCGAAACAAACCTCGACCGTTTGATTGTTCGACCAGGTGAAACCGACGGTAATATTACCATCACCAGTCTGCTTGAAAGCAATCAAAATTACGGTGGTAGCGTTAACGTTCGACTCGAATCGGCTCCAGCAGACAGAAGTTCAACGGTAAGCTGGACGGTGATGGAATCAAGAACACTTGATGCTGGGGCTCTTTCAGACAGTCAAGAATCACTGATATGGAACTATACCGTGCCCAAAACCGGACAATTCGACTTGAGACTTGTCATTGATTATGTCAATGTCATTGATGAGTATGATGAAGGTAACAATTACAATCACATGGTTGTCACTGGGGCAGCCATTGGTTCACCCGGCCTTGTGCCCTCATTTGCACCATCGGTTCTTTTGCTTCTGCTAGCTGGCTTCATAATCACTGCACTTCAAAGGCGAGCAAGAGATTGAAAAGAGGTCGGCTTTAGGATTAACCATGCGCCAACCCCTGCCGCGAGTTCCGAAGAACCGTATTGCGGTTCTCATTGGGTCGAAAGGGGCCACAGCCAAGTCATTACGGAATGCGTCTGGATGCAAGGAATTCATTATTGACTCAGATACAGGTGATGTCGAAGTGGTTTGGGGCGAGCCGGGATCGTATGACCCTGTGAAGGCAATGAAATTCCCGAACGTCATCAAGGCAATTGGCAGAGGAATGGCCCCTAAAGCCGCAATACAACTTCTTGAAGATGGTCATTTCTTTGAATTGGTCGACATTCGAAAATTTGTTGGAAAAAGGTCGAACCAACAAAGAAGAATTCGCGGACGAATTATTGGAAGCCAAGGTAAGATTCGAAAACTTATCGAAGGACTGACCGATACACAAATTTCAATCTACAATTCTACTGTTGTCTTGGTCGGTGAGGAAGAAGGACTTTCTGCGGCTCGTCAGGCAATTGAAATGTTGGCTGGAGGAGCGGAGCACGGAACTGTGCTTAATTTCCTAGAACGAGACCGCAGACGGTCAAGAATAGGAAATCGACAGCTTGACACTATCGAAATTCGTGATGATCGTCCGTCATCTCCTGCAGACAGTTTCGAAGGCCTTGTTCCAGGACTATCCGATGTTTCAAAACGGCGTTCTCGACGAATGCGAGCCTCTCAAGTCGACCCAGAAGATGAGGGGGCTGTTGAGGAAATGATGGAACTGGCTGACGATGAAGAAGTCAGTTGGGAAGAAGAATGATTATTCTTCTTCAAAGGAATGCATTTGCTCAACGTGGTCAAGATTCATGTTCAATACCTCATACATGGCCTCAGCTAACGTGGTTTGAATGCCATTTTTGTTGCCCCATTCAACAAGTCTCGTAACATCGCGAACAAGAAATTCTTGTGCTTTGGGATGTGTTTGTATTACTGCTTGCCCAACATCGATTACAACTGCTTTTTGTTCATGCCACAGAATGTTGTAAGGAGAAAAATCACCGTGAACAAGGTCGGCTTTCTGCCAACATATGGCTAGGAATTCTAACAAATCATTGTACACTTCTTCAGCGTTCTCGATTTGAACTTCACGAAGTTTTGGAGATGCTGATTCAGGGGTCCCAAGATATTCCATTACCAAGACGTTCTTGTGTATACCAAGCGGTCGAGGAACGTTCAATCCCCAGCGCCACAAACGAGAGAGATTACGATGTTCTTTACGGACCCAGATATCAACAAGGTCTCGATGTCTACGGCGAAGGCCTCCAAACCTTCGGTCCCCCTCTATATATTGAATCAAATTCTTGAAAACTGCATTGGACGTATGAAAAATCTTCACAGCCACGACTTTTCCATCAATATCTGTAGCATGAAAAACATGGGCTTCCTTTCCTCGAGCAATTGGAAAATCAAGCGTATCGATAGTACCCCCTTTCATGAGTTTGTACAACGACATCAAAGTCATTCGGTCAAACACCTGGTCAAACACTCGTCGATCGACCCAATCGTACGTTCCAGTACCCAAAGCACCCTGGATTTTTGATTCAATGTCTCGAAACATTCGTTTGTAACGGTTCTCTTTCATCCAGCTAAATGCACCAGATTTGGCTTCGAGATTACTGAGAAAGTGGTCTTGTTCGTTTCGAGCAAAAGCATCATCTTGGTCTTTTTCAGTCGTTGATTTCGACTTGTTTTGACGGTTCTGACGATGGCGTTTACGTTGGCGTTTGTTTGATGCCAATTCGTCTTCCCAATCTCTTTTTTTCGCCATACGCCCACCCATGGGTCTTGCATCGCTTAACCGAATAAGGATTCCAAATCCTCATCATCGTCATCATCATCCACTTCACTGTCGTCAGTAGGATATTCTTCAACGGGTACATGAGGCGTTTCAACTTCAGCGACTTCATCTTCATCGTCATCGTCATCATCGGATGCGAATAAATCATCATCATCGTCATCAGCCGAACCGAACAAATCATCGTCATCATCGTCATCAGCTGAACCGAACAAATCGTCATCGTCGTCTCCGTCATCGTCAAAGACACCGTCGGTTGTTTCTTCTTCGGGTTCATCCACTACTCCGAAAGTATCTGAAAATTCGTCATCATCATCATCGGTAACAGTATTCATGCCGAAGAAGTCGAGTTCCTTAGGCAGTACGCCCTTACGAGACAGGTACATGGCTTGTGTTTTCGTGTATCGATGCTTAACATCAGCTTTTGAATCTTGGAAATCCCAAGGCCAAACAATAATCAAATCACCGTCTCGAACCCACTGCCTGCGGCGCATCTTTCCGGGAATACGCGCCATACGTGTTTCACCGTCTTCACAAAGAACAGTAACACGACGACCACCGAGAATTTGTTCAGCAAAGGCGAACATTTCGTTGATTTTACGGTTAGGCATTTTCACTCGAATTTTTCCACTTGAGGCGTCCTCAGGAGATTCGAGACGAGCGAGTTCTTCCACATCCACTTTCTCTTCATATCGACGACCCAAACAGCCTCACCGTTCTAACCCAACAGTCGACCCTTCTTGAATACCACACCCGCAGGGGATGCATGAAAGTCCCGCAATAGGGCGTTTACAACAAGCGGCACTTACCACTCGTAGTTGAGGCTTTGAGCCGCCATCTCACAAAGGCGAATGAGGGAATCGCCAGCAACACCGACCAGCAGCGTAACCAAGACACAGGCGAGGATGGCAGTTCGGACTTGCCAGCCAGCAGGAAGAGGACCTTCTCTGCCTTCTTCTGGCTCCTCAAAGAACATAACAACGCCAACTCGTAGGTAGTAAAACATCGAAATCGCAGAATTGAGAACCATAAGGAGTGCAAGCCACCAGACCCAATGCAAATCACCGATTGCATACATTCCGCCGTCTGCTATTTCGGCACCCATATCTCCAACCGCTACACGGACAATTCCCATAATTACGAGCAGTTTGGAGAGGAAACCGGCCATAGGCGGAACTCCTGCAAGTGAAATCATGAAAATGAACATGGCGACTGCCAAAAGTGGTTCTCGCTTTGCAAGTCCGCCCAACGAGGAAAGACGAGACGCTCCACCATCCGATTCCAAAATAGACAGAACAAGGAAAGCGCCCAACTTGAAAGCAACCAAAACCACGAGGTGGAGGAGAAGTGCAGTCATTACCGCAACGGCAGCTGCACTCGCATCTCCAGAGACTGTCGCATCCCAATTCCATGCTCCAACTGCAGTTAATGCAGCCAGCATATACCCCGCATGTGCAACCGATGAATAAGCGAGCATTCGTTTTGGATTGTCGCTTCCCAGTGCAGCAAGGTTACCCCAGGTCATGGTTATTGCAGCAATGGCTCCTAGACATACGAGCCAGATTGCACTACCATCGCTTGACTCGGGTGCTGCAACAATCAACAACATTCGAACCAATCCAAGCATACCCATTGCCTTGCTTGCTGTTGCAAGAACACCGGCAACAGGGCTGGTTGCACCTGAATAAGCATCTGGAGCAGCGAAATGGAACGGTACTGCGCTGACCTTGAAACCAAAGCCAACCAGCACAAAGCCAATTCCAATCAAAGGAAGGGCGGTAGTTCCTGACTCTGCAAACGCTACGGACAGGACACTAAATTGCAACGAACCGGCCCACAAATACAGCATGGAAAGGCCGTAAAGACCGACACCTGATGCCACAGAACCAACGATGAAATATTTCATACCGGATTCTGCACCAACCTTGGATTCCTTGAGGAAAGCAACAAGCACGTAAGTGGAGAAGGAAGCCAATTCAAGTCCAATAAACAGGACAAACAAATCTTGTGCCAAGGCGACTACTGACATTCCAAGAGCACAGGTCACCATCAAGATGTAGAAATCAGCTTGGCGACGGTTGTTGTAAAGTTCGGATTCGGATACCTTTGAACCGATTCCATGGACCTGCAAACGATTCATGCTGGCCAAGGAGGCAAGTGCAAGTGCACCGAAGAAAATAAGTTCAAACACTCGACTAAAGCCATTGATAAGAAGCAACTCTTTGCCAGAATCGGTAACAATGAGGGTTCTGTCTAAACCTTGACTAAAAATGTACAAGACATTCAAGAAAGCAGCAGTCAGCGTAATTGTTGCTAACCAGGATGGAAGACGAGGATCACTGGTAATCTTGAATCGTTGTCCACCTAAGAGCCATGGAAGGCGTATTTGAGTACCTGGAATACGGAATGTCCCCTTACCAAGATTTGGAATGAGAATAAGAGCGAGCATTCCGGCAAAAAGAATCAATTCCGGACACATGGCTGAAACAAAGCCATCACCAAAAGGCTCAACTCGAGACAAGTTTGACATTTCAGACACCTCCGTTAAAATCGCCAAGGATTGGCATTATCAGTCCTTCAAAAATTTGCTTTGTCCAGTCATGCATCATGTCCAAACCAATCCACGGCATTACACCAAAGAGGATAGTAAAAGCCGCTAGGATAAGCATGGCCAACTTTTCGGGTGAGGCAAGGTCTGGAACCGGTTCACCGTGCAAGGACTCTGGAGGTTGGGTTTCGTCTCCACCTTCGAAAATAGTACGCTGCATTGACCAAAGATAATACGCAGCTGTAACGGCAAGAACCAGTGCAGGACCTACCATCCAGAAAACGCTCCATCCCTCTGCAACAAGGAAATACCAAAGTGCAATCAACATCATCAGTTCAGCAACGAAACCTGCAAGCAGAGGCAGTCCTAGCGATGCCATCCATGAAAACATCATCGAGGTTGCAATCCATGGTGAGTGCTTGGCCATACCTCGCATTGCACCAATCTCCATGCTGTGGTAATGATGCTTGAATGCGCCACAAACAGCGAAAAGCATCGGGCTGATTATTCCGTGAGCGAACATCATGAAGAGAGCGGCAGCCCAACCCATCGGCTGCATTGTTGCAATTCCAATAAGAATGACACCCATGTGAGAGACCGATGAATATGCAACCATCTTCTTGAGGTTGGTTTGACCTAAACAAACAATAGCACCCCAAACCAGTGAAATCATTCCAATCGTCATCAATACCAGTTGGAAATACTCAAGTGCGTGAGGGAAGAGACTGAGAGGAAGTCGGAACATTCCGTACGCACCCATTTTCAACATTACACCCGCTAGAAGCATTGAACCACCTGTAGGCGCTTGAACGTGAGCATCGGGAAGCCAAGTGTGGAATGGAACTGCTGGAAGTTTGACCAAGAATCCAAGCATGAGCATGGCAAACAGAACCTTCTGGATATTGGCACCAAGGTACCAGCCATCGCTGTTTTCAGCAAATGCATATTGTGTGATACTCGGAATATCGAAACTTCGTCCAGTCATCGTTCCGGCATAGTCCAAAGGATTGCCTGGGTCTTGGAAGAAGTAGAGTGTAATCAATCCAAGTAACATGACAACCGAAGCAGTGAACGTGTAGATGAAGAATTTTTGAGATGCATATTTGCGATCTGTGCCTCCCCACACAAGTATAAGGAAAAACATCGGAATCAGTGTTAATTCCCAAAACACGTAGAACATGAACAAATCCAAGGCGACAAAGACACCAATTAAAGCGCCACCCATTGCCAGAAGAATTGGGAAATACATTGCACCATTCTTCTCATTCCATGTGGCAATAATTGTCACAGGCAGAAGGAAAGTGGTTAACCAAACCATTGGGAATGAAAGAGCATCGAGGCCAACTGTCCAGTGTATTCCAAGTGATTCAATCCAAGAATATTGTTTGTAAAATACATAGCTGTTGAACGAAATTCCTTCCCAACTGATGTCTCCAAAATATTGGAAGAACATACCGGTTGTGACCATCAACAACACCAGTGAAAACACCAAGCATGCCATACGAACGGGGCCAACAAGTCGCTCACGCATCTTTGCATCAGCTCTGGATACGAATGCCAAGAGAATGACGCTTGCAATCAGTGGGAAACCAACGAGCGGTAGAGAAATCCAATCTTGCATTCAAGCCACCCCCCATATCAACATGAAAATTGAGAGTGTTCCAACCGCCACCATGAGGATGTAATCTCTGGCAGAACCAGTGGTCATCGAACGAACAACCGATGAAAGTGATTGTGAGCCGCTCTCGATTGCTTTGATGGTTCCATCAATGACTTCACTATCGGCTTCAGCCGCTTTGGTAGAGAATGCTGCCACAATGTGAATCATGGCCTTATCGTAGTATTCGTCGATGTAAAGCCTGTTTTCAAGTGCAGTGGCAAGAGTTGATTCTGCAAATGCACTGTTATCGAAATTGAACCGCTTGTGGATATATGCACTGAGTTGAATGACTGGGCGCATCCAAGGTTTTGTCTCTTCGCCTTCTGCCAATTTTCCGCCATACAGAGCCATTGCTAAGCCCGGACCGATGACGGCTCCAAGGAAAATAGCGATGTATGTAAGTACGAAGAAGAATGCATCAGAGTTAGCAAATGCGTGTTCCAGTTCATAGAGAAGTCCCTTGAGAAGACCTTTTTCACCAAGTTCATAGGAATTGTCAGAAGCCCAATGAGTGAAGCCCAATCCAGCGAAAATTACCGAAGAGAGGGTCACGAAAGTCAAGATGAACAGCGGGGTCTTGATCCAAGTGTTGGTCGGTCCGACATGGGCTGCAACCTCGTTGTTTGGCTTGCCTGCAAATGTCTTCAGCCACATGCGAGACATGTAAAAGCCGGTCATTGCTGCACCGAGAAGTACACATATTGCTGGGAGGAAAAAGCGAGGGTCTTCTTGAGCAACTCGCCAAGCATTGGCAATGATGCCTTCCTTAGACCAGAATCCACCGATAAGAGGCAATCCCATAATCGAGGCTGATCCTACGAGCATTGCAGTAGCAGTAATCGGCATTTTCGAGGCAAGGCCACCCATGTTTTCCATGGACTGAGCATCGAAGTGATCGTCGTGATGGTCGTCATGATGTCCGTCACCGTGGTCATCATGGTGGTGCAGATGGTGGTGGGCATGGTGCACTTCGTGAATCACTGAACCGCTGGCCATGAACAGCATTCCTTTGGCCATTGCGTGATTGAAAAGATGGAACAATGCGGCACCGAAGGCGACAACAACGATGTAATGTGCATCATCATCATGGTGCCAATCAAGGGTGTTTGCGAGGTACATTGCGCATCCAAGTCCAGTGAAAATATAGGCCAGTTGACTCATTGTCGAGTAAGCCAAGACCTTCTTCAAGTCCATCTGGACGAAGGCTATTGCAGCAGCCATAACTGCGGTAATTCCGCCAATTGCTGCAATGATGAAGGCAAGGTCGTCCAAGTCACCGTGCAATGCTTCAGCGCCAAAGAATGGGAACATGCGAGCAACTAGATACAATCCAGCGTTCACCATGGTCGCAGCGTGAATGAGGGCGGATACTGGAGTAGGACCTTCCATCGCGTCCGGTAACCAAACGTGAAGCGGGAATTGTGCAGACTTACCAACAGCTCCAATGAACATCAATCCAAGAGCCCACTGTAGGGTTCCAGCTGAACTTGCTGCAACTGCTTCGATGTTGGCTTCATCAAAGACAACTGCATAATCGAGTGAGCCAAACAAATCCCACAACATGACCAGTCCAATCATGAGGAACACGTCACCAATACGAGTGGTAAGGAACGCTTTCTTAGCCGCAGATGCTGCGCTTGGTCGTTCGTAATAGAATCCAATGAGAAGATACGAGCAAAGACCCATTATTTCCCAGAAGATAAACAGCCAAAGGAAGGAATCTGCAAGAACCATACCGAGCATACCAGAGCAAAAGAGAACGAATTCGGCATAGAAACGGTGGTTTCGATTGTCGTTGATTGGGTCTGTATTCATGTAGCCAATACTGAACGTATTGATGAGTAAACAAAGGAATGCTGCAACAAACAACAGCATTACAGTAACGTGGTCAACATAGATTCCAAAGCCAAAGGTAACCGATTTCACACTGCTACCGCCGTCCCAGACTCCAGAATTCACCCATGCAATCTTCTCAACCGTTGCAGGGTCGAAGACTTTCAATGGATTGAAGCCACCTAAAAATTCAGAGATGAGAAGAAGAGAGAGAACGAGACTTGCGCCCATGACAGGAAGAGCAATTAAGCCACCTTCCTTCATTTTATTTTTCCAGAACGGGTTGCCGTTGAACACCCTGCCAAGGAACAAGATAACAGCAAAAGTCATCATTGGTAGCAAAATGATAAGCGGAGCAAAGTCCAGCCATTGTGAGTCAATTGTGTTTGTAGCTTCTGCACCTGCCATTCAAACACCTCAGTTTCTCAGGACATCTACATCGTCCAGTGATATCGTTTCATGTTGCCCGTAAACAGCAAGGAAAATAGCCAATCCAATTGCCACCTCACTGGCTGCAATTGCAATAGCAAAGAGGGTGTAAACCCATCCAGTCGTATCACCATGATGGACTGCTGCTGCTGCAAATTGCATGTTCGCAGCATTCAGCATCAATTCGATACACATGAGAACGATAATTGCGTTCTTTCGAGTGAAGGCTCCGCCAAGTCCAATAACAAACATCAATGCAGAAAGTGCTGATACTAAGGCTGGATCAATCATTCTTCTTCACCTCCAAGCAACGTACGGGCTTGATTCGCCCATTCGTCTCGCTTGATTCGGCCTGGAAAGAACTCAATGGCCATGTTGACTTCTTCTTCAATTTCTGGAGTCATGTTGGCCAGTTGGCTAAAGGTATAGATTCCAAGAACATTCAACTTCTCAGCAATAAACGGTCCAATGCCCTTTATTCTCTGTAAATCGTCGGCGTCAGAAGCACTGGCAAAACCCAGTGTGCTGAAATCGATTGTCTTTGCTTTCTCAGCAACACGAATGAGTTCTTCTTCCTTCTTTCGTGCCTTTTCGTCCATGCTTTCCAGACGGTTTCGGCGTTCCTCGAGTTCTCTGTCCATGCGAGCCTGACGTTCGACAGCTTCAACCTCTTGAGAATCGTCCGTTTCTTCAGGTTCTTCAGTGACTTCAGGTTCTTCAGTGACTTCAGCCTCTTCTATCACTTCTACCACTTCTTCGCCTTCCGACTCGTCTGCCTTTTCTTCTTCCACGGCATCTTCGTCATTGTCGTCATCGTCTTCCTCTTCCACTTCGACAACTTCTGCCTCATCGGTTCCAAATTCCCAAAGAAGGTTCTCCATTCGCTCATCACGAACAAGATATGCAGCACCAATCATTGCCATCGACATAAGAATGCCGAGAATGAGCAAGGGCAATGCCCATTCAGTGAGAAGCGAGTCAGCCAGTCCACTGGTTGTTGGATAGTCATCGCTGCTGTTTGCCCAAACGCTGTCTGCACTAAGAACAGATACCAGAATCATTCCTAAGGCAAGTAGACCCATACGGGTGAATAAGGATACGAGTTTCATTCAAAGTCCTCCTCAAGAATTTGCCTTCGAGTAAGCATAATACCGAACAAAACAACCAAACCGACACTCGCCAGATAGACTAGAATTTGAATGGCTGCAAGAAATTCTGCTCCCAAGAGAATGAATATTCCGGAAACGGCCATAAACGAAAAAATGAGTGAAAGCATAGAATGAGCGACCCTTTGAGCCAAAACCAAACCAAGAGCACCGAGAATCGCAATTGTTGCAAACAAAAAGAAAACACCTGTTTCAGCAACACTTGCGATGTCCATCTCAAGCACTCTCCTCTGCAGCAGCCTTTGCTTTAGCCGCTTTCTTTGCACGCTTGGTACGTTCTTTGGTGGCTCGCTTTGCCAATTCAGTATCAACCGCTTCTTGGTGAATCGATGGCAACACACGGGTTCGGCTAGCGTCAAACCACAAATCTTGTCGGGTGAAACCAGACATTCCGTCGTATTCATTGGTCATAAAGAACGACGTGAAACCACATGCCTCCATACACAATCCACAGAACATGCATCGCCCCAAGTCGATTCGTCCTGAAACAATTTGGTCATCTGCCACTCGCAAATCACTCTGTTCCATGGTAATTTCTTCACCCGAATCGTTCCATCGAACAGTTGCAGTTGAACCTGAAAGGTCCAAAACTTCCCCGAAACGCCATTCGTTAGGGGTGTCGGTGTGAGCGGTGACGTGATTGAAATCATCAAGAGTTGCTGCCACTTCAGGCAGGAGAGTTGCAGCATGGCCGCCAACTTCGAGTTCTCCACCCATTCCACCGTGTTCACCGTCTGCACCGTCAAGAACATCGACGCGAAGTTCTGTCGTCATGTGGAGGCAATCGTTAGGGCATGCTGTGACACATAATTTACATGCGGTGCATGTTTCCCAAATAACTCCGATACGACCGTTGTAGTTCCCTGGAACAAACAGCCATGGTTCCATTTCTTCAAGTCGTTCGTATGGATATTGAACTGTTTGCGGTTTCCAAAGAGTTGGGAACAAATCAGAAGTCACTCGGTCAGGAGCAAAAGTCTGCACCGTAATGTCGTTGAACTCTGAAGTCTTACCGGCTCGGGATTTACTTCCATCATCGAGGAATTCTGGGTGTTCAGTGTTGTGATAACCCCAACCTAGACGTTTTCCAAACCATTTGCCAAAGAATGGAAAGGTCCTCAAAGCAGTGACGAGAGTAATCTTAAACGGATACCAAAAGAGGTTTCTGAAATTCGGTTTTGCGTGTGGATGCATTGGCATGTTAAATCACCTCAGTCCTTCCCCGGAGTGTGCGTTCCCGCGGGTTGTAATGTGTACACGTGGTACATTCTATCGGGCGCAGCGTCTTTGTCTTCATCGTTAAGAAGAACATAGAAAACACCGACCCAAAACAATGTCGTCACGATTGGAATAAGCATTGGAATTCCGAAAGCGTCCCATGCGTTGCCACCTTCATCAGCATAATTGAGATTCTCTGGTTTGAAGAAATACAACCGGTAAATGGCGGAAAGAACGACTTGCACAACGGAGAGAGGCAGAAGCATTCTCCAGCCAAATTCTAGGATTTGGTCTGTGCGTATTCGGGCCAGAGAGAAGCGTGCCCATACAAACACAACAAGGAAGACAAGCCATGTCTTCAGAAGAACGACAATCGCACCGGGAATGAGGACATATGCATCTCCCAACACCGGAATTTGGCTGATGGTGCCTTGGAAAGGCAAATGCCATCCGCCCAAGAAGAAGTGCGTAAACAAGAAACAAGCAGCGTATGTTCGAATATACTCTGCCATAAACAGCATACCAAAACGCATTCCACCGTATTCGGTCCACCATCCTTCGACCAGTTCAGCCTCAGCCTCAGGCATATCAAAAGGAACTCGCTCAACTTCAGCAATCATTGTCACGAGGAACAAAACTGCCCCAAGAGGCATGAGGAAAAGATTCCAAGAACCTGCAGCATGCTGGAAGTGAATGCTCTCGATGATGTTGAATGTCCCGGAAAGGATTGCAACGGACAATAGAGTGAGCAATAGAGGGATTTCGTAAGCGGTCAATTGAGCTGCTGAACGAATACCACCGATGAGCGTGTACTTGTTGTTTGAAGACCAACCTGCAAAGAAAACACCGATCGGAGCAATTCCAAAAATGGCAATTGCATACAGAATTGAGAGGTCTGGATTGGTTGCATAAATACCACTTGACAACGGAATGATTCCCAAAATGAGCAATGTAGAAGACACAATGAGGAAGGGGGATACTTCGAAAATGAGTTTGTCAGCACGACGAGGTACCATGTGTTCTTTGAGCAGGAATTTCATCCCATCAGCCACGTTTTGGAAGAAACCTGGGAGAATCGAATACCCCATCCACGAGCGATTGTTCACTCGGTCAACTGTTGCGAATTTCTCATCCCTATTGCCGAATTTCTTGTTGAGGAATTTGTTGATTGCACCAACTATCCCTCCACCAAAAGGTAGCATCTTCCACCATTCACCTGCAGTAACGCCGTTTTCACCGACCCAAAGCGAGCGAAGAGCGGTAGTCGCACCTCTTCTGTCGTTCATTCGTGCAACTGCCTTTCGTTCAATCCACAAAATGGCGAATTGGCTGAAAAACAGCATCAAAAAGACGATGTTTACGACAGCGAAAGTCCCTGCCAAAAAGGCGAGGTCCGCTGCACTTTCCTCAAGAGGTGTACCTTCAAGCCCATCGGTGATGAGTGTGTGGACAAGACTGTCTTTACCGAGGAATATGCTGCGTAAATCATAGATGTCATCCATAGCAAATCACCTCAACGGTCCGTCTCTCCTATGCATGGGTCAAAACTACCCATAATTGCTGGAATATCTGCAATTTTGTATCCAATCATTGTCTTGGCAACATAGGGGATGGTGATAAACATAGGAGAGCGTATAGAAACACGGTAAGGATTCTTTCCACGACCTTCTCCGCCACCCTGTATGTAGAACTGGGATGCTCCACGAGTGCATTCGTAATTGCTGAAACCGGTTGCTCCTTCGGGTGCACGAGTTGGTGCTTTGGTGTAAATCATCTCATCACCGGCCGCGTAGTTTGTGTTTTTGCCACCAGGAATTTTATTGAGTGCATCCAAAACCATGCGGCAAGATTGACGCATTTCTTCCATTCGAACACGATATCGGTCGTAGCAGTCAGCGCCCTTGACCGATGTAGGTTTCTCAACGGCAGGCTCCCAATCAATTTCATCATAGACCGAATAAGGATGTGCCCATCGAACATCGTAGTTCACACCAGCTGCCCGTACATTCGGACCTGAGACGCCAGCGTCGACCATGGATTCTGCATTTGCGTATCCCACACCCTGAAGACGGACCAACCAAATGGTCGATTCATCGAGCATCATTTCGTATTCATCAAGACGCTTTTCAAAGAGTTTCGTCTTGGCAACGACCCGGTCGGCAAAACCGATTGGCATATCACGCTTGACACCACCTATTCGGGGGTAGTTGTAATGCATTCGAGAACCTCCAAGTTCCTGCAAGAGGTCAAGGAACATCTCACGGTCACGCATGCACCATGTCATCAAAGTCAAATTTCCGATGTCAGGGCCAAATGCTCCTAGCCACATGAGGTGTGACGCCAGCCTTTGCAATTCAGCAGAGATAAGTCGAATGTATTCTGCACGAGCAGGAACTTCCGCTTCAAGCAAGTCCTCGGCAGCATAAATGTACGAATTTGCCCATGTCATTGCGCTCACATAGCACAATCGGTCACAGTATGGTGTGACTTGTGTGAAATCACGAGATTCACAAATTTTTTCTACACCTCGATGGATGTAACCGAGTTCGGCTTCAGTATCCACAACGGTTTCACCGTCGACTTTGACTCTTAACGTCCACAGCCCGTGTGTCATCGGGTGTTGAGGCCCCATAGTAATCCACATTTGTGCCATAATAATCCCTCACTTTACACGGCCCTCGTCCGCCGGCTTACGCATGAAACCTTGAGCATCATCGTACATTTCGTTATGATCGTGATATCGAATCTTGTGTTGCTTTTGAAGCGGGTGAAAACCTTCGGGACTGTCGTTTGGATTGAGGACACGATGCATGTTTATATGACCTTCAAATTTGATACCAACCAAATCCCATGTCTCTTTCTCATTCCAATCTGCGCCAACCCAAATGCTTTGAATCGACGGTACTGATGGCGAATCTCCTTGAGGGAGAGGAATAAATACTTCAAATTCCATTGGAATATCTTTTCCAGAGAGTGAAGCGACATCATGGACTGTGCAAGTGTTTGGTCTTTGGTCGCGGATTGGTTGCCTCAAGAAATGATAGGCCACTTCCCAACCACGCTCATCCGGACCATCGGGGAAATGAGTCCCTGTGACCATGGAGCAGTAATTGACGTCCAAGTCGTATTTCATCCACTTTGCTAGAGCAAGCCAATGTTGAGGTGGACAGATAACGCGCACAAAAGAGTATTTCTTGGCGTTGGAGTGGGTCTCGACCGATGCTTCAATACCACTGCCACCAAATCGTTCGTTGATAGCAGAAAGGCAAGCTTCAGCAGCAGAAGTGTTTTGTTGCACAGAAACAGAACCTACCATTTCAGTCCTCTCCCACAATTACTGGCTTTTCACTGGCTCTTTCAACGCTCGGAGCGCCACCAATTCGAATGATTTTTTCTCGAAGTAATCCAAAACCATCGATAAGAGCTTCAGGTCGCGGCGGGCATCCTGGGATGTAGACATCCACTGGAATAACAGTGTCAACGCCCTCGAGGATATTGTACGACTGGAAATAGGGGCCACCGGATATTGCGCACTCGCCCATAGCGATGCAATACTTTGGCTCGGGCATTTGTTCCCAAAGACGGACAACTTTGTCGGCGAATTTCTTTGAGATTGGACCGTTGATGAGGAGCACATCGGATTGACGAGGCGATGAACGGAACAACACTCCGAATCGGTCTCCGTCGAAACGCGGAGTCGCTGCTGCCGCCATCTCGATTGCGCAACATTTGATTCCCAAGTGAAGGGTAAACAGGGATTTACGACCGGCCCAATTGAAATATCTTCCAGCTAAAACACCGAGGAATTTCTTAATCCGTGTTGCCTTGAGTGCTTCGTCGGTGACGCCTCCGACCATTTCGACAAGTGCACGACTGTTGAATGCTGCAAAATTTTCACCTGCTTCTGCCATTAAATCACCTCAAATGTAAATGCGACCTCGCTTACGGAATACATACCATACGCCCAAAGACATAATGGCAAAGAAAAGAGCAAGCAATGTCAGCGCACTTTTGGCTTCAGAAACTGCATTGTCTGCGGCACCGGGTGATGTCGCATCAGAAGCAACCATGCCCCCTAGAACGAGGAACATGAAAGCAACATCAAAAACCAAGAAAATAATAGCATACCAATAGTATTGGAAATGGAATTGAATCATAGCGTCTCCAACAGGCTCACTACCACACTCGAATGTTGTCAATCGACGAGGGTAGAGGCTGTGGTCGCGTTCGTAACCTTCCAAAAGGTATGAGCGAGTGATGTGAGGGCGAGCCGGATCTACTCGTGGACGAACCACCCAAGTAATGATGAAATTTGTCAGTGGCATGATGATGCCAAGTACCGTCAAAAATCCGATGGATAGATACGCACTTGGAACCGATTCGAGTCCGGACATTTTTTCACCCATGCGCAAAGCATACGCTCCGCATTTGTTCCGACTTAAGGGACCCCCATAAGTATTCCCAAAACACCCTTAAGAAAAGCCGCTTAATTGCAACTTAGAAACAAGGCCACTGCGAACCAATATCTATTCTCACGAACGAGAACGCCCCGTCACCGTTCGAACGATGATTAATCCGAGCAGAAGCAGTAAGAATCCTGAACCGTACGTCGTGACTTGACTGGATGTCAAACCGAGTCCAAAGAATCCAGGATCGGCTTTTCCGTTCATCGTGAATTCAAGGTTTACTCGATCGACAACACCGGTTTCAACAGGTTCAGCTGAAAGTGTGAACTTGTATGTGTTATCAGCGCTTGTTCCTGATGGAGCGATGATTGTTAGTTCAATGGTTATCGTCTGTCCTTCATCAATGGTGCAAATAAATTCCTTCACCTCGAGTTTACAGTTGTTTTCACCACTCGGTTCATCCAGATTCACCAGCCAGCCTCGGAATCCTTCTGAGGTAAATACGGCTACATCTGCTTCGATATTTCCAGTGTTTGTGAGATTGACGGAAATCACCTTGTCAGCATCTGTATAGATTATATCCGCCTCTAGCAGGGTATTCTCACGATCGAATTCAAAGTCATAGAGAATTTGAACATCAAGTGAGATGTCAAACGCTCCAGAACGATTTGCCGCATTTTTTGTGCTCAGAACAACCACTTCAAGTACGCCTCCATCGCCAGTTTCGGCTCCTGGATTAACAGTTAAAGTCAGTTCAAAATACATTTCAAACGGTCGGGCATCGTAACCTCCGCCGCAATACCCAAGCTCACACATCTGAGTTTCAGCAGCATTTTTTGTAGCCCCTACAATCGCCTCGCCTGAAGCATCGAGGAGGAATTTACTGTTGTTTTGGTCCCAAATTCCAAAGCCGACTGGTACATCAAAGGGACCTTCCACAGGAAGTCCATAAAGTGTTATTTCACGGGTTGCAATTCCTTCAAGACCAGAGATATCCAGAACCGCCCTGTCGTTACCATCGCCGGTATTCTTGACCCAAAAACCGTATGTCTGAGTTCCAGAAGGAGGCAATATTGCCGTGCCTGAACGTTGGTCTAATCCACCATCAACAAGACGTGCGTCCATCGCAAAAACTCGGTCTGAAAGGATGGCAAGCAGCTTAAACTCACGTTGGTTATCTGGAAGACCGTCACCATCAGCATCACCTGAATTGGTTGAGTCGTCTTTGTTGATTATGCGTACAGTCACCCGAGAAGAAGAAAGTTCTTCCTCTCCGTCGATACTCACGACCATGAACACTTGTACGGAACTCTGAGGCGGAATTGAGATGCCTTGTGAAGATGAAATGATGTTTCCTGAACTGTCCTCACAATGCACTTCCCATTCGGGAGATGCGGTTTGGTCTTGCTCAATGCAACGATAATTGTCTTGAGTGTTGCCGGTATTTTGAATCGTGATTGGGAATTTAACGAGCGAACCGGAACGGCCAGTTTGTTCAAGTGCGTTGGCTTGAGCCTCGATTCCGTGAATGGCTTTGACAGAGACAGTAAGTGTCACCTCTGCGTAAGCAACTCCACCGCCAGCAGGCAAGACTGAGAAGACAATTTCGACCTGCTCGGTTGCAAGAGCAGATTCAGGGAGAGACACAACCACCTCGATGTTTGCACTTTTCTGTGAACCGTGCTTCGAGCCGACTGAAACGGTAGATGCATCGAGTTGAACGCTCCAACCTGAAGGCACAGCAGACGTAGACACGCGCAGATTATCTGGGCCATTGCCTTGATTGTTGACCGTCAAAGTTGCAGTATCGTTCGAACCAGGTTCCACATTTGAAAGGCTTGAAGTCGAAAGAGAGAGTGATGCACCAAAAGACTGCCCGACAATAACGCGAAGTTCTTCAGAACATTTGACTGTGTTTCCATCTTTCCCAATGATTGTGATAACAGACTCATCGCCGGCTGTCACTGAATCGTCAGGAGATACAGTGATATCGAAAATTTTGGTACCCTCGCCGTCATCATAGGGCAGCAGTCCGGAGGATGCCCCATCAAAATTCACCCAACCACTTCTGCTACCGGTTTTGGCCATGGTAACCGACCAGTCGCTGTTACCGGTATTGGTGAGCGTAGCAGTAAGTGTTGCCTCTGCATCAGGGTCAACGGTCATGCTGGATTTGGATAAAGACATACTGCATTCGTGCAATTCTGGAACCGTGAGATCGAATTCTTCTACATCCTTTGCTTCTTGAGACGGGTCGCTGGTTACCGTTCCGGTAATTTCCCAACAGTATTTGTTCGCTTCTTGTCCCTCTGGAACTTCAACAGATACCGTGACTTCCTCTGTCTCATTTTGATCCAGTTGCACTGAGTCTTCATCCAAATCTACCGTCAGGTCGTCTGCATTTTGACAACCACTACCGTCGGCCTCAGATACCGAAAGAGCAACAGTTTCGTTTGTCTGCCCTGTGTTTTCCACGATAATGACGTATTCAATTGCAGATGTTTCGCCCGCCCACTGTTGGCTGCGCTTCGATTCAAACTTCATAGAAAGGTCAACACCAAACAAAGCCGAGCCTGAACCATCGCCAGCGGTTGTTGTTACTGTCTTCGTTTCTGTAGCAGGTTGACCTGCAACGTCCGGAGGAGTAGGAGCTTCCTGAGCATTCGCAGTAATCGTGGTGTCGCAAGTACCTTCTGCTGCTTGAGTGAGCGTGATGTTCATTGTGGTTTCACCAAAATCTCCAGATTCTACAACGCCGGGAATTTGTTGAATAGAGGATGAATATTGTCCGCATTCTTGAGTTGCTTCTTCACTTGTCGAAAGCTGTAATGTGACCGCAGTCGGTCCATTATTGTAGACTCTAACTGTGTATTCCCCTGCCTCACCAGGGTTGACTTCAAGTCCGTTTGAAGGGCTGGTTTGAATCGAAATACTTGCATCACGAGCGCCATCTGCTAGAGCGGTTGGAGTAACCATTGGTGCTAACGAAAACAAAAGAAGGCCGACGAGGAAAAAAGCACGCTTTGAATCGTGACTGAAGTTTGGTTCTCGGGGGTCCATGACCCCCGGTGGAGGCTATACTATCAAAAGGCTACCCACAGATGTTTATCCATAGGATTCCAAGTTATCAATTCATGCTTCGACGAAAGAAGAGGAAGGAGTAGAGCAGTTAAGGCACTGCTGAAGCTCATCTGCTGAGCAATTTTGCTGGCCACTGCGGTGATATCGAGCACCGCATCCGGGACAACCAAGCATCGGCCCGGAAATTGTTGCACGGCAAGACCAACACATAGGGCCGGTTGATGCCGGCTCAGGTGAAGACGGAGTTGGAACAGGTTTTACAGTCGCAGATGAAAATTGATGCAAAGGAGCCATTTGTGTGTTGTTTTGGGGTTTTTGACGTTGAAGAAGGAATGCCCCTCCTGCAAGCAGGATGATGACAAAGACCCCTGCGAATATTCCGATTAATGGGAGTGTTTCACCCGATGTACCGACAGGTTCTCCGATGGATGTAACTCGAACGGTAAATGTCGAGTTCGTTATGTCGTCTGCACCCTGTAGAGAGAGCTGTATCGTGCCATCTCCTGGCCTATCGCCACGAACCATCAACCGAAGCTTTGCGGATTCTCCAGGTTCAAGATTGAGGATATCGTTTCCATCAATTTGTGCGTCCCAATCCTTTGATTCATCAATGACAAGTTTGTGCGAGAAAGCAATGTTTCCAGCATTGGTTAATGTCACTTGAAGTTCTTCTCGGGTACCGGTCGTAAGCGCAACATTGCTATCTTGAACCCACGAGGCTTCTTTCACCGTTGCCACTAAGAGGCCAACTGTTTCAGTGGCTTCTACTTCATCTCCGGAAATTCGAAGAGTAAAACTCGGTTCGCTCAATGGTTCCATTGACGAGGCAATAATGACTGTACATGTAACGGGTTCGAGTTGACCAAATCCGATTGGATTCAATTGTGAACATTCTCCGAACAATCCACCACTCAAAGAAACCGATGCCGTAGGCTGCCATGTTACGTCTGCATCGTTTCCAATCAACCAAGTGAACTCAAGGGGGACCCCCGTTGGATGGGAGCCCTCTCCAAACGGTGTACTCCAAGTTTCTTCACCGTATTTGAGATTGACAAAATTTATTGTCGGTTGAGCCAAATTTTCGACACTAATTTCATCGCTCCATGTGATTCTTTCTGAACCATTGTCCAAATGAAACTTCACCGTTCCACCAACACCAGTGCCGTCTCCAGTCACTCCATACAGAAGATTCTTCGAAGAAGCCCATTGAAGTTCAAACGGTTCAATGGTCGATGAAATTGACCAACCAGAAGGAAGTTCAAAAGAAGGAGTAAATGTCAAGTCGATATTGCCTCGATGTTCAAGAGAAAACAGCATTGTAAACGAGGAATCGGGACGTAGAACGCCAATATTCGATTCCAAATCAATATCGATTTGCTTGATAGTCTCTACTTTAATTGGAATATCAAAGACCCAACTTTCAACAACTTCGGTTTGGGAGATTGCAGTCAATCGGACCAAACGTTCTGCACCAGCGGCTGTCATCACTTGAGGGGGAGTGAATGACATCCCAATCAGTTTATGAGTTCCTTTTTCGATCAAACCAGTAGAGCCTGAACTCGCCCCAGGTTCACTTGAAAGTGTATCGAATCCAGCACTCCATCCAGCAGGTGCTTCCAGGAACAGGTCGTATCCTATGTTTGAATTGCCGATGTTAAACAACCGAATGTCGATACTAGTAGGGTCGACTGGCGACACAGGTACAATCTGATAATCGTATTCCAGTCGAAGATTCGGTAAATCTGGAACCTCAAAATAAAGCATGTAAGGGTACGTCACTGCATTATCGACGTCGATACCAAGCAAATCAATTCGGTATAAGCCTGGAGTGGGCGGGGCTGGATGAACTAAAGTAACGATAATTTCAGCAGATTCTTGACCATCAAGGGTAAAATTCGATTCATTAGAACCAACGTACCAAGTGAGTGTTTCACCGGTCAAATCATTCATCACTCCTTGAGTGACGAGACTCGCGTTCGTCGAAATTAGGGCTGTATTGGTAAGTTGGATAGACCATGAAGTGGTCGATTGTGAAGTGTTCAGCAACATCAAAGTTTGAGAATCAGCGGAAAGTTTCACCCCCGGAGCAGTTACATTAACTGAAATGTCATGCCGGTTGTTATCTTCAAGAATCTCCTCAATCGTGTCATCGGGGTCGATGACAAACGAGAGCAATGATTGTCCTGCAACTTGAGGTGTCCAGTACCATGAAAGGGTCTTGGTTGCACCGGCTCCAAGGTCAATACTCTTCGATTCAATCTCGACTCCATCAACTACAAACTTGACATCGAAGGAACCGGTACGTACATTCCCTACATTGAAAACTTTCGAAATCAATTGAAGTTCATCCCCAACTTGCGGTATGGTTGCCGACATGGAGAATTCTTCTTCAACAACGATAGGGTCTGGCCTCAGGTCATTTACGCCGTGACCCATAACTGCAACTGCAAAGGGTTGGGCTCTGCTGCCACCGTGGTACGAATCTTTGACGACAACTGTCCAAATTCCAATTTCGGCAGTATCGACCAAAACAACTTCGACATTGTTGAGGCCATCAGCACTTCCTCCAGTTGTTGAACGACCGTTCGCAAAATCATTTCCAAGATAAATTTGGCCGCTTGGGTCGGTGACTTGAATATCAAGGTCGTTCACAAGTTGCGTGCTTGAAAAAGGTGAACCGCGTTCATCAGACCAAGCAAGAACCGCCTTAAATCCGGAATTTCCTTGTGAGATATTGAAGGTGTATGTTTTGCTATTTCCCGTCCCGGAGACTACCGAGCGGTCATCAACCCATATCCCCTGTCCGGAGGTGGGTGCAAGAGTATTCCGCAGGTCGATTCGACCCCAACCCTCGTCGTTATTTGGGATATCTCGGGCACCGACATCTTGAGCACCCAGTATCAGTAGGGCTTTGACAAGAGCTCCTTGAGGCGATGGACGTTGAGCAATTTCCTCGAGATATTCTCGAACCATAAGTGCAGCACCGGCTGCATTCGGAGTAGCCATAGAAGTCCCAGTGTATTCCAGGTAGTAGGAATTGGCCCAAGTTGAACTGTCGGTATCTGTCGCCTCTTGTGCCTTACAGGACCGAACATAACCTCCAGGAGCAAGTACATCAGGCTTGATTCTACCATCATCGGTCGGACCTCGTGAAGAGCCATCCATAATCGAATTGGGAGCCCCTGAATATCGGTTTTGATGGTTACCTACAGTAATGGTATTTTTTGCTGTTGAAGGTGAACCCACTGTTCCGGAATTTGGGCCATCGTTTCCAGCAGCAAAAAGAATCGTCAGTCCGTTTCGCCCGTTGTAATAACGGTCGTAGTAGTTTGAACGGTCATCGACATCTTCGCTTTCAGAAGTGTACTTTCCTTGATTGCTTTCCAACGAAGAACCCCACGAATTCGTATGTGTGTAGGCCCCTGCTGAGTAAGCTGAATTTAGCAAATAGTTCAAAGACGGGGATTGGAAATTACCCGTTTGGTCGTTCTCCATCGCTTGGAAATACAATTCTGCGGATGGAGCAACCCCTGAGTAACCACCTCGGAAACCGTCACCAAGCACTGTGCATGCAACGTGAGTACCGTGGCCTGAATGTTTATCGGCAGTTGAACCGTCACCAATGACATCGTTACTGGAAAGCACTCTTGAGCCAAAATCTCCATGGTCAGCATCAAGTCCAGAGTCGGCAACTGCAACAATTTGTCCGGTACCGTCCAAATCAGTTGTAAAATAACTCGTCATTTGAGAAGTTTTCATGTGCGTTCTCGCCTGATTGTTTTCGATGCTGAACATTGGCTCAAAACGAAGGATTCGCAATGCAGGTTGAGATACAACGCCCAAAATATCCTCTGTTGAAAGCGTGCCTTTGTACCGTCCATCATCCCATTGATGAGATTCGGAGAAGGCCAATGGGATAATCTGAGAAACTTTTTGCTCGAGTGTTGAACCCTGTGAATCAACAATCTTGATTCCTTCCAACGGTCCCAATTCATCTCGCCAACCTTCAATTCTCATCGTTGTGTTTAGAAGTGCTTTTTCACCTTCTTCAAGCATCAAAACATCCAAAATCAACTCATCTACCAACAAAGCAGTAGGAACCTGATGAAGAGCAAGTATCCCGTCAATGGATTGAACCGATGATAATGCGTCGGGTGTGCCTTGAATCAAAAGCCCCGATGGAGCGATAAACTCTCGAATGACAAGGCCGGAGTGGTCTCCGATTTTTTGTCGTACATCCAGCATGAGAACCTCATTTGAAACGATCACCAACCCTAAATCGAGTCGGGGAGTCATCCATTCAGAAGGAACTGGGCGCTCAACATGAAAACCTACAGAATCAAAAGTGCCTATTCGACTTTTGGCAATTTCAAGTCGCTCCTCGGCATGAGAAGAAAAATCCCCGTAGCCTACTGCATCAAGGTAAGTCCCTTCTCTCAAATCAAACTGAACCCATTCAATGCCATGCTCGTCGTTCATGGTTTGACTTGATTGACCGCTTTGCTGGACCAATGGAGATGCACCTTGCAGAAGAAACAGTGCGATTAGGGCGACTGCCCAAAACATCGAACGCTTAAACTGCATACAACTCCCTCATATGCTCCAGTTTTATCGGTATTGGTATATTGTACACCAGATGGTTCAATCAAGAGTTTGGCCAAGTGGTTCGTTCAGCCTTGTCAATAAACCATTCAGTACTCCAATATCCAACCGAATGACTCCAAGTCTCAATAACCTCATTTCCACCATGGTTCGTGTATTTCAACTCGATTTTTATCGTGTATTCATCCCATACCGAATAACCCAATACCATCATTTCGAGGTTGTCACCAGCCACGGATGAATGAGATTCAAGCCTGTCGACTTCAATGTACATAAATTCCAATAATTCTCCTTCTGATGAGCGGAATTCAACCTCAACTGAGACATCGGTAATATCCCTGCTGCCGGTGTTGTGAATTTCTGACATGATGAGATGGCCACCTCGTTGAAGATATTTGGTCTCAACATTCACCGCATCACGAGGAAGCGCCCAGTACCATCCGCTCATCAAAACTCCGATGAGAAGCATAAACACAATCCCCGCAAGTGCAACTCGACTAGGGCTGACTTCGCGACGGATTGTTTGAAGGGCTTTGGAAACCCTTTGCATGTCCTCATACGTTTCAATCCCATCTTCATCTAAGGTGTATCCCAACGATTCGATTTTTTGTAAACGGGCCACGTCCATAAGGCCGAGTGATTCTATGTCGTCCTCATGAACCAACATGTCTCCATGTTCATTGTATGCGATATTATCTTCAATCATAACATCACCAAATGAGTGCCAAACCACTGGCTACAATTGTTGTAATCGGTTCAACGAGCAATATGTGTCTAGTCTCAACACTGTCTCCAGTTAGAGAACCCACCAATGAAAGATCGGTTACCATTCCATTGACACCAATGGATGATGCTGTGGGCAATATCCCAGTGAATTGGGCATCGAGGAGAACTGCCCTTCCGTTGAACGATTGACCCTCAAGCAAACCGGTTGTGTAGCTGGGCTCTACCGTTGCTTCTGCACTCGCAACAATTCTACCGCTGGTAATATCATCCAAAACAATGAGAGGGTATTGGAACGGTCCGGTGTAAATATGAATGGTTGCAGATTTGAGGTCTTGCCCAATAATCTCAATTCGGTCAATCGTCACTCCTGGACTTGAAGGTGTATCTGTCTGTTTCATGTAAAGCCGACTCACTCCGTCTCCAGAAGACGCAACTCGGACACCCCAATCATCGGTGGTTTCTACAACGAATGTTGATGGCAAATCTTCTGCCAACATGAGTACATCGCCTTTGGTGTCGACAGAACGACCTGTTGCCTCGAGATACAAATCCATATCCTCTGTGTTTGAGCGGTAATCCAATTCCATCATGCCTTGGAAAGATACATCAGCACGGATGTCGAAATCTTTGTTGGGCTGTGCTGCAAGGTGCATTTCACCGGGTAAGTCTCGCATAAAGGCCGTTGCTGGCCACCAGAAGCCATCGACAAATCGCATTTGTTGAATCATTAAAGATTCTGCTGAGTGTCCATCATTTTGATATTCTGCAGGTACCACCAAATCGATGAGGAAAATATCTCCAATCGTGGTTGAAAAGTCGGTTTCTTGAGGTACGCCAACGATAAGAGCCTCAACACGGCTGAGTTCTCGTTTGTCAATAAATACGGCATGAGCCGATTCGAGTCGAGTCCCTAAATCATAGTGCATATCGATTGCCACACGAGGCACAGTAAGGTTATCTTGGGTCGAAAATACTGCATTTGATTCTACATTATGTGGGGCACTGGTATCAAGACCGTCGACAATGAATTGCAGATCTCGGCCCTCCAAACCGTTAATGATGATCGAAAATTGCTGGCGTTTCGGTTTCCATTGTTCTAGGAAAATATCCAATTCGTAAACCGGTAATTCTCCAATCATTCGAAAATCGTACTCAAGTAAAATTTGTCCAGAAGGGAGACTGGGGAGCCACGAACGTAGGTGCCATGAGCGACGCAACTCAAAAGTGATACCATGTTCTTCCCAAATACTGAGGTTTACGCCCTCAATTTCATTGTCAAGCACGATTCCATCCTCAAGTGCAAGAAGCAGAATCTCAATGTTTGAAATGTTAAGTGGCTCGGCGGCTTCAAGTACCGATGCATATTCTGATTTGGTAATCTTGTAATCTGCCAATGCATTCTGAACGACATCTCGACTCGAAAGCGTGAAAGTTGGCATTCGAGACAGGTTAAACGAAACAACGGATGCTTCGAAAACTTCCATTCCAATACCATGAGACCATTCAGGTTGAACATTAATGTTCGAACCCTTTTCAATGTCCATGGTCACATTGAATGTCTCTTGTGTCACCAAATCAAGACCAAGTGACATGTTCTCAGTTCCGGTTTCTATCCCTCCTAAATCAACGACCGTTGAATAAACCAAATCGTTCACCAAAGAACCGAAGTTGACAAGGTCGCCCAAGAAGAACGAAAGAGCTTGAACCCCGTCGCCGTCATCAAATGTTGGCAATTCTAGTCCAGAAGAATCAACTCCACTTGGATAGGCAACCGTAATGTTTGCAGGTAACGGGTCGATTGCAATGCGCCCGTTCATCCCTTTGAACGAATCAAGATGGGTTGATTCGTCTTCGAGTAAAACATTCATAGGAACTGAACTCGCCCGTATAAGCTCGATTCTAGAGTTGCCCTCAGGCCCACTGGAACCAGGAGTCAGAGGCGAGAGGCGTCGTAAACTGGTTACATCTGATATAGCGGTGCTCAAACTGGCTTCGCCGGATGTTTCATCCACCCAGAATCGGAAATGGTCGCCGTCCATAGTCAGTGGCTGAGAAGCATTCGTAAGTTGAACTTCAATCGACTCCATAGGCGTCGAAGCAACGTACCCGACTGTATCTCCAAGAGTTATTTGAAACGACGAAGGCAGACCATTCAAACGTATTGCATTTCGTTGCTGCTCATCGTTTCCACCATAGGTGATGGTTCCAATTGGTGCTGATGCTGAATAGGTAAGCGCTTCGGCAGTTTGAGTGACGTTGAATGTACTGGGTCGGTTTGAAAGCGTTGCAGATTGTTGATTCGCAGAGACGAGGTCGCCATCGTTATGCAGGAGATGTCCAATCAAGAGTGGTCCTCCGTTTATCCCTTTCAGTTCCATATGCCGGATATCGTTTATTGGGTCATAATCGTGGCTAACACTCGAAATCCCACCAATGCGAGCGCTCATAGCGACTGGAACCAAAGGCTCTTGCGGGCCAAGGCGGCCGTTTACTGTGGCGATGTTGGTATCTTCTGACAGCAGGATATGGTCGATGTTCGGTAACCATGGCTGGTCACTGCTTGAGATAGCAATGGATACCGAACCGATTTCCATCGGACTGCGTGTTGAAGTTGGCAAACTCTGTTTCACTTGATTGTAGCAATTGAGACGAACTGCACCGCCAGAAGCACCGGCTGTTCCCACTATTGATTCGGGTAAACCGTTCACGACATCACCCACATCAAGAATTACTTCGACAACCGTGAGGAGCGCGTTATCGAAAATCTGAGCAATGGTGTTGAGATTCGGATTGTCATAAGAAACTCGACTCAAGCCACTTTCTGGAATTTGAAAACTACCTTCAACTATAATCGCTTTTGGAACATTCGCGATATTCAGCTCGATTGAAGACGAATCAGCAGCATAACCCCCTCGTTTGAACGTCGATTTGTACTCGAGTAAATCGATTGACTCGGTGGCAACGATGGCAACCAATGTGTTAGGTGGAGAGGCAGGATTCACAGGTAATGTAGGGTCATCAACATTGTTTTGATTGTCTCCGGTGAAATTCTTAATCGCAATAATCATCGAAAGACGATCTGGAATATCTCCAGGCAGGTCGACTCCTCCGGGCTCCTCGCCAATCATGGTAAAAATGGCTGAAATCTCGTCAGGGTGGAGCGTTCCTGATGGTAAACCTCGAATCCAGGAGCGTGAATCGGTTGTGTTTCCAAAAGGAGAACTACCTTCGGCTGTATTGGAACGGTCTTCAAAATAATGCAGGAACATATCTGAGCCGATATTGGAAAAAATCTCAACAGTGTCAAATGTATTCTGTCCCAAGTTGTCGTTACGAAGCGTAATGTCGACTTCACTAGGCAGACGCGTTTCGCCCTCTTCAGGATGGAAGCCGGCATCGATATATGCCGTCTCCAATATCGGAGCAGTAGTACCGCCTCCATACCCATCAAATCGGATAAATCCAACCCCTAAGCCGAAGCCGCATTTGTGTTCATGGCTGTGCGCTTTGTGGTCTGAAATTGGGTCATAATACCCGGAACCATCATTGCAGTCTGATTGGCGGTTGGAACTGTCTGCGTCTGGATTTGATGCGCGAATGGCGTATGGAGCGGAAATGGATGTCAAACTCAATGATGAAGAATTGATTTGGCCATTCGTCAAGGAAAGAATGAAATCAAGAGTGTTGGTAATTACCGCATTGACACTGAACGTCATTTTCTGAAGTCCAACGCCCAAAGTAAATTCATGAGGGGGTTGGGTGAAACGAGTATCGATGACGACTGCATATGATTCTGAGTCATCTAAAGTAAGGTCAAATGCTAATCCTTTCATCAAACTTACTTCAAGATGGGACATATTGTTCCACAAAAAGTCACTTTGGTCAAGTGCAGTTACTTTCCATTGAAATGTAGGACGAATCCACAATTCTTCAACACAAGGCACGGTCAAAGGAGGTACACCACATTCACCCAATTCGATACCAAACCCGTCGCCTTGATTGATAATTCCTTCAATGGTTAATCCGACCGACAAATCGTCTACTGAATCTCCATCAATATCGATGTAATTGTTGAACAATACAAGTTCGGTACCCACCAACAATTCACCAGTGAATGTTCCTTCAACCCAAGCTTCATGTGACGGTCCGTTATCTCTGGAAGTGAAATTCACATACACCGCATAGGTGTTTATTCCTATGCCCAAAGGATTATCCAAGCCTAGGGAACTTACAGAAAACAGCGTTTCAAACAAATTATACGGCCATCCATCAGGTTGGGTTGATGCATCCATCAAGAATTCGTAAGGCCGAGGGTGGTCAACTTCGTACGGAGATGCATCACGCAGTTCCAACCCATCGAAATAAGAACTCGCTTGAGAAAGTGGGTCGGTCTCATCGACTGGACGTTGAGCCAAGTCGACAGCATTGAGCGCATCAGCAGCCCCTTGTGCAGCTACTGCAGCCTCTCCATTGTCGGTTCTTTTGGATAAAGTTTCGTCCAACTCATCCAAAACGCCGAAATCATTTCTTGAAACTGATAAATCCGCCCCAGCGGGAGATGCAAGAGATACAAACATCAGCAAAACCATGGCGACAGCCATCTTTCTGGGGTCTGAACCTTGAGGAAGGCCAACTCGAATCAAACGCGGTTGGCCCTCTACCATGGCTTAAGCATGAATTCCCACTATGAGAACCCATCCCTCAAATGTTTGATGATTTGAACTGTTTTTGACCGTTGAAAGGACCAATCAATTTCCTACGATGATGTCGGTATTGCACGATGGGCAAGAGACAACTACTTTGCTCACGCCAGGGGGCATTTCAATTGAAAAACTGGCCGAGCATTCAGTACAGTTAACGTTCATCTTTCCGGATGGTGCTGGCGTAGAAGGAGTTGGCGATGGCGTCGGTTCAGCAGGGGGATTCAAAACTCCGTCAGGAAGGGAAATGCCTCCACTTTTGACAACGGTTTGAACCGGAGTTGCAGCATAAAGGTCACTCACCAATTCGTTCGGTGTCGAAACTGTGGTTTGAGTGAGAGGCGTTGGTGTCTCATCATTGAGCAAAGCCAGAGCATCTGCTGCTGCTGCTTGACTACCCTCGGATAGAGAACGTTGTGTGAATGTTGGGGGAGCAAAAGCACTGAGGTTTTCCTGTTGTTGAGGCGTATTGGAACCGTATATTGCAGCCATTTCAGCCGCCTTCGCATCCATCTCTTTTGATGAGGCTGATTGAACTTCACCAGAATCTAAGCCAGCAAGAACGACCGCTGAAGAAAACATAGGAATCTTTCGAGAACTTGATACTGCTGACATGTGTGCTCGTGCCTCAGTTTCACTAAGCCCACGGCCCATGAGCAACTCCATAGCAATTCCAGATTGCCATCGTCGATGTCCAATAAGTGCAACTCCCATGGTAATTGTTCCAATGAATAAAGCAACAAACAAAATGCCTGCAATACTGCCTTTCTCAGGTAACGGTTCGATGTTTATGGTAAAGGCATGGCTGTCAAAATTGTTGGACTGGTCAAAAACAGTAAGGACAACATCGTATTGACCTGCTTTAGAAAATTCCAGTTCAGTCGAAGAACCTACATAATCAGGGTCATCACGCGCATTTCCGTTATCATCGTTATCCACATCTGGGTTCACGTCCCAATGGTAGGTTAAATTCGAATCAGAATCATAGGAGTCGACTGCAGAGGCTGTGAAAGGAATAGCCTCACCGACAAGGCCGCTTGAGGCAAAAAGATCGAGACTGACTTTGTTGAGAACCGGTAAACTGGAGTCGGTCACCGTTACTGTTGTCAACACAGAATTTGAATTTCCAGATGCGTCAGCAGCGGTTAAAGAAACCGAATACATCCCAATTTCATTCCACGAGAGACTGATGGATGAATTTCTTTCTGCCGACGATTCATCCCAACTCCAAATACAGAACGAAACAAGATGGTCGTCTGTACTCGCATCACAATTCAACGTAATGGTTTGATTGCTCGCTACTTTCCAACCGCCGCTAATTGGTTGACCGTCGCCCGAAATACGAGCCACAGGAGAGACGACATCGGTCACGCTAACCGTTGTGGTGGTTGATGCAGAAATGCCTGTTTGAGATACGACTGTCAATGTGACAATACGGTCACCAGGTGTATTCCATAGCGCGAGTGCGTTCACTCCAGAGGCTTCTGCATCGTTGGTGAAATTACCGTCTGCATCAAGGTCAACTGCTGCATCGAAATCCCATGACCATGAAGCAATCTGTTCAAGTCTGTTCGCTGATGAAGAGGCATCAAGTGTTACCGCTTGGCCAAGAATTGTTGAACCATTGGAATCAACAGAAATAACCGGCTGAATCGGCGGAGCATACTCCACACGAACCGTCAAACGGATTGCCTCGCTGCCGTTCGCCCCTCCAAGCGGAGAGTCGGTGTTATCTACGACCAAATACAACGGTTGCCCTCCAAGTTCCTGAGGAACTGTCCATGAAAAAGAATCGGTGCTCGAGATGGATTGAAGCGCTGCGCCAGTGATGTACTGAGTTCCGACACCACCAGTGGTGTACAGATTATTCATGCTTTGAGTTTGAAGATAGATGTCACCTTCACCTTGCAAAGGCCATGCTGAGACGACAATCGTGGTCCCCGCATCAAGCAACACTTGGTCACCTGAAAGAAGTTCAAGTGAAGAATCACTCTCCAGAGCGAGAACGTTGTGATAAGGCGTCCAGTACGACTCCGTAATTTTGCTGAGTGTGAGGCTCGCTCGACTGTCTGCACCACCCTGGTCACCGAGCCCTTGGTCGCCTGAATGGGCAAGATTGTCAAAAACAACATACCAAGACTTGGAAGTTATCGATGGAGGAACCTTCCAATGGAACTCAAAACTTCCAAGTGCCGACTCTGTGGATGGAACTGTTTCATACGAAGAACGGTACGATTGTCCGAGGTCGTAAGGTTGGATTGAATTTTCATCAAATACCAGAACATCAAGTGCGTCTTGACTCACAATAATTGAGATGTCGTAGACATCACCTGGATTCAATACACCAAGATTTACCTTAATGCACGCTCCGTCACCAATGACGGTTGAACTGGAGAATCCTGCTGGAGTGTCGTTCAAGCAATTTGGTGCATCTCGCCCTTCTGTAGCCAAAGTCGAGACCGGAATGAGCATCAAGCCAAGGAGGAGTGCTGTACAAATGGCGGAACGCATGATTGGCTGTAGACTGTTATCCACTTGAATGATGTGGCCGTTTGATTAAGCCGACCAACCATCTCCATTCCACGACAAATGCGTGACGCCGCTCTCAGAGAGTTGAATTCGGTCACCGTCATGTGCAGAAGTTACGGTAGTATCGGTATCGGAGAGAACTTTTTTTGCCTCATTCAGAGGAATGTTGGCATCCTTGAGTCGGGCGCTAAAATGGGTCAAAACCAGATGTTTGGCATTGCATGCACGTGCAGTTCGGGCAGCACCGGTACTCGTGCTGTGGAGAAATTTATCCGCCCATTCCTGCGCTTCGTCGAGAAAAGTTGCTTCGTGAACCAACACATCAAGAGATGGCAACGATGACATTTGTTCAGACATTTCTGCTGTATCACCGGAAATCACAACACGCTTCGCTGGCCGTTCATCTCCACGGAATTCTGCCGCTTTCAGTGAGGTGCCATCTTCAAGATGAACATCTTCTCCTGATGAGAGTTGAGCTTTTTGTGAATCCGAGAGTTTCAATTCTGCAGCCCGCAAACGATCGAATTTTCCGGCTTTTCCTTTCAATTCAAACATCCACGCACACGAAGGGACTGTATGGAGTGTACCGAGCGGTTGCAATCGATTCTTTTTCCATCCTGCCGGTTGTGGCATAGCATCAAGTTCGATTGATTGACCGGAAAG
>MDSV01232719.1_pt1 | contig 45371 bp, 41 predicted proteins | sample 810851 | NCBI WGS metagenome assembly MDSV01 (sample SAMN05326640, study PRJNA326480) | marine metagenome | isolation source: seawater | place: Atlantic Ocean: North East | collected 2012
ATTTTTGTATGTAATCTTGTATAAACTTATAAATTCAAGCGGGCGTAGCTCAGGGGTAGAGCGCAACCTTGCCAAGGTTGATGTCGTGAGTTCGAATCTCATCGCCCGCTCCATTCATTAGATTTAAGAGGCAAGCAGTGAAAACAATTCCTATAGTTAATATTGAACCTTTTCTTATAGGCGATGAGGATGACAAGAAAAAAGTAGCCGAGTTTATAGATAGTGCATGTAAAAATGTTGGTTTTCTTGTAATCCAAGGGCATGGAGTAGATCAAAACCTTGTAGACTCTATGTACGAAATTAGTCATGAGTACTTTAATACCCCTATTTGGGAAAAAATGAAATATAAAATGCCAGTCGATAGGTATAGAGGTTATACGTCTTTTGGTTCTGAGAATTTAGCAAATAGTCTAGACGAAGTATCTCCTCCTGATTTGAAGGAGTCTTTTTCTATTGGGCCTTTTAATCACCCAAGTGACGAATATCATTATGGTGAGAAAGGTTCAAGATATTTTGCTCCCAATTTTTGGCCGTCTGAACCACAAGAAATGAAAAAAATTTGGGAAAATTACTATTCTGAAATGGAAAGACTTTCAAATGATTTAATGAGGATTTTTGCATTAGCACTTGGTTTAGAAGAAAATTGGTTTCATGATAAAGTTGATAAGCATATAACTAATTTTTCTGTTATTCATTACCCAGGTCAGAAAGTTATGAAGCCTAAAAAAAATCAGCTAAGGGCTGGGGCACACTCAGACTATGGAAGTTTGACAATTGTTCAGACAAATACAGATGTTGGCGGTTTAGAAATAAAAAATAAATCAGATGAGTGGGAGCCCGTTCCATGGGTTGAAGGAGCTTTTGTCGTTAACTTAGGAGATTTAATGGCTGAATGGACAAATGACCGGTGGGTTTCAACAATGCATCGAGTAGTGAATCCTCCTATTGAACAATCGCATGTTTCCAAAACGTCTATGACATTTTTTCATCAACCAAATTATGACGCCCTAATAGAATGTATTCCAACTTGTACTAATCCAGATGATCCTCCAAAATATGAAAAAATAACTTCAGGTGATCATGTGACCATGAAGATTAATAAACATAGAACTGTAGTTGAAGATTAATAAGGAAGTAAAATCATGCCTAATTTAAAATCTAATGAACTAAAAGAAGTAGCCATTAACAAATACTTTGCTAATGTTGATAAGAAAAATCTGGATGGTGTTCTTTCTACATTACACCAAGACGCAGTTATACATATTGTTACAGATCATTTGTCACATTCAGGAAGAGATAGTGAAATATCAAATATGTTGCAAGGGTATTTTAATTCATATCAAGAATTATGGCATGGTAATTTCAGATCAATAATTGATGAGGAAAAACAATTAATTGTCCTTAAGTTTGATTGGAAAATTAAAGACCAGAAAAGTAGTTTGGATACTGGATCTAATGTCAATGTGTTTACCTTTAAAGATGGAAAAATACTTAATATTGCAATTTATATGAGCACACAAAATAACCCTTTGAAATAAAAAAATGAAAAAAACTATACTTGAAAAAAATAGAGAAGATTTAAAAAATTATGATCCAGATGTGTTCGAAGCACTAGTTGGAGAAGAAAAAAGACAAAAAGATGGTATTGAGCTTATTCCTTCAGAAAATTTTGCTTTTCCTGAAGTCTTATCATTACTTGGTTCTGCTTTTACTAACAAATATTCAGAGGGGTATCCAGGAAGAAGGTATTATGGGGGACAGCAATTTACAGATCTCATCGAAGAGCTAGCTAGAGAGAGAGCCAAGGCAGTTTTTAGGGCAGAACATGCAAATGTACAACCATTGTCTGGATCACCAATGAATCAGGCGATTTATCATGCCTATTTAGAACCTGGTGATACTGTTTTAGGTATGGACTTATCTCATGGAGGTCATTTAACTCATGGGGCTCCAGTTTCTCATATGGGTAAAATATATAATTTCCTTCGTTATAAAACTATAGTTGAAAAAGGTGGGGTTATTGATTGGGATGAAGTCGAAAAATTAGCAAAAAAATATAAGCCTAAGATAATTCTTTGCGGACATTCATCTTATCCGAAAGACCTTGATTATAAAAAATTTAAATCTATTGCTGATCAAATTGGCGCCTTAACCATGGCTGATGTTTCACATATTGGTGGGTGGATTGCCTCTAACCATCTAAACAATCCAATGGATGCTGGCTTTGACTTTATGACAACCACAACTCATAAATCAATGCGCGGCCCAAGAGGCGGGCTTATACTTACAAAAAAAATTCATTCAAAAAAAATCGACTCTTCAATTTTTCCAGGTTTACAAGGTGGACCACATATGAATCAGGTAGCTGCTACAGCTGTAACAATGAAAAAAGTTGCATCAGATGAATTTGAAAAGTATGCATTAAATGTCCTAAAAAATGCAAAAAAACTAGCTAAAACTTTGTTAGATGAAGGTTTTAAAATTGTTACAGGTGGAACAGAAAATCATCTTATAGTTATAAACACAATCGATAGTGTTGGTATCGATGGAAAGGCCTCTGAAGAGATTCTTGACTCAGTTGGTATTACAACAAATAAACAAGTTGTTCCTGATGACCCCAATCCACCTTTAAAACCAAGCGGAATAAGACTAGGGACTCCTGCTATTACCGCCAGGGGTATGAAAGAAGAAGATATGATAACTATTGGAAAGTGGATTTCTCAGGTTCTGAAAAACAAAAAAAATAAAGATGATTTGTCGAGAGAGATAAAAAATTTTTCAGAAAAGTTTAATTTACCAGGCATCTAAATTTTCATAAAAAAGGGTATAAGATATGAGTTATGATAAAAGTAAAATAACTAGGCACTTTATTACAATTGAAAATAAAAGACAAATTCACTTCAGAAAAGCTGGAAATGGCCCGCCAGTACTTTTACTGCACCAATCGCCAAAATCTTCAAAAGAATTAATTCCTGTAATAAACAGTTTAAAAGATAAATTTACATGTATCGCTCCTGACACACCCGGCAATGGGAATTCTGACCCAATTGGTTTGGATAAACCAACTATGGTTGATTACGGAAAAAATATAAAACTTTTTCTAGACGCATTATCTATAAAAAAAGTTTGTGTTTATGGTTTTCATACAGGAGCATCTGTTGGAGGCTCGTTTGCAAGTCAATTTCCAGAAAGAGTAAATATTGCAGTTTTAAATGGTTTTGTAGCTCTGAATGCTGAAGAGCGAAATGATATAATGCAAAACTATCTTACGCCATTGGAATATAAGTGGGATGGAAGTCACCTCTTATGGTCTTGGACTAGGTTAAGAGAGCAACATATATTTTTTCCATGGTATAGAATTTCTGAAGAAACTAGAATGAAATCTGATCTTCCTGATGCAAACCAGATACACGATAATCTAATGGAATTCTTTCGTGCTGGTGACGAATATAGAAAACCATATGGTGCTGCTTTTATGTTTGAAGGTGATAGAGTTGCTCCAACATTTAAATCTCCAACTATTATTTGTGCCTCAGATTGGGATCCAACTGTTAGATTTTTAGATAGGCTTCCTGACAATCTTCCATCAAATGTCTCTGTTCAAAGGTTGGGAGAAAAAAGGGGTAAAGCTGTTACAGATTGGTTGGAGGAAATTTTTTTAAAATACGCCAGTGGCGAAAGTCCAAAAATAACAGAACCAAAATCTCTAAATAAAACTTTTTATCAGGATTTTGTAAATGTAGATGGTATTCAGCTTCATATGATAAAGAAAGATGGAAGTGAAAGACCGTTGCTATTTCATCATGAGATAGGAGATGATAATAGTTCGTTGAAGAGGTTTTCTAAGAGAAAAACAAACTTAGTCTCGTTTTCTCTTCCTGGTCATGGAGAGTCTGATAGTATAGAGCTAAGTAATGAATTTGATTTAGAGCCTGTATATGATTTGTTAAGCAGAGCTATAAAAAAAATTGGATTAGATGATTTAGATATTATTGCTTTGCAAAATAGTGCTTCTATTGCTTTGGGGGTTTCACAAAAATTATCAAATCATGTAAATAATCTATATTTAATGAATTTTCCATATTTTACTCAAATGGATAAAAAATCTTATTATAATAAATTTGCATTTGATATAGTGCCTTCTTCTTATGGAGAACATTTGATAAAGTGCTGGAATTTTTTAAGAGATCAAGCTCTTTATTTTCCTTGGTTTGATAATAAAAAAGAAAATATAATTTTAAATGAGAAATTGCTAAAAACCACTGATTTACATAATAGGTTAGTATCTTTACTAAAAGCGAAAGATTCTTGGAAAAAAATGTATAATTTATTAATTAATATTGATGAAATTAATTTAATAAATTCTTGTAAGGCCAATGTAGTTTTTGCTGGTGAATCATCTTTCTCTAACGATTTAATAAAAACTGAATACAAAAAATTAAACTCAGATTCTAAATGGCAAAATCTATCTGAAAAAGGCTATAATTGGATTGATGAATTTTAAAATAAAAAAAAAGGAGCAAAGCCCCTCTTTTTTTTATTGAAAATAATTAAACGACACCATAAGCAATCATGGCATTAGCTACTTTAATGAAACCAGCTAGGTTTGCACCTTTAACATAGTCCACAAAATTTGCGTTTCCATCTTTTCCATATTCAACACATTGATCATGAATACTGTGCATAATTGTTTTTAACTGTTTTTGTAAATCTTCGCTTGTCCATGAGAGTCTCTGAAGATTTTGAGTTATTTCTAAACCTGATACAGCTACACCACCTGCATTAGCAGCTTTTGAAGGACCAAACAATATTTTAGCATCTAGAAATGCATGAATCCCATCTTGTTCAGTTGGCATGTTTGCTCCTTCTGAAACTGCTTTGATGCCATTACTGATCATTACTTTTGCTTCTTCAGTGGATATTTCGTTTTGTGTAGCACATGGGAGTGCTAAATCAGCTTCGACAATCCATGGTCTTTTACCTTTATGAAACTCTGAACCTTTAAATTGAGAAGCGTATTCACTTATTCTTCCTCTCTTGATAGTTTTTAGCTCTTTAACCCAATCAAGTTTTTCTTGTGAAATTCCATCAGGATCATATATAAAACCTTCAGAGTCCGACAGAGTAAGAGGTGTTCCCCCTCTGTGTAATATTTTTTCAGCAGCATGGGTAGCAACATTTCCAGAGCCTGATATAATAGCTCTCTTTCCTTCTATTGCTGTGCCAGCTTCCTTAAGCATATCCTCTAAGAAATAAACAGCTCCATAACCTGTAGCTTCTGTTCTTACAAGACTCCCTCCGTATTCAAGACCCTTACCGGTTAGGACTCCGGTATATTGATTAGTAATTCTTTTATATTGACCAAACATATAACCAATTTCTCTAGCTCCGACGCCAATATCTCCTGCTGGGACATCAACATCTACTCCTACATGCCTGTATAATTCTGTCATAAATGATTGGCAAAATCGCATAACTTCATTATCTGATTTTCCTTTGGGATTAAAGTCAGATCCGCCTTTTCCACCCCCCATAGGAAGTCCTGTTAAACTATTTTTAAAGGTTTGTTCGAATGCAAGAAATTTTAATATACTTTGATTAACGCTTGGATGAAATCTGAGACCACCCTTATATGGTCCGATAGCATTATTATTCTGAACCCTGTAACCTCTCTGAACTCTAACGTTCCCATTATCGTCCTCCCAGCAAACTCTAAAGCTTACAACTCTGTCTGGTTCTGCTATTCTTCTGAGAATTTGATGTTCATGATATATTTCTTTATCTTTTATATAATCAAAAATATACTGCGCTACTTCAAAGACTGCTTGATGAAATTCTGTTTCTCCCGGGTTTCTTTTTTTTACGCCATTCATAAAACCCTGAAGGTCAACGTGATCTGATACTGCCATTTTTAATTCCTCGCTAATTTATTGTCCCTGTTGTCAAAAAATAACTACCCAGACATATTAATATACATAAAGGTATATAAAACAAACAAAAAAACGATACTATACTTAAAATTAAATTATTTAGTGTTTAAAGTGTCTTATTCCCGTAAATATCATAGATATTTTTTTTATATCGGCAGTATCAATCACATCTTGATCTCGTAAGGAACCTCCAGGCTGAATAACTGCTTTTGCTCCTGCTTGAATAATAGTTTCCAGACCATCTGGAAAGGGAAAGAAAGCATCAGATGCTGCAACAGAATTTTCTGTTAAACTTTTTTCTAATAATAATTTTTCACTAATAATTTTTGATTTGTGAGCCGCTATATGAGCAGAGTCTAACCTGCTCATTTGACCAGCCCCAATGCCTACAGTTGCTAGATTTTTTGCATATACAATTGCATTAGACTTAACATGTTTTGCAACTTTAAAAGCAAAAAGCATATCTATGATTTCTTGTTCAGAAGGCTTAATTTTTGAAACAATTTTTAAATTTTCTGGTGTGACTCCTATTGTGTCCCTAGTTTGAACTAAAAATCCGCCGGCTATAGACTTTAGATTATATTTTGAGTAATCGAGATTAATTAAGCTTTTATTTTCTAATAGTCTCATATTTTGTTTTTTTGTAAGAACTTTTAAAGCTTCATTATTAAAGCCTGGAGCTATTAAGACCTCAACAAAAAGTTTGTCTATTTCTTTAGCTGTATCCAAATCAATCACTCTATTAGATGATATAATGCTACCGAATGCACTAATCGGATCGCAGTTTAAAGCGTTATTAAAAGCATTACTTAGAACATCATTTACAGCTACACCGCAAGGGTTTGCGTGTTTAATTATTACGATGGTTGGTTTTTTAAAATATTCTAGATCATGAGTTATTTCTACTGCTGCCTCTGTATCATTAATGTTATTATAACTCAGAGGTTTTCCATGTATCTGTCTAGAAGAAAATATACTCTTTGAGTTTGGCTTATCTAAATAAATTGCTGCCTGTTGATGTGGGTTTTCTCCATATCTTAGTGTTGTTTTTTTTTGTAATTTTAGATTTAGTAAATCAGGAAAATCTTCTTTTTCTTCAGAACTTTGAAGCCATTTAAAAATTTCATAGTCATATTCGTATGTTTTTTTAAAAGCCTTAATAGCCATTTTTTTACGGAAATCTTCTGTTGTTTTCCCATCATTAATCTCTAGTTCTTCAATTAATTTATCATAATCATCAATATCAGTAATAATACATACAAATTGATAATTTTTTGAAGCACTTCTTATTAGCGCAGGGCCTCCTATATCAATATTTTCAATACAATCTTTGAATGGCATTTTATTTTGCACAGTCTTTTCAAATGGATAGAGATTTATTACCACGAGATCAATAAGATTAATTGAATTATTTTTTATTGCATCTATGTGATTATCATTATCTCTTAATGCTAAAATACCTCCATGTATTAACGGGTGAAGCGTCTTTACTCTGCCATCCATCATTTCAGGAAAGTTTGTATATTTTGAAACATCTGTGATTTCTATGTTATTTTCTCTCAACTGTTTTGCAGTTCCACCAGTTGATAACATTTCAACCTTGTGTTTTGATAATTTCTTTGCAAAAGGGATTAAATCAGTTTTATCTGATACTGATATTAATGCTTTACGTATTTTCATTTCTTCTCCTAGTAGAACTATAGTTTTTTATCAATATTTTTTGTCATATAAGATTTTACCATCTCAGATAACAGTTCAAGAGCTTTATTAGCATCTAAATCAGCTGATAAAATTTCTAATTTTTTTATATTTTTTTCAAGATGGTTTAGATCAGGGACAAAAATATTTGTTTCATTTATTCCAGAAATCTCAGTAGTGGTTAATGTTTCTTGGTCATGGTAAAGAGACTCATGAATTTTTTCTCCTTTTCTTAACCCAACAAATTTAATTTTAATATCTTTATCGGGTTGAAGGCCTTCCATTCTGATCAATTGTTTTGCTAAATCTTGAATTTTTACTGGTTCTCCCATATCCAAAATAAAAACTTTCTTAGAGTTTTTTACATCATTTTCAATTGTAGACGCATGTAGCACTAGTCTTACAGCTTCTTTTGTTGTCATAAAATATCTAGTTGCGTCTGGATGAGTAACGGTAACTGGTCCTCCAGTTGCTATTTGTCTTTGAAAAAGTGGAACTACTGACCCTGTTGATCCCAAGACATTCCCAAATCTCACAACAACAAATTTTGTTCTATTTTGTTTTTCATTGTTATTATTAATTCCAATTGACTGGCAATAAGTTTCAGCTATTCTTTTAGTCTTACCCATTGTACTTGAGGGGTAGACAGCTTTATCGCTCGATATAAGAACCATTGTTTTACAAAAATATTTTTTTGAAATATTAGCAATATTTTTCGTTCCAATAATATTGGTAAGAATTGCTTCAATTGGATTGTTTTCAACTAAAGGTACATGTTTTAAAGCTGCTGTGTGAAAAACAATATCGGGCATAAAATTTTTAAAAATATTTTCTACAATTGGAAAAGATCTAATGTCTGCTATATTTACTTCTTTAATTAGTTCAGGGTAAAGCTCATTTATTTCTGTTTCTATTTTATATAATGCAAATTCATTATTATCCAAAAGACATAATTCAGAAGGTTGCAAATCAATTATCTGCCTTACAATTTCTGATCCAATCGTTCCCCCTGCGCCAGTTACCAGGATTTTCCTACTTTTTACCATACTTCTTATTTCTTCATTATTGAGATTATGCTGTGGTCTATGTAATAAATCCTCTACAGCTAGAGGTTGGATAGTTTTCTTAAATGGAAATTCTAAATTCTCAGATGAATCTGCTTGAAAAAACTGTGTTATTTTAGGAAGTTTAGCAACAGTGATACCTAGTTTTTCAGAATCTTCAAGTAGTTTTTTTAGAGTATTGGATGAAATTTTAGTATTTGAAATAATTAATTTTTGGGGATTGTGTTTTTTGTTTTTTAGCTTAAAAATTATATTTTCTAAGTTTTCTAATGTTCCCCATATTCTTATTCCATGAATATCTCTTCCAATTGTATCGGCTTTAGCATCAATTATGCCTATTACTGTATATGGAGAATTCCCGGGTCGGTTTACTTCACGAATAAATCTTTCAGTCTCATCATTAACTCCATACATTAAGACTTGAATTTTATTTTTTTTAAAATTGTCGAAGATATTATGTAAATTTCTATCTTTAATAATTCGGTATAAAAGCCTTGGGGTTGTTAGTAATACGATTAATAGAGGAAAAAGTATAAATAAGGTTGATCTAGGAAAGGATTCAAGCCTGGTAAAGATAAACATTATAGGTATAAAAAATAGTAATGAAAAAATAACAGCTTTTGAAATTGTAATTAGATCGTTGATGGAAGCGTAGTGCCAAATTCCTCTATAAAGACCAATTTTCCAGAAAGTTATTGAGCATATTAATACAAAAGATAAAGTGGCTGGCCATAAAAATAAAAATTCTTGGGGGGTTCCGAGAATTTGATATCTTGCTAAAATAGCTGCTTCAAAAGCTACAGCAGCCATTATTAAATCGTGTATGATTACAATTAAAACTCTAATATAAATAAACTCTAGATTTTTCTTCATATTAATATTTTCTCTCAAACGCTTTATGAAATATATAAATAGTTATCAGAGTAAAAAAAATTCCCAATGAAATATATACATTTCTCATGTCTGGATTAACTAATCCAAATATTGACAAACCTATTAATAATATGTTTAGCAAGCTTATTGAAATAACTATTGTGGAATGCTTTAGATTCTTTGTTGCTTTTTGATAAAAATGAGTTTTATGGGCAATAAATATTTTTTCTTTTTTTATTATTCTATATATTAATGTTATGCTTGCGTCTAAAAAATAATACATAGGTAGTAAGATGCTTACATGCCAAAGTCCATAGTTAGACAATTCAAAAACAACCCAACCAAAAATAAATCCAATTGGTATAGAGCCTACATCCCCCAAAAATATTTTAGCAGGATGCCAATTCCATATTAGAAATCCAACTAAAGACCCTAATAAAACAGAAAGAAATAAAACAGTATAGAATTTCTTTTCAATGTCTAACGAATTTGTTATTAAAGATAACAAAATTATAGCTCCTAAAAAAATAAAAAATCCTTCAGCTCCAGTTATACCATCGATACCATCCATAAAATTTGTGAGATTAATAATCCAAACCCAAAGAATTATAGTTACAATAGTATCTATATAAACTGGAAATATACCATGAAAAATATTTCCAAAACTTGATAAACTATTGATACCAATAATTACAGCAAAAAGGTGAACTATTATTCTAAAAAAAACTGATAATCTTTTCAAGTCATCTTTCCAAGATAAAAATCCTAATACAGAGATAGATAATAAGATTAAGAGGTTTGAAAAATCAATTTTATTAATATTAAAATATTGATAGAACATTAATGAGGATATATAAAAAATAGCAATAAAAAGGATTACTATTCCTGCCCCAATAGGTATAGGTTTTTTGTGTAAGGACCTTTCTATAGGAATATCAAATATTTTTTTTTTGGATAATATATCTATGGCATACTTACATCCAAAAAAAGAGAAAATAAAACTTAATAAAGAAAATATCGCAATATATAAAATCATAGTAAATCCTTAATTTAGGAACTATTTTACATTCTATCTATAACCTTTTTGTAGACAGACATTGAATTTTGAACAAAAATTTCTGTAGTAAAATATTTTTCAACTATTTTACGTCCGTTTTCTCCAAAAACCTTTTGTTGTTCCTTATTATTTATCAAATCTTTTAATGCTTCTGCTAACCTAGCACTGTTTTTTACTGGGACCAGAATGCCATTATATTGATCTATAACTATTTCTCTACAACCAGGAACATCTGTAGTAACAATTGGCTTTGCCATTGAGGCCGCCTCGATTAAAACTTTTGGAAGCCCTTCTCTATATGAGGGAAGGCACACAATTGATGCTTTTCCAAGGGTTTCACTCATATTATCTGAGAAACCCCAATACTCAATTATGTTATTTTTCTTTAAAAAATTAATTCTTTCATTTGTTACATGCGTAGGGTTATCTGGGTCAGTCCTACCTACAACAACAAAACGAGCCTTAATCCCTTCATCTTTAAGTTGTTTTGCCGCCTCAAAAAATTCATTTGCTCCTTTATCGCCAAGAATTCTTGCGGGAAACATAATTATATTGTCGGTAGTTTTTTTATTGTTTGGTTTAAATATATCAATATCAGTCCCACAACCCCTAATAATTGTAGTCTTTGAATTATTAACCAATCTTTTTCTTAGAAAAAGCTCTATATCATCTTTGTTTTGAAAGATTGTAATACTATTTTTATGGTTTAAAGAGAAAGCATATAAAAAGTAAACAATTTTTTTAATTATTTTTGACAAAAAACTAGAAGAGACAAATAAGTAACCAAGTCCAGTTATTGCATTAACAGAGCATGGTATTTTTAATAACCTTGCTATGATTCCTCCATATAGAACTGGTTTCATAGAGATTAAATGAACAATTTCAGGCCTTAAATAAAAAATTTTTAAGTAAATCATGAAAATTAATTTCATTTCATTTAAAAGGTTTTTCCCCCCTCTTTCTAATGGAATATGATGAAAATATAAATTTTTTTTACTTATAATATTGCAGCTACTTTTATGATATGGCGCAAATATATGAACCTCAAACCCAACCCGTGCTGCTTCCATAGCTAAAGGTAGTCGATGAGTAATAAAGAAAGGAGCATCATTTAAAATCATTACAAGTTTTAATTTTTTTTTCATAATATTTATTTTGATAACCATGATTGGAACATTAGAACGCTCCATAGTTGATTTTGTCTATTTGCTATTCCTTGTTTGTGTTCTTTCCAATATTGAGAAACCTGTTTATAATTAAAATAACCTTCTCTATTTATTTTATCTTCTGAAAGAAGATCTTCTGCCCATTCTATCAAAGGACCTTTCAACCAATCGTTTAAAGGAACTGTAAAGCCTTGCTTGGGTCTATTAGTTAAATTTGTAGGAATATATTTTGATAACATCTTTCTCAATATTTGTTTTCCTTTTCCATTATCAATTTTTAAATTGTCTGGAAGGTTTAAAGATTTTTCAATTAATCTATGATCGATTAGTGGAACTCTAGCTTCTAAGCTTACTGCCATAGACGCTCTATCAAGTTTTGTCAAAATATCATTTGGTAGATAACCAGTTAGATCTGACACTTGCATGTTGCATACATCGGTTATTTTGGAAGAAAAATTAAGTTTAAAAGCTTCATTGTTATTAAAATTGTTTATTATACCCTGGTATGGATCTTGCCATTGTGAGGTTAGAGCATCGTAGACATCTTGTGAGTTATCTGAACTCAATATTGAGCCAATCTTTTTTATTCTATCTGAGGCTTGGGGAGGAATAAATCTGTTTGGTAATAAGTTGATTAACTTGTTTAGAGTTTCAGGTCGCGAATTTTGAATTAATTTTCCTAAGTTTTTCCTTATAATTTTTGGCATGATTTTAATTTTATTAGAATAATAGTAGGACCATAAATATCTCGTGTAACCGGCAAAAACTTCGTCACCCCCGTCCCCTGATAAAACTACAGAAACTGATGTTTTAGCTAACTGGGATACAAAAAATGTTGGAATTTGAGACACATCGGCAAAAGGTTCATCATAAATATGGGGTAATTTGTATACGATATCCAAAGCATTTTTTTCAGTTATATAGTGTTCTGTATGTTTAGTTCCTAAATATTTTGCTATTTTTTTTGCATGACTTGCTTCGTTAAAGTCTGATTTATCAAATCCGATAGTAAAAGTGTTGATTGGTTTTTTACTATTTTCTTGCATCAAAGCTGTAACTAATGATGAATCTATACCTCCTGATAAAAATGTTCCTATAGGGACATCTGATATCATTCTTAATTTTACCGAATCTGATATTAAGTTTTCTATTTCATAAATTTTTTCCTCTAATACTTCTTTTTTTGCTTTGTTTTCGTAAAAATGGTGGATGTCCCAATATCTTTCAGTTTGCTCATTCCCATTTTTATCAATTGTTAAAATACAGCCTGGCTCTAATTTGTATATATTTTCATAAATAGACATGGGAGATTTTATATAGTTATATTTTAATAAACTTGTTAAAGCGTTTCTATTAATAGAAAAGCTTGTATTTCTTATTTCTTTGAACGAACTCAATTCAGATGAAAAAGCAAAGAATTTTCTAATTTTTCCCCAATACAAGGGTTTTATACCAATTCTATCTCTCACAAGTTTAAGTATCTTTGACTCTCTATCCCATAGTGCAAATGCATACATACCAATTAGTTTATGTAAGGTTTGCTCTAATCCCCAAAAATTTATCGCTTCAATTAAAGTTTCTGTATCAGAATTACCTTTAAAGTGAACATTTTTATTTTTTAATTCTTTTCTTAATGTTTCATTATTATAAATTTCTCCATTGTAAGCAATTACATACCTTTTATTTGATGAAACCATTGGCTGTGAACCATTAGCCGACAAATCTATTATTGATAGTCTTTGATGTCCTATAGATATTCTGTCATCAGAGTCCGACCACAATCCATCCGAGTCTGGACCTCTATGCCTAACTTTGTTTGACATTAATTTTGTGGTTTCTTTTAAAAACTCGTAATTAAGCACGTTAAATGGGTCAAAGATTCCAGCAAGGCCACACATAAATTAAATATTCTTTCCAGGCAAGCGGATAAATTTCCATAAAAGTTCATGTTTTTGTGCTACAATATCAAGCTCAACTAAAATTTGTTGAGATCGTTTCATTATTCCTCTGTTTCCCATATATACACTTTCCTCAACTTTAGTTCTACTTGAGTTAACTTTAAATAACCAGCCTTGGCTTTTATTAATTCTTAAAAGAACCTCTTTATTATTTCCTATTATAGATGCTGATATTGATGGGTGAAGATGAAACCTTAGAACTGCTACATTTTTTTTATTATAATCAAAATTTTCAAGCGTTATGACAGAATCGTTTCCAGATATCTCCATTCCATCATAGAAAGTATGGATTCTTCTTACATGTATTAAACCAAATTTTTTTCTATAACCATGATGCCGCAATTCTACCCATGTGTTATTTTCTTCATTGCCACGTAATGGAGGTTCAATGTATTTTTGCTCGTCAACAAATTCAGGATTTGTATTGTTAATAGTTATAGTAGAATATGCGTGATTTGTCAGAGATGAATTTTTCCACTCTAAATTCTCTCCTGCAAATGTTCCGCAATTAACTATTAAACGTTGTTTTCCACTAGAAAATTCAAAACTAAGAGGCCCTAAATAACTTTTCGATGAATTAAACTTATTAGTTTTAAGAATTAGCAATAGCCTGTTTATATTTATTCTTTCAAATCCTAATTCATTTATACTTGATAATGGACTAATTTTACTTTTTAGGTTTAAATTACTTAATATTTGGCTCAATGCCTCTTTTTCCTCATAACTACCATTAAAAATAGACATTGCGTCATCATTATGTTTTAGAGATGATATAATTTCTGCAGAATTATATATAAGTTTTTCCAAATTTTTTAAATTGAAATTATATGTTTGATTATTTATAGAATTAAAAAAAGAAAGAAGTCTCAATACATTTAAAACTTGAGAAGAGTTTGAACAATTAAATAATTTTTTGTTTTCATATGATTTATCTATTTCGATTTCAACTTGTTTTAAACCTTTTGTAGATATTTTTTTTTTATTTGTTACAACACCAATTAAAAATATCGTTAAGCCTATTTGTAGTCTATCAATATTATTTTTGTATAAGTTTGACCATCTTAGCAAATGCTTTGATTGTCTTAAGAAGCTATTTTTAAACCTATTCAAAAAAGTAGTGTCTGCAGCTTCAGATATAAAATTAAAATTTATAGACCAACTTTCTAATCTCTTTGCAATTAAAAGAAGATTCCAAGAAAATTCATCCCATTTTGAATACTCGCTAATCCATTTATTAATAATCATTTGTGTGAATTTACTTGCAGCAACAGAATTGGTTGCTCTGAGGTGGTTTATCCAAAAAAAACTGTGAAATTCATTTTGCCATTCTTTTGGTGAATTTTGTTCCCATGGAATATTGTCCCGTAAATCAAAGTTATATCCAGAAAAAGTAAATTTACCTTGAAAAATTTGGTTACCAATACCTTTATCACCGTATTGTATATTTAAATTTATTCCAGACAAAGTAGTTTTGTTATGCTCTTTAAGAGATCTATTATATAAATTTGAGCTAAAAAGTAATTTATGAAAAGCATTCTCTTCTAACATATCATGAATTATTATAATACCTTTTATTCCTGGTTACGAAGTTTTTCTATGTTTGATTTGTAATCTTTTGAATCTCCCTTAAATATTGCAGACCCTGCGACAATTATTGAAGCACCAGAATTAACAACATCTGTAATATTTTTTTCATGAATTCCTCCGTCAACTTCAAGATGCGTTGATTTATTTTTCCTATCAATAAGATTTCTAGTTTCAGTAATTTTAACAAGTTGATCTCTCATAAACTTTTGTCCACCAAAGCCAGGGTTTACAGTCATGATTAGAACGAGGTCAACTAAATGTATTATGTTTTCTAGGCCTGTGATAGGAGTTGATGGATTAAAAGCAACACCAACAAGTTTATTATATGACTTAATTAACTCAATTGTTTTTACAATGTCTTCACATGCTTCGATATGAATAGTAATAATATCAGCTCCAGCGTTAGCAAAGTCAGGAATGTACTGATCAACATTTTCTATCATTAGATGAACATCAAATTTAAGTTTAGTGTATTTTCTAATTGATTTAATAACATCTGGTCCAATTGTTATATTTGGAACAAAATGACCATCCATGACATCAATATGAATCATATCAGCTCCAGCTTTTGTGATAAGTTGAACTTCTTGTCCTAACTTTGAAAAGTTTGATGAGAGAATTGATGGAGCAATTAGTGAGTTTTTTTTCATTTTTTTGGCTTCACAAAATTAAATAATGGCTTTAAAAAAAATCATTTTTTTTCAAATCTAGCAATAAAAAACCCATCCAGGCCACCTAAATTTTTCCAATAAAATGGTAGAACTTGAGCGAAACCATCAGTTGTAATTGATTCTTGTAACTCTGGCATTTCATAACTTTTGATAAAAGATAGTTTAACATTAGCCCATAATGCAACTTTTTTTGCTATATTTATACCTTCTTCGGGCTCAATGGAGCATACAGAATACACAAGGTAACCTCCAGGCCTAAGTATTTTTAAACTATGTTTTATGAGCTTTATTTGAAGATTGCTTAGTTTTGAAATCTCACTTTTGTCCCTATTCCAAATAATGTCAGGATTTTTTCTTAATGTTCCAGTCCCACTGCATGGGGCGTCTAATAATATACCTTTAACATTAGTATAATCAGGTTTCCAATTTAGAAAATTAGAGCAAATTACTGAAGTATTAAAATCTAAACGTTTTAAGTTTTCTTTCATAAGGTTAACTCTTGATTTGTTTTTATCAACAGAAATGACATCCAACCCAGCATTAATTAATTGAGCTGTCTTTCCACCTGGGGCAGCGCAAACATCTAGAACAATACTTTTATCTTTTATTTTTTTCATCTTATTTATTAGCAGCGTTGCTGGAATAGACGCTGCTGCATCTTGAACCCACCAGCGCCCCTCATGATACGAGGGAAGGTCAGAGATTTTTTGTGCTTTAATTATTCTTATTGTGTCATTAGGAAGTGTTATAGTATTTAAGTCTGAAAATATTTTTTCTTTGGATATTTTTTTTGTTATATCTATATAAGGTTCAGATAAAATACTTTCAGCAATTGAAGTTGTAATATCTTTTCCAAAATAAGCTCTCCATTTTTTTAATAGCCATGTAGGTAGAGTATTATTTGGGTCATTTAATATTTCATCAAAATTATTAATGTTATCTGATATTTTTCTAAGGACAGCATTAACTAAAGGTCTAAATGGTTTTAAATTGTTTTTAACTAATTCAACAGTTTGGTTTACAGAAGCATAGTTTGGCGTTCTAAGGAAAAGAATTTGAGCTACGCCGAGCTTTAGTATTAGATTTACTTCTGGGTTTTTGATTGGTTTTTTTGTGTATAAATTTATAATTTTATTTATCTGTCCTGATCTTCTCAAAACTGTAAAAACTAATTGATATATATATTTTTTATCATTATCAGAAAATTCTTCAAATTCCTTTTTATGAATAAAAAAAGCATCAGAAAAAAAAATACTTCTATATAGAATATTATAAAGAATTTTTTTTGCAAAACTTCTGGTATTTTTATCTTTTAAATTCAATTCATGCTCTTTCTGCTATTGAACAATGGAATTATTATATATATATATTCTAAAAGAATACCTTTTTGAACTAATTAAGGCAAAGTATAATGAATGAAAAAAAAATAATTCCTGACTCCAATAGGAGTAATCAAAAAGACAAAAAAACTAGTTATAATGAAAAAAATGAAAACTCAATCGTTGAAAAAAATAAAAAACTAGACCCAACCCGTTACGGTGATTGGGAAGTTAAAGGTATAGCTGTCGATTTTTAAATTTTTTGATTTATTAATTCTTTTACTACATTTGGGTCTGCTAGGGTAGAGACATCACCTAGATTTCCATAATCACCTTCCGCTACTTTTCTTAAAATTCTTCTCATTATTTTGCCGGACCTCGTTTTGGGTAGATTTGGTGCCCAATGAATTACATCAGGTTTCGCTATTGAGCCTATTTCTTTCTTCACATATTTATTTAGGCTGTTTTTTAATTCCTCTGATGGATAGATGTTTGTTTTAAGAGTAACAAATGCATATATGCCTTGACCTTTTATATCATGAGTATATCCAACAACTGCTGATTCTGCTACGTCTGGATGTAAAACAAGCGCACTTTCTACTTCCGCAGTTCCTAATCTATGTCCTGATACATTGATTACATCATCAACCCTTCCAGTGATCCAGTAATATCCATCACTATCTCTTTTACAACCATCCCCTGTAAAATACTTACCAGGAAATTGACTAAAATAAGTATTTTTAAACCTTTTATGATCACCATAAACTGTTCTCATTTGTCCGGGCCATGATTCTGCAAAACAAAGGTTTCCTTCGCATGCTCCATCTAATATTTTTCCTTCATCATTAACAATTAATGGTTTTACTCCAAAAAAAGGAAGAGAGGCTGATCCTGGTTTTAAATTAATTGCGCCTGGAAGTGGTGATATAAGTATGCCACCTGTTTCTGTTTGCCACCATGTATCAACTATTGGGCATTTTGAATTTCCAATTTCTTTATAGTACCATTCCCATGCCTCAGGGTTTATAGGCTCTCCTACTGATCCAAGTAATTTTAATGATTCTCTTTTAGTATTTTCAAGCGGCTTTGAGCCTTCCTTCATAAGTGCCCTAATTGCGGTTGGGGCAGTGTAAAAAATATTAACCTTATGTTTATCACATATATCCCAAAATCTTGATGCAGATGGATAATTTGGCGTCCCTTCAAACATTAAAGTAGTAGCTCCATTTAAAAGGGGACCATATATAATATAACTATGACCTGTTACCCAACCTACATCTGCTGTACACCAAAAAATATCCTCTTCATGATAATCAAAAATATAGTGATGTGTTAATGAAGCATATACTAAATAGCCTCCTGTTGTATGAAGAACACCTTTGGGCTTTCCGGTAGATCCAGAGGTATAAAGTATAAATAATGGGTCTTCTGAATCCATTATTTCAGGGTCGCAATGTTTTGATACTTTAGTTCTCTCAAAACTGTAATCTAAAAAATTCACAGCGGAGTAATTGATTTTATTATTTCCACGATTAACAACTAGAACATTTTCTATAGAGTGACATTTTGTTAGAGCGTTATTTACATTTTCTAATAAGGGTATTTTTTTCCCTCCACGTCTTCCCTCATTTGCGGTAATTATAAAGTTTGAGTTACAATCATTTATTCTGTCTGCTAAAGCATCAGCAGAAAAACCTCCAAAAACTACCGAATGTATAGCGCCAATTCTAGAGCATGCAAGCATTGCGTAAGCTGCTTCAGGAATCATTGGCAGGTATATGGTGACCCTATCTCCTTTTTTTACATTATTATTTTTTAATACATTTGAAAAAATACAAACTTCATCATATAGCTCTTTATAAGTGATTGACTTTGACTCATTAGGCTCGTCTCCTTCCCATATTATAGCTATCTTATCCTGATTTATGTTAAGGTGTCTGTCTATGCAATTATAAGAGGCGTTTAATTTGCCATTTAAGAACCATTTAATATCAATATCATCATAAAAGTTAGTTTCTTTAACTTTAGTCCAGGGTTTTATCCAATCTACTCTATTAGAGAATTCGCTCCAAAAAATATCAGGTTCAGATATAGATTTTTTGTAAAGCTTTATGTAATCTTCACTGTTACACCAAGAAGATTTATTCCATTCAGAAGTTACTTTATATATTCTACTATTGCTCATAAGAATTATTATATATATTTATTTTAACATTAAAAATTAAAATATTTATTTATCTATAAAAAATATTATTTCGTCATTTTTAATAATAAAATCAATCTTTTCCAAATATTTTCCAGCACAGGGTCCTTTAACACAATAGCCATCTTGAATTCTAAAAAGCGCCCCGTGAGTGGAACATTGTATATAATTTTTCTCATAATTCAAAAAAACACCTGGTTTCAAATCTAGTGTGACATGCTTATGTGGGCATAAATTTTTGAACGCATAAAGGTTACTATTCTTTTTAATTTTTTTTATTATATCTCCTTTAGGCGGAAAACGAACGAGGAATATCTCATAAATTATTTTTTTATTTTTGGATTTAAAAACTTGTGTTTCGCCTAACAACAAATTTTTAGGAGAGAAGCCCGTCTTTCCTCCTTCATCAATTGAAATAAAATTTTCTATCACTATTAAAAATTTCTTTTACTTAAATCGCAGACTATTTCCCATTCTGCATTTGTAACAGGTTGTACTGATAATCTGGAATTATTAACTAAAACCATTTTATCAAGTTTTTTAATTGTTTTAATTTCTTTCAAAGTTACAGGTCTTTTAAAAGATTTTAAAGTTTTAACGTCGACCATAACAAATTTTTTACTTTGATCAGTTGGGTCTGGGTAGGATTCTTTTACAATTTTAACAATGCCCATTATACACTTATCATTTCCTGAATGATAAAAAAAAGCTAAATCATTTTTTTTCATTAATGTTAAATTTTTTCTAGCAGCATAATTCCTTACACCATCCCATGATTCTATATTCTTATTAATTTGATCTTTCCAAGACCAGTCATTTTCAGGTTCGGTTTTTATAAGCCAGTAATTTTTCATATTGATTTCTATTCATTTTCAAATTTTTGTGGTCTTGAAAAAAAGTCCTTTATGGTTTCATCAAGGGTTTGCTTTTCTTTTAAGATCAAGTTTACTGCTTTGATAATCGGAATATCAAGTTCAAATTTTTCAGCAAGCATTACAGCTGATTCTGTTGTAAAAAAACCTTCTACAACTGATTTCTTATTATTTAGATAATCTGATACAGATATTCCTTGTCCTATCGCATTTCCTAATGAAAAATTTCTAGATTGATCTGAATTACAAGTAAGAACCAGGTCTCCTAAACCAGAGAGACCCATAATAGTTTTCGTTTGCGCGCCAATTGCTAGACCAAACCTACTTATTTCTACAAGACCTCTCGAAATAAGAGCTGCATGAGCATTTTTACCTAATTTCGCACCATTTATTATACCAGCAGCAATCGCAATTATATTTTTTAACGCACCACCAATCTCTACACCAAGCACATCCTTAGAATGATATATTCTGAAATTTGGGTTAGAGATTTCTTTTCCAATTTTAAAATTTGGAATTTTATTAGAGCATGCTAGAGTTATTGCTGAAGGTAAATTCTTAGCAACATCTAAAGCAAAAGTAGGGCCTGAAAGCACGGCTATTGTCGAGCCTGGTAATTCATGATTAAAAATTTCAGATGGTAAAAGTAAAGATCCTTTTTCAATTCCTTTAGACGTATTTATGATTATTGACTGTTTATTAATATTTTTTTTAAATAAATTAATAGTACTTCTTATAAACTGTGTTGGAACTGCAAATATAATTATGTCTAGATTGCTAAATTTTTCTGTTTTTGATGTTGATTTTAAGTTTTTATTCAATACTATTTCTGGAAGATAGATTTTATTACAATTATATAAATTAATGGAATCGACTACTTCATTATTTCTTGACCAAATAATAACTTCTCTATTTTTTTGACATAAATTTGATCCAAGAGCTGTTCCCCAAGCGCCACCTCCAATAATCCCTATTTTTTTTTTGTTTTTATTGTTCATTTGTAAAACTTAAGTTAAAAGAAATTGATATTCTTTCTCCCTCTCCATCATAGGGTCTTACTCCATGATATAACCATGATGGGAATAGAAGCATAACTCCGTTTCTTGGTGACAATAACTCTGTTGCGCCGACAGTATTCCCTCCTGGTCCACTAAAACATAAATTTGGTGAATACATTGCTGTTCCAGAACCCCTTGGATCCATAATTATAAATTCTCCATGCAAATCTCGATTTTCATAACACCCTCCATCGTCCACATAATATACCCCAGACCAAAAAGCCCCTGGATGAATGTGAAATTCATTAGAATCACCTTTGCGATTAATATTCGACCAAGCATTACATTCCCATTCAAAATCCTGAGGTTTGCCATTTCGAAGCGCCGTCATTTTATTAGCTAAATTTTTAGCTGAATCAATGATTTCATTTACTTGCTTACCCCCCCACTTTGTCATTGTTCTGTCTGAATGCCAGCCACCAATATTACTACTGTAATTTTCTGGTTTTCCATACTTCTTCTCTCTTGCTAAAATAGTTTTTTTTAATTTTATATTTTTTTTATGGTATTCTGGAATTATTGTCATAGCAATTGGAGTAGGAAATGCATTTTTGACTTCAATTCTTTCTATATTTTTAAGTTCTTCTCTCATCTATTCCTCGTGAAGGCTTACATCTTTCAATTGCCATCTTGGGTTAACGTCTACGTCGTATTCAAAAATATTAGGGGTTAAATTTAATCTCTCTATTCCTGCCCAAGCAATCATAGCCCCATTATCTGTACAAAGTGATTTTGGAGGAGCATATAATTTTATATTATTTTTAATTGACAAGTCATCAATCCTTTTTTTTATATATTGATTTGAAGCAACGCCCCCTGATATGACTATGTTAGGCATATATGAATATTTCTTATAGAAACTTAAGAGAGCTCTATCAATTTTTTTACAGAATATATCTCCTACAGTTCTTTGAAAGGATGCGGCCATATCATTAATATTTTTTTTACTTATGGGGCTAGGTATATGGTTCATAACAGCTGTTTTAAGACCAGCGAAAGAAAAATCAAGATTATTTCTGTTAATCATTGGCTTTGGCAAATTAAAAGCTTCGTTATCACCCACTAATGCAGCTTTTTCAATAGCCGGTCCGCCAGGGAAACCTAAGTCTAACATTTTAGCAACTTTATCAAAACACTCACCACAGGCATCATCTAAAGTCGTCCCCAAAAGTTTATATTTTCTTATCCCTTGAATTTCTAGTAGCTGCGTATGACCTCCTGAGGCCAATAGTAAAAGATAAGGAAAATCGATATTGTTTGTTAGTCGTGGTGTTAAGGCATGGGCTTCAAGGTGATTGATTGCAATAAAGGGTTTTCCTGCGGAAATCGCAATTGCTTTTGAAGCAAGAAACCCTACCATTAATCCTCCAATTAATCCTGGACCTGCAGTTGCAGCAATAGCGTCTACTTCTTTTAATGAAATTTTTGCTTTATTTAATGAGATCTCAATAACTTTATCTATTTTCTCCACGTGTGATCTAGATGCTATTTCAGGAACAACTCCTCCATATGGTCTATGAATATCAATTTGAGAAGAAATAATATTTGAAAGTATCTCTTTTTTACTAGAAACTAAAGATGCTGAGGTTTCATCACAAGAAGTTTCAATTCCAAGTACAATCATTATTGAAGGTCCAGTAGATTAGGGTTAAATAATAGTATCACATAATATTATAGTTAGAATTTAATTTAATGAAATTATATAATTTAGATAAATTAAGAATTGGAACAAGAGGCTCTGCATTGGCTATAGCCCAGACTAATATAGTTATTGAAAAGCTAGAATTAGCATTTCCGTCAATTAAAGATATAATTGAAATAAAAAAAATAAATGTTTCCGGTGATGCGTTTAACAAACACCCCCTTCGGAATCATGGGGGAAAAGGTTTATTTACTAAGGAAATTGATCAAGCTGTAATTGATGGTGATGTAGATTTGGCAGTTCATTCATTGAAAGATATGGATTCATGTTTATCAAAGGGTTTAACTATAGTTGCAGTAACAGAAAGAGAAGATGCGCGAGAATTCTTTGTTTCTAAGGAAATTAAAAATTTATACCAATTAAAAGTTAACTCCATCGTTGGAACATCATCATTAAGAAGAAAAGCACAGTTGCTTAATATAAGACCAGATCTAAAGTTTACCAATTTGAGAGGCAATGTACTTAAAAGATTAGAAAAGTTTAATTCAGGAGAATTTGATGCAACTATTTTAGCTTATGCAGGACTTAAACGGCTTTCTATAGTGACCGATGGTTTTTTGCTTGATTTAGACTCTATGCTCCCGTGTTTGGGGCAAGGCATAATTGGTATTGTTACATCAGAAAGAAATGAAAAAATCATAGATATAATATCACAAATCAATCACTCAGAAACTTTTAATCAAATGATTTCTGAAAGGTCTTTATTAGGTGCATTGAAAGCTACATGCAATACACCTATATCCGGGATTGCAAAAATCATAGGTGATAAAATCTTATTAAGATCTGAAGTATATTCATATGATGGCAAAGAAATTTTTGATACTGAAATTGAAGGGAAAATTAATGAATCTAAAATGATAGGTCTAGAGGCTGGAAAAATTTTAAAGAAAAAAATTCCCAATAAAATATTAGAATCATGGTAAAAAACATACTAATTACCAGGCCTAAAATGGATTCCGATATCCTGAGTAAAGAGTTAAGAAGTATAGGGTTTATTCCTACACAAAGCCCTGTTATAGAGGTAAATTATTTAAACCCAGATCTTCCTAAGCTTAATGATTTTTCATATGTGATTTTTTCAAGTAAAAATGGAATAAGAGCTTATGCACAAAAATTTCCAGATAGGAATTTAGGTATCTTTGTTGTTGGAGAAGGCTCTGCAGAAGAGGCTTATAAGCAAGGTTTTAAAAGAATAGTAGTTGGACAAGGTAACTCTGATGATCTTTGTAAGCAGATTAAATCTAAGATTAAAAAGCGTGACAGCAAACTTCTGTATGTCTCAGGTGCATACAGGGAGAACAATAACTTCACAGATTTAAAAAAACTTGGCTATAATATAAAAAAATTAGTTTTATATAAGGTTATACCTGTAAGTAATTTTCCAGAAGGGGTTTTAAATAAAATAGAAAATGGTATTATTGACTCAGTTTTGTTTTTTTCTCCTAGATCAGCTGAAGCATTTTCTAATCTGATAACAAAAGTTGGTAAAAATGACATCACTAGAGAAACTAGAGTTTTTTGTATTAGCAAAAAAATCGCACAAAAAGCTAGCGAAATAAATTGGAAAATGATTTATATTTCTGCAAACTCAAGTAAAAGATCATTAATAGAGCTCCTGAAATACTCTAATAGTTGATGCGTAATGATCTTTCAATCTAAAAATACAAAAGGAAAAATTGGCAGTAAAAGTAGACTAAAAAATGTCATTGACCACTCCAGTAAAAATAAAAAATTTGCCGAAAGAAATATATCTCTTATTTTTTTTACTTATTTTGCAATTTTTTTGATAGGAATTGGTTTAGGATACTTATTGTACAATGAATTAAATTTTAATTTATTTAGTAAAAATATTAAAGTTAGCAAAGAAAATAAAGTAAAAATAAATAATGCATCTGATCAAATTGAAGTAGAAAAAAATGATTTCGAAAGTATAGAAAATTTGATAGTTAAATCAATTGAGAATTTAGTTAATGAAAGAATTAATCCAATGGAGAGAAATATAAATGAAATTAATTCTGAAATAAAATATTTAAGAAAATCACTTGAAGAATCAAATAATTTAGTTGATAAAGATTTAATTTCAAAATTTAATAAATTAAAAATTCAAGTTGAAAATTTAGAAAATAGAAATTTTTATAACCAAATATCAGATGAGTTGAATAATCTAAAATTAAACTTAAATAACGAAATTTTTAATATTAGTATATTGTCAGAATTATATAACTTGAAGAATTCTCTTGAAAGTAGCGATTACTTAGTTATTAAAAAAAATTTTATAAAATTAAAATCATTAGTTATAAAAAACAATAATAAGATACTATCTGAGCTATTAAGTGAGTTAGAGTTTATTTTAAATAATAGCTTAAAAAGCAAATTGGAATTAAAAAAAATGTTTTTTGAATTATATGATGAAGTCTCAAGTAAAGAAAAATTAATTTATAAAAGCCCTAATTCAGATAAATCGAGGTCTTATATGTCTTCGCTAATAGTAATAAAAAAAGTAGATACTAATGTTAGTGAGAAAAGAAATAATGAATTAAATATGGTTAGATTTTATATGGAAAAAAATAACGTAGCAAGCGCCTTGGAGGAAGCAAAAAAAATAAAGAATAATAAATTAGTTATTTGGAAAAATGAGGCAGACAAATACATACGATTTGAAAGTGTATTATACAGAATGGAAAATTTAATAATAGGTCTTAGAAAAAACAATTAATGTTTAGATTATTTATCATTTCGATAACTCTTATTTTTGTTTCTTTAATTGCAGGTTGGGTTGGGTCAAAACCCGGAACTGTAGAAGTGTCGTGGCTAGGCTATAACGTATTCAGTTCAGTCCCGATAGCAATAATATTTTTACTTGTATTATTTTTCTCTTTAATAGCTTCTTATAAAATCTTCTCTTACCTCATGAGTGCAAAAAATAACATTAAAAATAATATTCTAATCAGAAGAGAAGATAAAAGTCTTGACTCGCTGAATAAGGGGATTGTTGCCTTAATAAGCGGTGACGGTCAGTCTGCCGAAAAATTTTCAAATAAAACAGAAAATATTCCAAAAAATCTTTTACCCTTAAAGCTACTTTTATCAGCTCATTCTGCCCATTTGAATAAAAATAATAAAGGTGCGTCAAAATACTTTGAACAAATGTTAGATTATAAAGATTTGGAATTCTTAGGACTAAGAGGTCTTATGCTTCAAGCTAAAAGTGAATTACAAAAAATTAAATATGCAAGGAGAGCGTACTCAATTAATCCTAACTCTGAATGGATTTTAAGTAACCTTTTCAAGCTAGAAATTAAATCAGGTAACTGGAGAGAGTCGGAAAAAATTTTAAAAATATGTAAACAAAAAAATATTTACTATTTTAAAAACTTAGACCATAAAATATCAATATCAATTTTTCAGCAAGCTATAAATTTTAATGACGAAGAAAAGATAGCTAAATCAAAAAGATTGGTTGAAGCTTTTAACCTCTCTAAAAATATTATTCCATTATCAGTCTGTCTTGCAAAAGACTATTTAAATAATAATAGACCTAGAAAAGCAATAAAAGTAATTGAAGGATCTTGGTCAAGTAAGCCTCATCCTGATCTATTTAATCTTTATAAAAAGATATTTAAGGATGAAAATCCTGGAAAGTTCTTACGCAGAACTCTTAGGCTTTGTGAGTCGCAAAAAAAGGACAATCCTGAAGTATGTATTGTTCAAGCCGAGTCGTATTTCTTTGCGGGAGACCATTCTAAAGCCAGAAAAATATTAACCTCTGTAATTGAAAATCAAGTTGATAAACGTGCTATTGATCTAATAATCAAAATAGATGATAAGGACAATGGCCCTTTCTCTGAAAAAAAATGGGCGTCTAATTATAAGATTTCAAAATTACCTACTTGGGTTTGTCAGATTTGTGACTTTTCATTCAGTTTGTGGTTGCCCCTTTGTAAAAAATGCGATGCTTTTGATAGTTTTGTTTGGAAATACAAAAATGATGAAGATATTAAAGGTATAGATTTGCAAAAAGAGAATATAGTTGATACAAATATAATTGAAATTAATTAAATACTTTCCAATAATATTCCTGCCCCTTTAGTATTGCTAATGACAAAAAAAAATTTTTTATTTTGGGAAAAAATTCCCAGTGTTACAAGGGCTATTTTTTGGGCTATGTTAGCTACTATATTTATGACAGGAATGTCAGTTTTAATTAAATTTGTAGGTCAATCTCTTCCAAGTTTTGAAATAGCCTGGTTTAGAGCATTTTTTGGATTAATTATAATTCTCCCTTTTATAATGCAAAGAGGGGGTATAAAAGCAATTCATACAAAAAAATTAAAAATGCATTTAATTAGAGGAATTCTTGCTGTTCTAGCTATGTTGAGTGGTTTCTATGCAGTAACAGAACTACCACTAACGCTTGTAACAACTTTAGGTTTTTCGCGTCCGCTTTTTATGATACCTTTAGCCATTGTATTTTTAAATGAAATTGTAAAAGCTAGGCGATGGTCCGCAACAATTGTTGGTTTTGTAGGAATTCTTATTGCTATAAGGCCTTCAGGTGATATTGAATTAGCAGTATTTGTAGCTTTATTTAGTTCGTTAATTTTTGCGATAGTTATGATAACTACAAAGAAATTATCATCTTCTGAAGCTCCTACTACCTTAATGTTTTATCAAGGTATCTTTTCATCAATTTTTATTTTTCCTTTATGCTTTTTATTTTGGGAAATGCCAACAATAGATGAAATATTTCTTCTTTTTCTTCTAGCAATATGTGGGTCCTTAAGTGTTAATTGTACTATTAGAGCTTTAAAACTAGCTGACACAACAATAGTATCACCTATAGAGTATATTCGTATAATCTTTGCTACAATTGCCGGTTTTCTTATTTTTTCTGAAATACCTAGTATTTGGACTTTTGTAGGAGGTTTATTAATTATTATGTCAACAATTTATATAGCTTACCGGGAATCACGTTTAGGTTATGACAAATCATCACCTGAAATAAATCAATAATTTTTTTGTTTATAATATAAAAATGTTGTAATTAGTGTTCATTTGAATAAACCCTAGGGGGATATATGGCGGCTTATATGTTAGTGACAGCAGAAATATATGATGCTAAAGAGTTCGCAAAATATAGTATGGAAATGTCATCATTAATTAGTACTTATAAAGGCGAGTATTTAGCAAAGGGAAATATTTCTGCGATTTTGGAAGGGTATTTTGATAAAAAAAAGAAAATATTGATTGCAAAGTATCCTTCTATTAAACAAATACATGACATGTGGAATTCAGAAGAGTATAAAAAAATAAAAAAACTAAGACAAAATATTGCAAAAGTAGATGTAATTTTAATTGATGGTTTAAATACAAATTAGAGGATGTTTAGTCACTAAATTTAGTCTATAATAAACATACAGGGGGTCAATATGGAAAAGCTCTATCATTTTATTAATGGAAATCAAGTTGTTGATAATAAAGGTAGATTTGGTGCAGTTTTTAATCCTGCTTCTGGGGAACAAGTTTCTAGTGTTCCATTTGCAGATGAATCTATAACTAATTCTGCAATAGATGCGGCATATCAAGCTTTCCCTGAGTGGTCTTCAGTCCCGTCTGTTCAAAGAGCCAGATACTTGTTTAAGTTCTTAGAGCTTATGAATAAATACAAAGAAGATCTTGCAAAAATTGTCACTAAAGAGCACGGCAAAACGCATCCAGATGCAATTGGTTCAATTACAAGAGGTTTGGAGGTGGTTGAATTTGCATGTGGAATACCTCACGCAATAAAAGGAGAATTCTCCGAAAACGTAGGTTCTAATATTGATTCATGGTCTATTAGACAGCCTATTGGTGTTTGTGCCGGAATTACACCTTTTAATTTTCCTGCGATGGTTCCAATGTGGATGTTCCCAATAGCTCTTGCATGTGGAAACACCTTTGTTTTAAAACCAAGTGAGAAAGACCCTTCTTCTCCATTATTTATGGCAGAATTATTAAAACAATCTGGTATACCTGACGGGGTTTTTAATATTGTTAACGGTGATGCAGAAGCTGTAAATTCAATATTGAATAATCCTAAGGTTGGTGCAATAAGCTTTGTGGGCTCAACTAATATTGCTGAGAAAATATACACGACTGGGTCTGCTAATGGAAAAAGAGTGCAAGCTTTAGGTGGGGCAAAGAACCATATGATTATTATGCCAGATGCTGATATGGATCAAGCAACCGATGCATTAATGGGTGCTGCTTTTGGCTCCGCAGGAGAGAGATGTATGGCGGTTTCTGTTGCTGTTGCTGTTGGTTCAGCAGGAGACGAGCTGATTAAAAGATTGACTCCAAAAATTGCTTCATTAAAAGTTGGGCCAGGAAGTGACCCAGAGTCTGAGATGGGCCCTCTTATAACTGAGCAACATTTAAATAAAGTTAAAGATTACATTAATATTGGAGAAAAAGAAGGAGCTGAGCTCCTTGTGGATGGACGAAACATTAGCTTGCAGGGATATGAAAATGGTTTTTTCTTGGGAGGAACTCTTTTTGATCATGTTTCTCCAGAAATGACAATTTATAAAGAAGAGATTTTCGGACCTGTTCTCTCAGTGGTAAGATCCGCGAGTTTTGCTGAAGCATCTTCTCTAGTGGATAATCATGCATATGGAAATGGGGCCGCTATCTTTACCAGAGATGGAGATGCTGCAAGAGAATTTTCTCATAAAGCTCAAGCTGGGATGATTGGCATAAATGTTCCTATACCGGTTCCAATGGCTTTTCATTCCTTTGGTGGGTGGAAAAAGTCAATATTTGGTGATCATAGTATACACGGTGCTGAGGGTGTGCATTTTTATACAAAGCTAAAAACTGTAACCTCTCGTTGGCCTACAGGTATTAGAGCTGGTGCAGAGTATAATTTTCCATCAATGAAATAGATCTAAAATGGATTTAGAGTACTTAATATTACCTAAAGACTTTCCTGATCCTGTTTATGATATTGGCCCATCAAATGAAAACCAAATGATAATTTTAGGTGGTGGATGTTTTTGGTGTGTAGAACAAATTTTTAATGAGATTGATGGGGTGGTAGATGTTTCATCTGGTTATTCCGGAGGCAATAAAGATACTGCAAATTATACAGCAGTTTGTTCAGGCAATACTGATCATGTTGAAGTTGTAAAAATTGAATATGATAGTAATCATATTTCCTTTGGTAAGATATTAAAAATCTTTTTTTCAGTTGCTCATGACCCTACTCAAATTGATAGACAGGGGGCTGATATCGGATCTCAATATAAGTCAATAATTTTTTGTATAAACGAAGATCAATTTAAAATATCTTCTGAGTACATTATACAGCTAAACAAAGTGCCTGTGTATAACAAGCCAATTGTAACTAAAGTACTTAACTTAGAAAATTTTTTTAAAGCCGAGGAATATCACCAAAAATATGCGGAGAAAAACCCTCTTCAACCTTATATTTTAGGTGTATCAAGGCCTAAGCTTAATAAATTGATTAATCAATTTGAAGATTTAATTAAAAAATAAATAAAATTTATTTCTTAATTATTTCATAGGGATTTTAAAATGCTGTTAAATAAAGAACGTGCCTACGAAATTATGGATAAATATAAACTTGATGCTTTGTTAGCAGTTAATCCAAGAAATATATATTATCTTACAGATTTTTCGGGTTTTAATAATAGAACGCAAAGAAACTTTTATGAGTACGCTCTTTTCCCAAGGAATGAGAAAGCTCCAGCAGCTTATATTACTACTGCTGTAGAACTTCCCCGCTTGAATGATTTTCCCACTTGGGTTCCAAATATTCAAACTTATACGCATCCAATAAGTCTTACAAATAGAGATTATGACACATCAACAGAAGAAGCGGATGCAGGAATGCCAATTAATTGGCCTATTAGAAAAAATAGAAATTTGCCTGATAGGGAAAAACAATGGTTAGAATTAAAAAATAAATATGGAGAAAATATTTCTGCGTCCCCTTTATTAGCCCTTAAAAAAGCATTCAAGGATGCATATTTAGATCAAGCAACAATTGGTACTGACGATCCAAGAGTAATAAATTGGCTCAATCAGGTTGGTTTAGAATCTATAAAATCAATTGAAGCAACTAATATTTTTAGAGAAATAAGGATGGTTAAATCCCCTGATGAAATTAAATTATTAACTAAGGCAGCGCAAATTAACGAACAGGGAATGGAGGCTGCGATTAACTCAGTTAAAGAGGGAGTGGATTGGCTGGATATCGAGTCTAGCTTTTTCAATAAAGTTTCGAGTTTAGGTGGTCAAGGTGTGTACATAACAGCAGGCCCAGGAGGTTTGCCTCATCAATCTGTAGTGACTGGAAAACCAATCATGTTAGATTCTCTGTGTACCTATAAATTATATCATGGAGATATTGGTAGAACAGTAATAGTAGGAGAGCCAAGTAAAGAAGTTTTGAAAAGAAATAAAGCGATGATTTCTGGGTGGGAAAAAGCTGTTGAAATGATTAAACCTGGTTTAACAGGTTCAAAGTTAACATCTGAGGTTTTAAAGGTTATGGATAAAGAAGGCTTTCCTGGTTTCATAATCGTTACCCCTCACTCTATAGGCTTAGAGCATACAGACCATCCTTTGCCAATTGGTAATGAGATGCCAGGCTCAAAAGGAGATTTTGTTTTTCTAGAAAATATGGTTGTAAATGTCGATATGCCATACCATGAATATGCATGGGGTTCTATGCATTTAGAAGATACATTAGTTATTACAGCTAATGGTTGTAGAGCAATAACATCTGAAAAAACAGAGATAGTTATTAAATAATTTTTTTAATTATTCAAACCTTAAAGCATCAATTGGATCTAAGAGAGAAGCCTTTCTTGCTGGATATGCCCCAAAAATTATTCCAATCGCTGCTGAAAAAAAGAAAGCAATAATTATTGATTTGATATCAATAGTTGTGGGCCAGCCTGCTGTTTTTGAGATTAAGTAAGAAACAATCATTCCAAATATAATGCCTATCAATCCCCCAATTAAAGATAGCGTTATCGATTCAACAATGAATTGCATCAAAATATTTCTTCTTTTTGCGCCAAGAGCCATTCTAAGACCTATTTCTTTAGTTCTTTCAGTTACAGAGACGAGCATAATATTCATTATTCCTATTCCTCCAACAACTAGCGCTATTGAAGCAACAGCTCCTAAAAGCATAGTGAAAACACCTATACTTTGAGAGACAGCGTTTCTAATTTCTTCTAAATTATGTATTTTAAAATCGTCTTCCTTCCCTGGTCTAATTTTGTGCTGTTTCCTAAGAATTTCTTTAATTGTTGAGTCTGCTTCTTCCATTTTTGAAGAATCAATAACTTTAACCCAAATCACATGAACCATATTTGGTCTTGCGCGTTTATTGGCTCCTAAAAGTCTTTTTTGAACAGTTTGCATTGGGATAATTATAATATCATCCTGATCCTTACCGTCAGCAGATTGTCCTTTTGATTCAAGGATACCAATAACTTTTATTGGAACTCGATTAATTCTTATTGTTGCGCCTAATGGACTAATATTAGGGCTTATATTATCTACAACTGTTTTTCCTAATATACCTATTTTTGCAGTACTATTATTTTCTGTTTCATTAAAAATTCTTCCTTCCATGATAGACCAATCACGAGCGATAAAAAAGTTTCTATTTGCTCCTGTAATCTCAGTTGACCAATTAAAATTCCCAGAAATTACCTGTCCTTTTGTATGGAGAGTTGGAGTTGCTATAGAAATTAATTGCTTTTCTTTTTCAATTGCCTGAACATCTTTGATTGTAAGAGAGAGTTTAGAACCTGCTCCCATTCTTGCTCCTGAATCCCTAGAAGAGGCGTTTACAATAATTAATAGATTAGATCCTAAAGCTTCTATTTGGCCCACTATCTTATTTTGAGCGCCTGTTCCAATGGATACAAGAGCAATAACTGCTGCTACACCTATGATTACACCTAACATTGTTAGAATACTTCTAAGGGCATTAATCCTTAAGGATTTTAAGGCAATAATGAATGTTAATGATAAGTTCATTTTTTTATATTTTTAATCAATTTTTTTATCTTCAATAATGATACCATCTTTAAATGTAATAATTCTCTTAGCAGAATGTGCAACTTCTTTTTCATGTGTAACCAAGATTATTGTTATACCTGAATCATTTAATTTTTGAAAAATAGACATTATTTCTTCACCAGTTTTTGAGTCAAGGGCTCCAGTTGGTTCATCGGCTAAAACAACAACAGGCTCATTCACTAAAGCTCTAGCAATTGCGACTCTTTGTTGTTGGCCGCCAGAGAGCTGATTAGGTTTATGTTCAATTCGGTCTTGAAGTCCAACTAAATCTAATTTTTTTTTAGCTTTTACTTCTCTATCTTTAAAGTTTAATCCGCTATATATAAGAGGAATTTCGACATTTTCAATTGCTGTTGTTCGAGCTAAAAGATTAAAATTTTGAAAAACAAATCCAATTTTTTTATTTCTTATATCGGCTAATTCATTACTTCCCATTTTATTAATAAAGTTATTATCTAAAATATATTCGCCGCTCGAAGGTTTATCCAAACAGCCTAATAAGTTCATCAATGTTGATTTTCCAGAACCTGATGGTCCCATTATGGCTACGAATTCTCCATTGTTAATTGAAAGGTCAATGCTTTTAAGTGCATCTACTTTATTTTGACCTATCTCATAAGTTTTAGAAAGATTTTTTAATTTTATAATTTCCATATCTTAAAGACCAAATTATTTTTGTTTAACCCTCGTAATAATTTCTTTGCCTGGTTTTATTTCATTATTTTTCAAAATAGCAAAGTTCCCGTCTGTTTCTTCATATCTAATGTCTAACTCAATTACTTTATTATCACTCTCTAAAATATATATTGTGCCAGCTTTATTTAGTTTATTGCTGTTCTTTCTCTGGATCATATTTTTGTATTTTTTTATCTGTTTAGAGTCCAAAATTGAAATAAACTTATTTTGAAAAGAGCTCCTAACATTTTTAATTCTGGCTTCTTTATTAAGTTCATTTCCAAAAGACTTTTTAATTTCAACGATAGCTTTAGTTTGGTCTTTTAGTAATAAAATAAGTTTGTTTTTTTGTTTTTCATTTAAGTTAAGGCCATTTGTAAGTAGTTTTATCTTCTTTTCTGTATTTTTTTTAAATCGTTCCTTCTTGCTTATATTGTTATAGTTATGCTTATATTGTAAAGCTTCATTAGGTAACAAAACTAAATCTTTTAATTCTCTTGTTATTATATCAACAGTTGCAGTCATTCCTGGAAGTAGAGTAAGATTATCATTATTTACTGAAACTATAACACCGTAAGTTACTACATTCTGAACAACTGTTGGGGCTTGTCTTATTTGAATAACTTTTCCTTTGAATGTAATATTTTGAAAAGCATCAACAGAAAATTCTACAAGCTGACCTAGCTTAATTTGTCCGATATCAGCTTCATCAACATTTGTTTCTACCTGCATATTTTTAGTATCTTGCGCAATTGTAAAAAGAATAGGCGTATTAAGGCTAGCAGCAACTGTTTGCCCCAAATTTATTTTTCTATCAATAACAATGCCCTCCACTGGCGCCCGAATAAAAGTATGTTGAAGCTGAATGATACTTTGTTCAAGAAGCGCTTCATGTTGCGCTATTTGGGCAGTAGCATTTGAAATTTGAGCTGAAGCAAATTTTTTATGCGCTTGGGCTGCCTCATAACCAGCTTTTGCTGCCCTCATTTGAGCTTCAGATGATTCAAGTTGTGCCTGAGATTGTATTACTTTTGTATTCGAAACAACGCCTCTTTCTTTTAATTTCTTATTTTGGTCAAATACTCTTTTAGATTCATCTGATGCAGCTTTTTTATTTTCGTAATTGGCTAGAGAGGATGCTAGTTCTGATATTGCTCTTTCTTTATTAGCTATTTGCATTTTTAAATTAGACCTAGCAACGGATAAATTAGCTTCAGCTTGTCTAACTTTCGATTCAAAAGACCGAGGGTCTATCCTAGCTAAAAGTTGGCCTTTTTTTACAGGGGTATTAAAATCTGCATGTAAACTAGAAATTTGTCCGGTTATTTGAGCCCCAACATCAACAGTTACTACTGCTTTTAATTTTCCTGAAGTAGAAATAGTATCTTTAATATCTCCAAATTGAATTGTTGAAGTTTCGTATTCTTCTTTTTTATTAGTTATAAAAAAAAGAATAATTAAGATTAAGAAAATTGAACAAATTATACCAAAAAAAACCTTTTTTTTATTATTCATTATATGAAAATACATTTCATAGCCTTATATTATTTAATGTGGATATCTAATTATTAAAAAATACTACTGTAATTATAGTTTATGTGTGTTTTACTTAATGATCAATGGTGATAAAGAAAATAATAATATGATTCAAAATAAGTATACCGGTGGAATGGTGATAAGTCAGAAACTTAAAGAGCTCGGCATTAAAACAGCTTTTGCTTTGGCTGGAGCTTCACATACTCACTTGTTAGATGCTTTGGATAATGACGATTTTAAAATTATTCTAAGCAGGCATGAAACAGCAACTATTGGCGCAGCTGATGGTTATTCTCGTATTTCAGGTATGCCTGGTGTTGCATTAATTGTTTCTGATCAAGGAATTCCAAATGCTATAACTGGAATCTTAACGGCATATGAGGCCTGTACCCCTGTAATAATTATATCTGTCAGAAAGAAAACAAGCGCATTAGAAACTCAAACTTTAATCGATCATGATAAACTAGAATTAGTAAAACCTATTACTAAATGGGCAAGAACTATTCCTTCTATTGACAGAATTGCCGAATATATTGAGACAGCGTGTAGGGTTGCTTTTTCTGGAAGGCCGGGTCCTGTATTGATACAAGTACCGCAAGAGTTTTTATCAGACGATACGGGCAGATTACAAAAACCTTCAATTAATAGAAAAATTGATATTCCTAAACCATCTATTTCAAGTGAAGAATTAAATAAATTTATTAATATGATTACTTCTGCTAAAAGACCTTTAATTATTTGTGGAACAGGTGCTTATTTAAGCAAATCTTCTGAGATTTTAGTTAAGTTGTCTTCGGACTATTCAATACCTGTTTTTGGTAATGCAATGGGCAGGGGTTTAGTCCCTGAAGATGATCAACTGGGTTGGTCATGGGCTTTAGCTCAATCCACAGCTTCACTAGCTGATCTTGTAATATTAGTAGGAGCTAGGTTGACTCAACGAATTGGTTACGGGTTTCCTCCAAAATTTAATAAAGATGTAAAATTTATCCAAATTGATATTCATTCAGAAGAATTAGGTAGAAACAGAAAAATAGATTTATTAATTAATTCGGATGCAACTAATGCTTTAAATTCTCTTTATGAAAAATTAGTGGAAAAAAAACATTCATTAGCAATTTATGATAATTGGGTTTCTGATGGACTTAAAGATAAATTGAATTTTATTGAAACAATAGGAAGTAGTAATGAAGCTATTCACCCTTATCAAATTGCTCGTAATTTAATGGAAGTGTTTCCAGATAATGCTATTTATATTGGAGATGGAGCTGACATCCAGAACTGGATGCATGCTTATCTTAAAATTGGAAAAAATAATACATTTATTGATCATTATCCCTTAGGTTCAATGGGGATAGGAACTCCTTTAGCTATAGGAGCCGCAGCAGCTGAAGCAGAGTTTTCAAAAAAATATTTTAGAAAGCTCAGAAAGGTAATTCTTGTAACAGGTGATGGTGCTTTTGGTTTTTACTCTTCAGAATTTAATGGTGCATCATTAGCAAATTTAGATATAACTACTATCATTTCAAATGATGGGGCCTGGGGAACTGAAAAACACGGACAGATGCTAGCAATATCAAAACAAATAAATACAGAATTTGGTGAAGTAAATTATGCTTTTATTGGTAAGGCTTTTAATTGTAAGGCAGAACAAATAGATGAACCGAGTATGGTTAATAGCTCATTAATAGATTCAATAAATCATAATGGTCCTGCAATCTTAGATATAATTACTGATAGTGAGGCAGGCTTGCTGAGGAAAAAAGATAATAGAGTTCAAACTGTTCAATTTAGTGATTTTGAGACAAGCAGGCATCTAATGAATAAAGATTAGATAATTACTTTTCTTAAATATTAAATATAAAGTAACTTTATGTTAATTTAAAATTCTTAACTTATTATATTAAGCTAAGTAGGTTTGATAATAATGAATGATGTAAGAATTGTAATATTTGGTGCTAGTGGTCATATTGGATATGAAATTTCAAGGTTATTTTCTAGATGTTATACTGTATTAGCTCCATCCAGGCTTGATTTAGATTTAAGAATGTTTGATGAAGTAGGTACTTACCTAAAAATAGCAAAGCCTAATTTGATAATCAATGCTGCAAGTTTTTCGGATATTGACCTTGCTGAAACTAATGTTCTTGATGTTAGAAAATTAAACTCAGAATTTCCTGGTTATCTGGCTATAGAAGCATTTAAGAAGAAAATTGGCCTCGTTCATTTCTCCTCTGATCAAATTTTTGATGGGAGAGGTCAGAAAAGCCCTTATCAAGAAGAGGATATGCCTAACCCATTAAATGTGTATGGTCGTTCAGTATTGAGAGGTGAATCATTAATTAAAAACACGCTAGAAAAGTATTTAATTTTTCGTGTAAGTAGAGTTTATAGTATCAGAAGACCATGTTTTATCAGTAAACTACTAAGCACTTTAAGTGAACATAAAGATATTAACGTTTTATCAGATCAATATGGGAGCCCTACTTGGTCAAGGTCTTTAGCGCAGATGTCATATAGCGCTATAATGAAAAGTAATATTTTGAACTCAATTATTTCTAAAAAGTTAGGAACTTATCATTTATCTGACCTAGGAGAGGCTAGTTGGTATGATTTTGCTAATGCAATAGTAGAAATAATTGATAGAGAAAAAACCAATTTTTTAAATGAAAAGCCAGTTATCAGGGCAATTGATTCTGATATCTTTGTTTCTCAAGCAAAGCAGCCAAAATATTCTGTTTTATCCACATCTAAAATAGAAAAAAATTTCAGTATAACTCCTGTTTTTTGGAAAAAACAACTTGAGTCATGTTTAAGTGAGATTTAATTCTATATATAAATAATAAAAACTAGGATAAAATATCTCAAATTTTATTATTATAATAACCTTATGCAAAAAAGAAAAAAATCTTCTAGCGCTCTTAATAAATCTAGAATTTCAAAGCAAGTTTGTTTTAACAAAAAAGAGATAAATGAAATAATGTCCATTTATACCAAGTATGTAATTGCGGGCGAGTGGTACGATTATGCAATACATTTTGGGAAAGTTGAGGCTGTTTTTACTGTGTTTGGCAAGAGGTCGGTAATACCAGCTTATAGAATTGTAAAAAAAGCTAGTGGTTCTAGAAAGTACAGGTTAATTGATCCAGCGGGTAAAATTATTCATATGGGAGAGGAATTAAAACAAATAGTTAATTGTATTGGAAGAAGCTATATAAGATTAGTGTAAAAAAGGCCTGCTTATGCAGGCCGTTTTTTTACTAAATATATTAAAAATTTATAATTTATTCTCTGTTTCCAAATAACTGCAGAAGCAAAATAAACATATTTATAAAATTAAGGTATAAGCTAAGCGCTCCCATAACCCCGCTTTTAGTCATTGCAGCACCATCATTTTTCACAAAGTCATATGTATTCTTTATTCTTTGAGTATCATATGCTGTTAGTCCTACAAACACTAAAACACCAACAACAGAAACTACCCAATGTATCATAGCACTACCGATAAAAATATTTACAATTGATGCAATTATTATTCCTATAAGACCCATAAATAAAAATGCACCTAATTTAGTCAAATCTTTTTTAGTTGTATAACCCCAGAGACTCATTGCTCCAAATAACCCTGCTGTTATAAAAAATACCCTAGCAATACTAGCTCCAGTGAATGTTAAAAAAATATTTGCTAAAGATAAACCAAATACAAAAGTAACAGCCCAAAATAATAGCTGCACTGTTGCTGGTTTCATTTTGTTTACACCAAAAGAAAGTGCAAAAATAAATATTAATGGAGCAAACATTACCAAGTAACCAAGAGGGGAAGCGCCAAGTTGACCATTTTCACCATATCTATAAAATAGATTGATTATTGGTGTATTTGCAGTGATCCAAGCAGTTAATCCGGTTATTGCGGTACCAACTGCCATGTAGTTATATACTCCTAGCATATATGAACGGAGTCCCTCATCTACGCTATCTAAAGGTTTAGTTGCTGAAGATGCTCCCAAATTAAATTTTGGTTCTACCATTTTTATCCCTCATAAATAATTGACTATATAATATATGGCAAATCAGGTCTTATTATCAACCCTCAACTATAAAATTACGTTAAATTAATATTCAAGAAGAAAATATTCTCAAAGTCGAATTTGTAGATTTATTCAAAATTTTCTTGGTTCCTAAGAATCCTATCACAAAAACCAATAGGGTGCCCGCAATAGGGGGTAGAATAATCGAAACTAGATTTAGTTCGAAACTTATTCCAATAACAAAACTTGATATTAACCATGCCATAATTACACCTGAAAAACATGCTATGAAACTTGCAAAAAAACCTAAATATAGGAATTCAAGAAGAAATATTTTCAATATATATGCTGGGGAAGCTCCAATAACTTTAAAAATAATTGAGTCATATGTTCGTTTTTGATAACTTGCTGATATAGCTCCGATTAAGACAAATATACCAACAAAAATGGTTATCGCAGAAATACCCCTAGCGGCGTTAGAAACCTTATTAATTGTTGATGTAATAGTATTGATAGCCTCTTTTAGTTTAATGGTAGTAACGTTAGGGTAATTAAAAATAATTTTTTTATAAAAGTCATCTTCAGCGTAATTTTCAATCTTTGTTGTTGCAAGATAAGAGAATGGGCTATTTTCTAAAACCCCCGGAGAAAAAATTACAAAGAAATTTATTCCAAAACTTTGCCAATTTATCTCTCGAAGGTTTGATATTTTTGCCTCTATATTTCTTCCAAGTATGTTAAAAGTTAGTTTATCTCCTACTTTTACATCAAGGTCTTTTGCTATGTCTTTATCCAGGGATATAAGTGGAAAACCTAAATAATCTTTAGGCCACCAATCACCTGAAGTAACTTTACTATTTTTTGGAGGTAAACCTGAGAAAGTAGCGCCAAAATCGTAACGTTTAAGCCATTGAGATTCGTCAGATAAAACATAATCTTCAATTGGGATGTTTTTAATTTTTATAAGTCTTCCTCTAACGCTTGGTGCCTCATTAACACTGATAAAGCCTTTAGCGGTTTTAATGCTCTGTTTAATATCATCAAATTGATTTTTTTGAATATCAATCATAAAAAAAGAAGGAGCAGTTGATCGAATTGATAAATTAAGTTCTTTGTTCAGGTTAAATTGCACAAGTGAAATAGATATTAGGAGCGATAAACCCATGCCAAAACATATGATAATATTTTTACTTGGAGAGTTAGGGCCTAATAAGTTTGTAAGAGCGAAATTGTTTAAAAGTTTTTTTAATATTGTTAATTTTTTTAAAAAATATAAAGACAATTCAGCATAAACATAAAAGAAAACAAACAAACCAAAGCATCCAAGGATGAACCAAATTGAATTCATACTAAATTTAAAAATATACATAGTTATTAAAACTTGTAAAAATACAAGGAGCATTATGACTATAAAATATAATAAATTAATACTTGATTCATTTGAAACAGAGTTATATCTAAAAAGCAAAGAAGGTTTTGTTTCTTTAGCTATACTTAAAGGCCAGATTGAAAAAATTAGTGAAGTTATAACTCCATAAGATAAAGAAATAAAAAATACCTCTAGTTGAATTAATTCATATGTTTCGATGTTTAAGCCAAGTGGAACAAAATTTAATAATAAATATGCTAAAAAAATGCCAAAAACGTATCCTATAAAAATTCCAATCAATGAAATTATCATCGTTTGAGCTAAATAAATAAAAAATATATTTACACTGCTTGCTCCTAAGCTTTTTAATATTGCAATATTTTTATTTTTTTTATCTAGATAATTTGATATAGAGTTTGCGACTCCTAATCCTCCTAGCATCAGTCCAACGATTGAAGATAGTAGTAAAATAACTTTAAGTCTGTTTATGAATTCTTGGCTTGAAGATTGAGAGCCATTTTCAATAGATTGGAAATTGAGAGATTCTCCTGAAAATAGAGATTTTATTTCATTAATAAGAGCAGAACTAGTTTTAAAGTTTTCTAGTCTAATATTTATTTTATGAGTAACTAAAGAACCATAAGTATTAAGCTTTGAAGAATATAAATCTTTTTTTGATATTAAAACCCTAGGGCCTATAGATACTAAATTTGTTAATCTGTCAGGTTCATTATTTATTATTCCAGTAATAAGATATTCGTTATTTCCAATGAATATTTTTGTATTTAAATCAGCTTCAAGTGTTTTAAGTAACGCTTCCTCTACAAAAATTTCTCCAGAGTTCATTACTCGATTATTATGATTCTCAATAAGGTTTTTCTTATCAATTTTAAGTTCTCCATAAAGTGGGTATTTATTATCTATTGATTTTAAATCAATAATAATGCTTTTCTCTGGATTTTTTCCATTATAACCCATAGTTCGTAACTCAGTAATTTCAGAAAAAGATATGTTATTTTTTTTTAGCCAAACCAATAGACCTTTATTAAAATATTTTCCTCTAGTGGTAATTTGCAAATCTCCGCCCATAAGACTACTCGCATTAGTATTCATACTTATGAGAATAGACGACGAAATTGTGTTTACTAGAGTTATTGAAAAGACCCCAATAGCGATACATAATATAAATATTTTAAATTTGAAGATATTATCAGATAATTCTTTAATGATTATTTTTCTGCTGAAAGTCATTAATTCAATATTTTTCCATCATTAATTTCAAGAACATTGTCACACTTCTCAGATAATTTATCGTCATGAGTTGCAAAAATTAATGTAGTATTATGCTCTTTCTTTAAGTTAAACAACATTTCAACTATCAATTTACTGCTAACAGAATCTAAGTTGCCAGTTGGCTCATCTGCAAGAATAATTCTAGGTTTGGTTATAAAAGCTCTTGCTAGAGCTACACGCTGCTGTTCACCGCCAGATAGTTGAGCTGGCAGATGGTTTATTCTATCTCCTAAGCCAACTTTATTTAAAGCGTTTGTAGCAATTTTTTTAGTATTAGAAGAATTTATAAGTTGAAGAGGTAATTCTACATTTTCCAAAGCTGTTAAGTTAGGCAATAAATGAAAGGATTGAAATACAATTCCAATATTATCTTTTCTAAATTTTGCTAGCATAGTTTCGTTATAGTCGGTTATATCATTATTATTTACAACCACCCTGCCATTTGTTGGTTTTTCAAGTCCTCCCATTATTGAAAGAAGACTGGATTTCCCAGAACCTGAAGGTCCAATTAAACAGACAGCTTGACCAGTTGGAATAGAAACACTGATGCCATTAAGAATATTAGTTTTCATTCCAGCGTTGATAATACTAAGTCTGATATCATTTAATTGAATAATATTTTTGTGCTTTACTTTTGTCATAAGAATAAATTAAATATTTAAATTTTATATATAAAATTAACATATATTCATAAAATTATTAAATGTATAGTATAAAATGAATTTGTTTACTCTAGGTAAGAAATATGATGAAATCAAAAATTTATTTTAATAAATATTTTTTATTTTTCTTTATACTAATTTCAGTTTTTCAACAGGCAAAAGCTGACTTGTTGATAACGGTTTTTGGAGATAGTTTAGTTTCCGGCTATGGCTTGTTAAAAGAAGAATCTTTTCCGGAAGTCTTACGGCAAAAATTGTTAGATTTTGAAATAAAGGCTCAAATAAATAATGCTGGTGTTTCGGGCGATACTTCATCGGGAGGTCTTGCTAGATTCGATTGGGTGATTTCTGAAAAACCAGATATATTAATAATAGTTTTAGGAAGTAATGATATGTTAAGGGGTATAAATCCCGAAATTACTCAAGAAAACTTATCAAAGATTATAGAGAAAAGTAAGGAAAAAAATATCCAAGTTTTATTATGTGGGATGCAGTCTGGTGGGAATATGGGGGTTAAATATAAAGAAAATTTTGATTCTATTTACTCATCATTAAAAAATAAGCATGAAGTATTTTTTTATCCCTTTTTTTTGGAGGGCGTTGCCTTAAATCCTATTTATAACCAGAAGGATTTAATGCATCCAAATAAACAGGGAATCCATTTGATTGTTAATAAGATGATTCCTTCGATATTAGAAGTTATAGAAGAAGTAAACAATAAACCATAGTCTAATTTTTAATTACTTTATTTTCAAAATTTTGAACTAAATAATTTACTCCCTTTACAATTATATCAAAGGTTTGCTTAAAATCTATTTCTGATCCATAGTATGGATCTGGAACATCAATTCCTTTTTTAGAAGAGGGTGCATAATCCATTAAAAGTTTGCAATTACCTTTAAAGCCCATACTGCCAACAAAATCTTTGTGAGTTCTGTCCATTGCAATAATATAATCAAAATTTTTAATATCACTATCGAGTAATTTTCGTGATCTTATTTCTGAAATTTTTACGCCATTCTTTGCTGCCATCCTTATAGATCGAATATCTGGTGATTGACCATGATGCCAACCATGTGTGCCAGCTGAGTCAACTTGAAAAAAATCACTTAATTTTTTTTTTAAAATTATTTTTTTGAAAACCCCCTCAGCTGTTGGCGATCTACAAATGTTGCCAGTACACAAAAATAAGATATTAATTTTTTTATTTTGCATTTTACTTATTTTTTATTTTCATTTCTCTGTTCAATATATACAAAGTGCTTAAAAAGATAACAGCTCCTCCAATAAAGCTATTAAAAGTTGGTTTTTCGTAAAAAATAATGTAAGCAATTAAAGCTGTCATAGGAAGTCTACTAAAATCCATGGGGATTACAGATGTTATATCTACTAAAGATACAGATTTAGTAAACATAATATGGGCAAAAGTTCCTGTAACCCCAATCGCTATAAGCCAAATTAAAGTAATCATTGAAGGCCACTCCCAAAAAAATAGTGCAGGGATTAGAGCAATAGGTGTATTAATTAGTAACATGTAAACAACTATTCTATTTGCTGGTTCTGACTCAGATAACTTTTTTACTGAAATAAAGGCTAGTGCCATAAATAATGACGATAAAAGTATTTCAAAGTGACCAAAATTAATTTCTTGAAAACCTGGTTTTAAAACAATTAAAGTTCCAAAAAAACCAACCAAAGTTGCAAGCCACCTTCGCCACTTAACTGTCTCTGACAATGCTAAGGCGGCTACTACTATAACAAATAAAGGCATTGTAAAATTTAAAGCTACTGCTTCGGCTAGCGGTGTATTAATTACACCATGAAACCAGGTGAACATAGCAAGTAGACCGACAATCGATCTAAGAATATATAGTTTTATTTTCTTTGTTTTGAGTAAAGAAATACCACTTTTATATAAGATTGGTCCTACAATAATAAAACCAAATAAGTTTCTATAAAAAACAATTATAATAGGATTCAGTTCATTTGCAGCGAAACGAATTCCTGTTATCATTAAAGTAAAAAGAAAGGCTGAACCTATCATTAGTATTGAAGCCAGCAGAAATGTATTTATTTTTAAACTCATTAATTATAAATTATATTAGAAATTTTTTAGAGGGCAGGTAGATGAGTACAAATGAAGATCTTCCATTGTGGATTCCTAGCGGAGAAGATATTAAAAACAGCAATATTACCAAATTTATAAATCACCTTAAATCAAAAAAAATTATTTTAAAGGACTACGTGGACTTATTTGCTTGGGCTGAAGAAAATCCAGAGAAATTTTATGATATCCTTTGGGATTTTAGTGCAATAAAATCAAATCATAAGGGAGAAAACATTGTTAAAGATAGACATTTGATGCCTGGAGCAAAATGGTTCCCAGACGCTAAGTTGAATTTTGCAGAAAATCTCTTACAAAAAAAAGGGTCAGAATATGCATTAATTTTTGAAGGGGAAAATTATAATAATAAAAATATAACATGGGATGAGATGCATAAGGAGGTTTCGGTTTTTGCTCAGGCTTTAAAAAATGATGGAATAAA
>MDSV01024475.1_pt1 | contig 45325 bp, 36 predicted proteins | sample 810851 | NCBI WGS metagenome assembly MDSV01 (sample SAMN05326640, study PRJNA326480) | marine metagenome | isolation source: seawater | place: Atlantic Ocean: North East | collected 2012
CAGTGTATGGAGCTACACCTACAAAAGCTACCTTTACTTGGGATGCTTCTAATGGTGTTTACTCATTTGTAAGATTAAAAGCTAGGATTGATTCTATCTCGAATCCAACAGGAGCTGACTTCTTCCAAATTGGAGGGGCTGGAGTATCTTACGGTACTTTCACAAAGAATAAGAATGGGTTAACTCCATCACAGACCTATAGAGGACAAGCAAGAACATATTGTGATCCAAATGGCGGAGGATGGAAGTCTCTGTCTTGGACACCACTTGTATATTGGACACAACCTACTTTAAGAATAGAAGGAGGAGAAGCTATTGCTAACTTAGCTATCTATCCTAATCCAAGTAAGGATGTATTTAATATTACCTTTACAAGTGAGAGAGTACAGGACTTAAGAGTTAGAGTACTTAATGTAGTTGGAGAAGAGATAGTAAAAGAAGAATTACAACAGTACATTGGAGAATACACTAAACAGATTAACTTAGAAGATAACGCAAAAGGAATCTACTTTTTAGAAATAGAGACTAATGATGGAATTATTAATAAGAAACTAGTGCTGCAATAAAAGCAATAGATTTAAAATGCAACTAATATGAGAAAACTAGCTTTACATTGGAAAATTATTATTGGGATGGTATTAGGGGTATTATACGGCCTTATTGCCTCTAATGTTGGATGGGTAGACTTCACAAATGACTGGATAAAACCATGGGGTGTTATCTTTGTCAATCTTTTAAAGTTGATTGCAGTGCCACTTGTTTTTGCATCTCTAGTAAAAGGGGTGGCTTCATTATCTGACATATCAAGATTAAGTAGAATTGGTGGAAAAACTATTGCTTTTTACTTGTCTTCAACCGTTATTGCTGTTACTATTGGTTTGCTAATAGTGAATTTAGCTAGTCCAGGAGCTAATTTTGACAGGGATACTATCGAGCTGAGTGCTGGCAGTCAGGAAGGAGCAAGTGCAAAGATTACTGCTGCTCAGGGAGTTAAAGAAAGAGGCCCTTTGCAATTTGTCGTAGAGTTAATTCCTACCAATATCTTTGAATCAGCCAGTAATAATAGCAACATGCTACAGATCATCTTCTTTGCTATTTTATTTGGTATCGCTATGGTCATGTTGCCAAAAGATAAAACAGTATATGTTAAAGGTTTTTTTGATGGAATAAATGATATTATTTTACAGATTGTAGACTTAATTATGATGGCAGCTCCATATGGAGTTTTTGCTCTCTTAGCAGGGCTAATAGTTGATTTTGGAGCAAGTGCAACATTGTTTATTGCTTTAGCTAAATATTCTCTAACTGTTATTATTGGATTACTCATTATGATATTTTTAGTTTACCCACTTATTTTAAGAATATTTACTAAAATGAAGTATAAAGATTTCTTTAGAGGGATTATGCCAGCTCAGATGCTTGCTTTTTCTACTTCTTCTTCTGCCGCTACCCTTCCTGTTACTATGGAGAGATGTGAGGACCACTTAGGCGTCTCAGAAGAGGTCTCTTCATTTGTATTGCCTCTTGGGGCTACTATTAATATGGATGGGACCTCACTCTATCAGGCAGTAGCAGCAGTATTTATTGCACAGGTATTTGGTATTGAGTTAGATTTATCTCAGCAATTAACTATTGTGCTTACAGCTACATTGGCTTCAATTGGGGCGGCAGCAGTGCCGGGAGCAGGTATGGTGATGTTGGTTATTGTTTTAGGAGCAATTAACATCCCAGTTGAAGGTCTTGCTCTTATTTTTGGTGTTGACAGAATACTAGATATGCTTCGTACAGTTGTTAATGTGACGGGTGATGCTACAGTAGCAACTGTTGTGGCTTCTACTGAAGGTGAGTTGCGAGATGTAACTTATGAGGAGTTAATGAGCTAATGGTGCGCATAATCCTTTTCTTCTGTTTCTTTCTTTTTATAAATCCTGTCTTTACTCAAGAATGTTATCCTGAAGACAACAAGGATAAAAGGGCAGTCAAAAAGATTGAAAGACTTATTCGTAAGGGAGCCTATTATGATGCTATTGATGCTTTGAATAATACAAATGGATCGGCTTTCTTTACTGAGTTAAAATCTGAAATTTTATGGAGAAGAGGTGATTTCTTTAAGGCGGAGGACTATGCTTTAAAGGTTATAGACCTTTGTCCAGAGAATTCTCCTAAAGCATACTATTTTCTGGGAGAGATAGCTTATAAAAGGAAAGATTATGTAAATGCTGATATTTATCTTAGGAAGGCAATTGATTTACAAATTAGGGATCCTTACTATTCGGATGCCGTTATGCTTTATGGGGATGCAAAAATTATTGCTGATATTATAAATAATCCTGTAAAATTTGACCCTAAGATAGTTAAAGGTGTTTCAACTAAAGATGATGAGTATCTACCGATAATCTCTCCAGATCAAGAGTTGTTCTTTTTTACAAGAAGATCTTCTAGAGAAAGTTTGCAATCTATCACAACTGTCACTGTTGAGGAATTTGTATCTAGTAAGAAGATTGGTAATACTTTTGAAGTTGGTCAAGCACTAAAGTATCCCTTTAACATAGAAAGTAATGAAGGTGGAGCATCTATCACAATAGATAACATGGTGTTGTATTACACAAAGTGTATTAGAGATGCGATGGGGTATAATAATTGTGATATTTATTATGTCAATAGGGGAGATAGTAGTTGGTCTGATGTTAAAAAATTTCCAAAAGGAATCTCTAAGATTGATTCCTGGGAGTCGCAACCTACTGTTTCTTCTGATGGGAAAACAATCATTTTCTCTAGTGATAGGAGTGGGGGTTATGGTAAAATGGATCTATATGAGATAAATAAAGTTGATGGTAATTGGACTAAGCCTTTGAATTTGGGTTCAGTTATAAATAGTAATGAATATGAAAAATCCCCCTATTTACATGCAGATGGGAAGACTTTATTTTTTGCATCAACTAATTTTCCAACTTTAGGAGGTTTTGACATATTTTATAGTAGAAAAGACTCTGTAGGGAATTGGCAAAAGCCTGTAAATATTGGTTATCCTATTAATACTGTTGCTGATGAGATTTCTCTTTTTGTAAGTACGGATGGAAATCAAGCTTATTTCGCATCTAATAGCCTGGATGGTATAGGGGGTTGGGATATCTATTCTTTTGATTTATATGATAAGGCTAAGCCGGAGCGAGTTCTTTTCTTAAAAGGTAGTCTGTTAGATGAGAATAAGCAGTCTATTAGAGATGTTGAGTTGGAGATTAAGAACATAACAACTCAGGAAATAATAACTATTCAAGTTAATAAGGGTACTTATGTTTCTTCTCTGACATTAGCTGATACTGATGATGTCCTAATAACTATAAAAAAGGAAGGTTTTGCTTTTAACTCAACATATATATCTTCTTCTGACACTAATTTTAATTTGCCTTCTAATTTAAGCTTTGAGTTGCAGTCATTAGGAGAAGGAAGGTCCTTTAATATAGAAAACATCTACTTTGACAATAATTCTTATGAGGTGAAGGATGCTACAAAGGAGATTTTAATTGAATTTGCTAAATATCTAGATCTAAATACTTTAATAATTGAGATTAATGGTTTTACTGATAATATTGGGGATGAGGAGGATAATCAGTTGCTGTCAGAGAATCGAGCAAAGACTGTTAGGGATCTTATTGTGATGCAAGGGATATCTGAAGAAAGAGTGTCTTATAATGGTTTTGGAGAGTCTTTTCCTGTATCTTCTAATGATAATGAAAAGGGGAGGAGTAAGAATAGAAGGACAGAATTTAAAATAATTAGTCAATAAGGATGCTCCATATAATTAGGCATGCCTCTATTGGATTAAATTAGTCTCTAGCTTCTTTGATTCTTGCTTTCTTTCCAGTTAACTCTCTTAAATAGAATATTTTTGATCTCCTAACCTTACCTTTTTTATTTACTGTAATTTTTTCAATCAATGGAGAGTTTAATGGGAAAATTCTTTCAACTCCTACTGAATGTGATATCTTCCTTATAGTGAAAGTTTTAGTCGCTCCCACGCCTTTTGTTTGAATCACATCACCTTTAAATAGCTGAGTCCTCTGTTTGTCTCCTTCTTTAATGGTGTAATGAACAGTAATATTATCTCCAGCCTTAAATGACGGGAAATCCCTACCTTCAGTTAGTTCTTTTGAGATTGTTTCAGTAATGTTCATTTTTCTGATATTAGGTTTGAAAATTGGTTTGCAATATTACGGATATTTTTTAATTTCACATTAAATAAAATAAACATTTTTATTCTAATAAATCTGGTCTTCTTTCTTTTGTCCTTTTAAGTGACTTTTCTTCTCTCCATTGATTGATATTCTTTTCATTTCCAGAAAGCAATACTTGTGGAACCTTCATTCCATTATAGTCGGCAGGTCTTGTGTATAGAGGAGGGGCAAGTAGATTGTCTTGAAAAGAATCGGTCAGTGCGGATGTTTCATTAGAGATTACTCCTGGAATCAGTCTGACCACGGCATCTGTTAGTATCGCAGCAGCTGCTTCTCCTCCTGTCAGTACATAATCACCGATACTTACTTCTTTTGTTATATGCAACTCTCTTGCTCTCTGGTCAATACCCTTGTAGTGGCCACAAAGTAGGATTAGATTATTGTGTGTAGATAATGTATTGCAGATTTGCTGATTAAGAGTCTCTCCATCTGGAGAAAGATAGATGATTTCATCATAGACCCTCTCTGTTTTAAGTTTAGAGATGCAATCATCAATAGGCTGTATACACATTACCATACCTGCACCACCGCCAAATTGATAGTCGTCAATACTTTTTTGTTTGTTCTTTGAGTATTCTCTGAGATTATGAATATGGATCTTTATAGTATTTTTTTCTTGTGCTCTTTTTAGAATTGAGTATTCAAAGAATGAAGTAAAGAAGTCCGGAAATATTGTAATGATGTCTATTCTCATTTTGCAAAAATACAAAATCGAAATCAGATAAATTCTGCTGTAGTAATACGAAATAGTCACCATGACAATGTGTCATATATAATTTTTAATATATTTATATCCAGCTGTTTATGGTATTTAAATAAATTTTTAGTTTAGTATTATGAATTATAGATGATAGATTATTTTAGATAATGATATTTTAGTATAATTATTACTTATTATATGGCAAGATATGTTGAAATTTATTTTTAGTATAATCCACTTTCTTTAGATAATTTATTTATTTTTCAACTTTATTATTAATGAGATTATGAATAAGCAAATCTTTCTTTTTCTTACAGTGATATTCACTACTAATTTTGCTTTTACCCAAAGTATAGATAGTATCATTATTGACACTACTTTAACCGATCTTGAGCTTAGCTTCCAAGACTCGGTAGCCGCATTAAATGAAGAAAATGAACTATTCTCATCTTCTAGGAAGGCTTATAATGTTGCATTAGCGTTATTTAATAATCAGAATTTTCAGGAGGCTATCGTAAATTTCAATAATGCTATTGTTATTGATTCTGCTTTTTCACAGGCCTATTTTTATCGAGCAAAGTGTTATGAAGAATCTGATAATGCTTTGGCCATATTGGATTATCAGAAGGCATTTAGTTTAGATTCTACTAATTTTTCTCCACTCTATAGTGTAGCTAGGATTCAAGCACTCTCTGATCTTGATGAGGCAATTGCCACCTATCATCTTATTAATTCATATAGCAATCATGAATCAAAAGCGTATTATGAGCTTGGAGTTTTATTTTATCTTAAAGATGATATTGATGAGGCAATTATATGTTTTACCAATTCTATATCTTTAAGTAAAGACGCAAGAGCTTTTAATGATAGAGCAAGCTGCTATCGTATTTTAGATAATAATGAGCTTGCAATTAAAGATTATTTGACTGCTATAGCTTTAAACTCTAATTTAGCCTTCATTTATAATAATTTGGCTAGTACTTATAGACATCAAGGCGATTCTGTAAAAGCTTTAGATTACTACTCTTTGGCTATAGATAGAGATGCAAATTATGTGCTTGCCTACAATAATAGAGGTAGTCTTTATCTTGATCTAGATGATATTGAAAATGCCTTGAATGATATTGATATGGCGATCTCTATTGATAACGACTATGCCCCTGCTTATAATAATAAGGGAGTGACATTCCATCGGCAAGCAAAATATATTGAAGCACTAGATTACTTTGATAGAGCTATTGCATTAAAGAATAATTATGGTAAGGCTTACTTAAATAGAGGAATAACAAGGCAAATGATAAGAGATGAGGATGGAGCTTGTAACGATTGGCGTAGAGCAAAAGATTTAGGAATTGATGTAGCAAATAAGTATTTCAGCAGTGATTGTAATTAATTTAAAGAGGATTATATCATTATTGGCTATTCTTAGTCTTTCTAACTTCCTTCTTGCCCAGAATGTTGAATTTAAAATTAGTAACTTCAGATCAGATAAAAAAGGTTTCAGAGCTGCACAAGAAGACATTAAGATAGCAGATGATTTTAGAGAAAAGGCATTATTGAATTTTTTAAATATGCAGGATGCATATATAGAAGCTGAGAATGCTTACTTACATTATAAAAAGGCTTATGATTTTAATCCTAATAATGCAGAGCTAAATTATAAAATTTCTAGTGTATTGCTATTTACAAATAGGAAGGAATTTGCTAGGGCTTATTTGGATGAAGCTATTTTACTCTCATCTGAAATGCCTATCGAATATAACTTCTTCCAAGGGATGGTATGGCAATTAGAAGGAGAATATGCTAAAGCTATTGAGAGTTATCAGTATTTTATGAGTAATGCAAAAAAAAACATAGCTCAAGAGTATGATGTTTTAGTAAAGAGATATCTAGAAGAATGTGCCTCAGCACCAGAGATATTAGCTCAGGAGAATAAAGTTTGGGTGGACAATCTAGCGATTAATTCAGTATATGATGATTGGAGTCCCTGTCTAAGTGCAGATGGGGATTTATTGATTTTTACATCAAACAGAGAAAATGAAAATATTATAAATAATATTGGTTTCTATGATCAAGATATTTATTATTCCAACTTATCAGGCAGGAATTTCAAGAATTCATCCTCATTGTCAGAGTTGAATACAGCAACTGATGATGTTTCAGGCGGGCTTTCTTATGACGGTCAAAGATTATTAATTTATAAGGAGGAAGATGGAAATACTGATGTTTTTGAATCAAAACTAAGTGGAAAATATTGGGGCAAGGCAAATAGAAAGTTGGGCGAGAAATTAAAAGGAGGTAATACGGATAAGGATGAGACTTTTGCATCTTATGATCCTCCAGATATAAAGGTATATTATATTACTGATGGCGGTTATAGCGGAACTAAAGATATTTATTTTTCTGGTGTAATGAATAGAGATAGAAATATTTGGGGCCAGGGACAAAGCGCTGGTGTTGTTAACACAAAATTCCAAGAAGGTTCAGTATATATTCATCCGGATGCTAGGACTATGTACTTCTCATCAAAAGGTCATAACTCTTTAGGAGGATATGATATCTTTGTCTCTTATGTTGATGATTTAGGTCACTGGGGTAAACCTATAAACTTAGGGTCTCCTATTAACACCCCTTATGATGATTTATTTTATAGTGCTACTGCTAGTGGTAGATATGCATATATAGCTTCAAATAGGGCAGGGGGTAAAGGTGGCCTAGATATCTATAAGGTAACATATTGTGGCGCTGATAAAATAATGACATCAGATTCTGAAAATCAGTTGATGTCTAGTATTGCCAGCCCAGTTCCTGACAATTCAGTTGCGGAGCCCATTATATTTGAGGAGAGGTCATTAACCGTTTTCAAAGGAAGGATTCTTGATGGTGTGACTAAAGACCCTATTGCAGCTTCTATAGATATTACTATTAATAAGACCGGAGATATTTACACCTCATTATATTCTAATAGTGCAACGGGGAAGTTTTTACTTTCATTACCAGCTGGAGAGAATTATGGCATATCAGTAGCTGCTGAAGGTTATTTGTTTTATTCAGAGAATTTTGACTTACCAAAAGGAGATGGGTTTAATATGGTAACTAAAGATATTGAGTTAAGCAATATTAAAGTCGGTAATAATATTACTTTAAAGAATGTGTTTTTTAATACAGGAAAATGGCATGTAAAAGAGGACTCACATTCTGAGCTTGACAGACTTGTTTTATTGCTTTCCGATATACCTGGACTAAAGATTGAGATCTCAGGCCATACAGATAATATTGGTACAGAGTCTTTTAATGAGCTATTATCTCAAAGAAGAGCAGATGCAGTGGTTAATTATCTAGTAGGGAAAGGTGTTGATAAGAATAGGCTCGTAGCGAAAGGTTATGGACAATCAATTCCTGTAGAATCAAATGATACTGATGAAGGGAGAGCGGCAAACAGGAGAACTGAATTTGAAATAATTGAGAACTAGTTTAATATAATCTTTTGACTTCTTTCTTCTGATCTAAGAATATATATCCCTGTATTCAAATGAGATATATCAGTTAATCTGCTATTTGTAGTTAAGACTAGCTCTCCTTTAATGTCATAAACTGATATAGTAGTACTTGATTCAATTGTTTTGCTGAATAAGTTAAATATAAAATCATCCCTTTTAGAAGGATTTAATGTGGAATTGACTATTGCTTCATTAAAACTTAGTGTTGTAGTGCTAAAGAGGTCCCCTGAATTTCCCATAGGGTAAGCTCCTTCAATAAAAGCTCCGTAGAACGTAATATTACCTGTTCCTGCTATAGGTGCTACCCAATTAAAACTCCAGCTCCCTGAGTTATTTCCACCTGTTGTATGAGTTACAGCACTACCATTATTAGTAAATTGTGTAGAAGCTGGGTTAGTTATTCCAAATGATCCAGCTTTTGAATTAGTTGTATTTTCTTCACAAGTTACTTCAAATCCGTTTATCCCAAATCCTCCTACAGTATTTATCATTATTGTTATGTTATATGTATTTCCAGGTTCATATCCAGTTGAAGGGATATTTGTTGTAATTGTTGCTCCTTGTCCTGTTTGCGCATCACTATGACAAGCCATACAATTTCCTATATCATTTGGTGATCCTGTTTTTCCACCTGGAGAACCTGTACTATTAGAGTTAGAGGTTGTTGGATAAAATAAAATAGCAAGAGCTAGAGCTAGAGTAGTTGGTATAAGAGTTAAAGTCTTTTGCATGATGATTTCTAATGAGTTAATGATAACAAATATATGATTTTTATTTTTTGTTGCTTTTTTATATGTATGTGGCTAGCTAATACATCTTGTGAATTAGTCTAGTTGTTATTATATGCTATTATTAGTAAAAGAGTTATATTTGCATAGAGTGAAGCAGAAGATTAAAATATTAGATAGTAAAGCGATAAAGCAAAAAATCAACAGATTAGCTTGGCAAATTTATGAGGATAATCTAAAAGAAGATGAAATTGTCATTGTTGGGGTTGCTGGAAGAGGGGAGAAGCTAGCTTCTGATTTATCTAAGATTATCCGTCAGATTTCTTCAATAGCAATTAAGTTAGGTACTATACATCTAGATAAGGACAATCCTTACGAATGTGAGATTAAGATGAATTTAGATGCATCAGATTACACTGACAAAGTAATTATTGTAGTTGATGATGTTTTGAATTCAGGCAAAACCCTTATGTATGCCAGTACACATTTTTTAACTAATTCACTAATTAAACTCTCTACATTAGTGTTGGTAGATAGGACTCATAATCGTTTTCCTATAAAGGCTGACTATGTTGGTTTGTCATTAGCAACAACTTTAAAAGAATATATTACAGTTGTCTTAGATGGTGATAGGCAGGGAGTTTATCTTTCGTAGTACATTTCTCTCTGATAGATTATTTGTGTCAATGGTATAATCTGCCATTGCGTAGAATTTTTCTCTTTTCTTCAGAGTTTCTTTAATAAAGTGTCTTAGGCTTTCATTTTTTTTATCATGGATTAATGGTCTTTCTGCTGACACTCTTGATAATCTAGTAAAGATATTATCCTCAGAGGCTTTTAGATAAATACTTACACCTGATTCTGAAATAAATTCCATATTCTTATTATAAAGTGGTATTCCGCCCCCACAAGCTACTATAGTGTTTTTTGAAATTTTTCTTAGAGTTCTACTTTCTAGCTCTCTAAAGTAATCTTCTCCATTCTTTTGAAAGATCTCTGATATTTTATTATGAGTTGTTTTTTCAATCTCTCTATCAGTATCAATAAAGTTAATATTATGTTGCGCAGCTAGTTGCTCACCAATAGTAGTTTTACCTACCCCCATAAACCCAATCAGATAGAGCATTTGTTAAGTTTTTATTTGCAAGATAACATTTTTTGACTGATATAAATAGGATTACCCACTCAGAATATTATATTTAAATTATAAGCAAAAAAGAAAATATGATTAATTAAAAGTAATATATTTGCAGCCGATTTTTAATGACCTGGTAGCTCAGCTGGTAGAGCAACGCCCTTTTAAGGCGTGGGTCCTGGGTTCGAGCCCCAGCCAGGTCACTAGAAATAAGGAGGTCCCGCGCTAATGCGGGATTCTTTTTATGTAGTATGCACAGTATTGCCCAGGTGCTGAAATTGGTAGACAGGCATGATTGAGGGTCATGTATCCTAAGGATGTGCGGGTTCGACTCCCGCTCTGGGCACTCTTTTATCCCCCAGCTCTTTTATAATTATATCCTTCTTTCTTTAGAATATCTATTACTTTATCTCTGATATCTCCTTGGATAATTATTTCGCCATTTTTTGCAGTTCCACCTACAGCACATTGAGTCTTTAATAGTTTGCTAAGAGCATCTAAATCGTTATTACTTCCTATATATCCTTTAATAATTACAGCGATTCTGCCAGCCCTCTTCTTATCAATGAGCACTGTTAAATTCTGCTCTCTTGGCTGTAATGTTTTAATCTGATTCTCTTCATATATGTATTCAAAATCTGGATTAGTAGAGTACATCACTCCCTTTCGTCTATTCTTTTTCTTGTTCATCTGGTTTGAGTATTTTCAAAGAATTATCTAATAAGCTGACTGTCAGAGGGCTGCTAGCTTTGTAAGGCTCCCCATCTAAGTGTATTAGATTTTCCTGTGTAGTTATTTGCATTTTTTTAGATTGTATAATCTCAATATGTCTTGATAGATGTGCTTGGCCTGTGGCTATTTGGAGTAATAGGATAGGTATCTTCCATCTGGGTAGCTCTTTTACTATTACGAAATCTAATAGTCCATCTTGTATGTTTGCCATAGGAGATATTTTAGCATCATTCCCGTACTGACTAGCATTCGCAAATGAGATCATATATGCTCTCACGTCCCTCTCAATCCCATCATACTGGATATTATATTCTTGTGCGCTATAATTTAATTCTTTTACGATAAGCTTAAGATAATTGAAGAAACCTCTTCTTTCAGATTTAGCAAAAAGCTTGGCAATATGTGCATCAAAACCAATTCCCGAAACATTTACAAATGGCATGCCATTTACGGAGCATGAATCTATCGTTCTAATATGTAGACTTTTTAGTTGCATTATAGCCTTCTTAGTAGTTCGTTCCATTCCTATATGGTAGGCAAATCCATTGCCAGATCCACATGGTATAACCCCTAGTGCTGTATTTGTGTTTACCAAAGACCTAAGACATTCATTTACAGTGCCATCACCACCAACAGCAACTACTGCATCTATGCTATTTGTGACTGCATCCCTACTAATCTTACTTGCATCTCCTCTCTCTTTGGTATAAATAATCTCATAATCATGAAGATATTCCTCAATGTAATTTTCAATACCTTCTTGCTTTCCAGTACCTGCAACGGGATTTATTATAAATCTAATTTTCAAGATGCATTGTATTGTTAATCATACGATTGTTATATGTTTGAATGAATGCTTGGATCTTATGCTTATATTTTATAATATCCTTACTTTCTACATTATCTAAGATATTTTGTTTTAGACTCATATCTTCTGTTATATTGAATATCTTATCTATTCTTTCCTTTATTTCATTGTACATAACTACTTTATCATCTATAATTAGTAGGAATCCATTATTATAATTAATAGCGAATCCATTATTATTATTATCAAATATGTTATTTCCAAGGGAAATAAATGGTTTATTGTAATTTAAGTATGATAGGATGGAGGGCATGATATCTATTTGTTGAATAATTTTATTTGATTTTTGATTGAGACGCTTATTAGATGGGTCGTAAAAGATTATAGGCACTCTAAATATACCTGTGGCTGATTGGTATTTTTTCTCAAAAGACATATTTGTATGATCTGCGGTAATAACAAATAAGGTGTTGTCGAACCATTTTTCATCTTTTATCTTCTCAAAAAATAGTTTTAGTGAATAGTCTGAGTATTGTACACATTCATGCATTGGGTGTTTACCCTTTCTAAATTTATTTTTAAATTCTTTTGGAATCTTGAAAGGATGATGTGAAGAGCAACTGAATATGCCTGAGAAGAAAGGCTCTTCTATGTTAGTTAATTTATCTGCACAATATGCAAAGAATTTGTCATCCCATATTCCCCATACTCCATCAAAATCAGAATTATTATTATAGTCATCCATTCCATAATATTTATCAATACCCAATAGGTTGTTCATTGATTCAAAACCCATAGATCCATTTGGAGCTCCATGAAAGAATGATGTTTGGTATCCTTCTTTTTTTAGGATGCTGCCTATCCCATCTATTTTGTTTGTACAATATTTCGATAAAGAAAAATGGAATTTAGTTGCAGGGATGCTTGCTAATATAGAAGGAATGGCATCAATTGATTTAGTTCCATTAGCAAAACAATTATATGAAGTATAGCTGTGATTAATTAAAGAATCTAGGAAAGGGGTGTACCCTTTATAATCTTTTAATTCTTGATTATAAAACCCATAATATTCTGTTGACATACTCTCCAGAATAATTACAACTATATTCTTTTTTGTCATCCCCTCTCCTTTATAGAGCTTTACTATTGGCATGTAGTTAGTTAGGTCACTATCTGTAAAGTATTGCTTGCGTTCTAATTCTTGCACAGTCCAAGTTCTCATTAATGAGAAGGGGGTATTTATGATTAATGAGATTTCACTGGGGTTTTTTGCATATACACCTGCATTGCTTATGGTTATGGGTCTATTCTTCATAATAAAGGAACCTCTTAAACCAAAGACGACTAGTGTTAAGCATAGGGTACTGATTAAAAAAGAACTGAATAGATTTCCTCTTGTAAAGGCAACTTCTTTTTCATTAATCTCCGTCTTCTTAGCAATATAGCTTAGAATGTAGAAGGTAATTATTAATAGCGGGATAACAAACCAATAGTCTTTGCAAAATTCAAGTCCCATACGGACTATTCCTTTTTTTTCGTTATAGAGAAGGCTACTAGAAAACTCATCTATGAATGAGTTTGTCATTCTTCTTTTGCTAAAGGGGTAGTAGAAGACATCAACTATATTCGCAAGGATCCCTATTAAGTTGCAATATATAAAAAGACGAGATATAACATTTTGGTACCATCTTTTGATTAGTATTCTACTAGGAACTAGTGTTAATACTATAATTATAGAGTTAAGATATAATATAGCAGATAGATCAAAACGGATACTGCCTTGAATAATTCTTAGGTAGTCAATTAAGTGTATTTCAGGAAAATAATGTAGATTATAGAAGAAGAATAAAAGTCTGCAAAACTGATAGAGTATTAAGATTACCGATATTCTTACAACTAGCTTGACTATGCTCTTGATATAGATGCTGTTGATCATTTATTATTTCAGGTTTGAAAAGGATACTGGAAAAGAAGCGTAACTCACATTTGCAAGTGCTATTAGTGTAATAAAAAATAGAGTTATCTTTTTCATGATACAAAGTAAAGAAAATATTAAGTAGTTTTGGCATCAAATAAAATCAAAGATGCAATTTAATAGAAAGGGTATATCAGATACTAAGTTATTAGAATTACATAAAGCTCTTATTAGGCCTAGATTGGTTGAAGAGAAGATGCTTATTCTTTTGCGTCAAGGTAAAATCTCAAAATGGTTCTCTGGAATTGGACAAGAAGCTATTTCGGTTGGAGTAGCCTCTGCGCTAGACCAAGATGAATATATCCTTCCGATGCATAGAAATCTTGGGGTCTTTACAACTAAGAATGTACCTTTGGATAGGTTGTTTTCACAATTTCAGGGTAAGGCGAATGGATTTACCAAAGGCAGGGATAGGTCTTTTCATTTTGGAACAAAAGAGCATCATATTGTCGGTATGATTTCACATTTAGGTCCTCAGCTTGGTGTTGCTGATGGGATTGCTTTAGCAAATAAATTACAGAATAATAAAAAAATAGTTGCAGTTTTTACAGGAGATGGAGCAACTAGTGAGGGCGATTTCCATGAGGCGCTAAATGTAGCTGCTGTATGGGGTTTGCCATTAATCTTTGTAATTGAAAATAATGGCTATGGGCTTTCAACTCCGAGTTCTGAGCAGTTTAAATGTAAGCAATTTGCTGATAAAGGAATTGGGTATGGTATGGATGCTTATACTATCGACGGGAATAATATTCTAGAGGTATATAGGGCTGTAGAGGAAATCAAAGGACAAATTGAAAAGAATCCTCAACCGATACTGTTAGAATGCATGACTTTTAGAATGAGAGGACATGAAGAGGCTTCTGGTATAGAGTATGTTCCAAGAGAGCTAATGGAGCAGTGGGAAAAGCAAGATCCCATTAATAATTTTGAGTTATTCTTATTAAAAGAAAAGGTTATTACTAAATCAGATATCGATGATCTTAAGCAAGAAATCAGAAAAGAGATAAATATTGCTTGGGAGAAGACGGATAGTGAACCAAACATAGAATCGTCTCCTGAAGATGAATTAGTTGATGTTTATAAAGAGTATTCTTCTAAGGCTATTCATCCTTCAGAGAATAAGTCGGAAAAGAGATTTGTTGATGCTATTTCAGATTCTTTACGGCAATCAATGCAGAAGCATGATAATCTTATTATCATGGGTCAAGATATAGCCGAGTATGGCGGGGTATTTAAAATCACTGATGGTTTTGTAAATGAGTTTGGCAAGGAGCGAGTTCGCAATACTCCAATCTGTGAGTCTGCTATTATTAGTGCTGCATTAGGCCTGTCAATTAATGGTCAGAAGGCAGTGGTAGAGATGCAATTTGCTGACTTTGTTACTTCTGGATTTAATCCTATTGTAAATAATCTTGCAAAAACTCATTATAGATGGGGAGAGAATGTAGATGTTGTGGTAAGGATGCCAACAGGTGCTGGAGTTGGCGCTGGCCCTTTCCATTCTCAATCTAATGAAGCTTGGTTTACACACACATCAGGGTTAAAGGTAGTTTACCCTGCTTTTCCTGAAGATGCCAAAGGACTCCTAAATGCATCAATAGATGATCCAAATCCTATTATGTTTTTTGAACATAAAGCTTTGTACAGAGGTTTTAGTGAATATGTCTGCGATGATTATTTTACAACTGAGATTGGGAAAGCAAAATTGATAACTGAAGGTAATGATATAAGTATTATCTCTTATGGTATGGGAGTGCATTGGGCATTAGAGGTCCTTAAGAACAATCCTGATATTTCTGCTGATCTGGTTGATTTAAGAACATTGGTTCCGCTAGATAAAAATCTAATTCTTGATTCAGTGCGAAAAACAGGTAGAGCAATTATTTTACATGAGGATTGTATGATTGGTGGTTTTGGCGCTGATCTTGCTGCCATTGTCTCTGATGAATGTTTTGAGTATCTAGATGCTCCCGTAAAGCGTTCAACATCAATCGACACTCCCGTTCCTTTTGCTGCAGGAATAGAGCGTATATTCTTAGCGAAATCAAGGTTTGCATCACAGCTTAAGGAGTTGTTAGCTTATTAAAAATATGATCATTAAAAATATAAAATATGAAAGTATATGTTGATATAGATGAGACAATTTGTTATTATGAAGGCAAAAGAAACTATCCTGAGGCATTGCCTATGCCTGAAAATATTGCTAAGATAAATAAGTTGTATGAGGAGGGGAATGAAATAATATATTATACTGCAAGAGGGACTGTTACTGGAATTGACTGGTTAGATATCACAAAGAGTCAATTAAAAAAATGGGGATGCAAGTATCATAAATTAGATGTAGGAAATAAGCCTGACTACGATCTGTTAATATGCGACAAAACCAAAAGAATTGAAGAAATATAGCATTACTGATTGTATATGATATTGATAAGTTTGTGAAGGGTCTTCTTATGCTAGAATGATTCAGATAGGAAGAGCTGCAATATTGCATGAATATTTAGTTGAAAACAACTATTTTTGTTATTGTTAAAGAATCTTTGTTATAGGCTAAGATCATTTTTTAAAATTAGAATACACTTGAAAGTTCTCATTGTAGATAATAAGGATTCATTCACTTATAATTTAAAGCATTATATCAACCGATTTTGTGATGATATTGCTGTTGTAAGATGCAATAAGCTTCAGATAGAGGATGTAAGTAGGTATGATAAAATCTTATTCTCAGCCGGCTCAGGTTTACCAAAGGAGTATCCAATTTTAAATGATATTCTGCGTATATACGGAAGCTCTAAATCAATTCTAGGTGTTTGTTTAGGTCAGCAAGCAATTGCTGAGTTCTATGGTTGTAAATTAGAGAATCTTACTGCTGCGATGCATGGCATTGACTCTAGAATAAAACATCTAAATAATTGTAGTCTATATGAGAGTATCCCTTTGTCTTTTAAGGTAGGACATTATCATTCGTGGGTAGTCTCTGGTGAAGATTTGCCTAAAGTGTTGGAAATAACATCTATTAATGAGAGTGGTTTGGTAATGTCAATAAAACATAAAGAATATGATATTAAAGCGGTGCAATTTCATCCTGAGTCTATTTTAACAGAATATGGGTTAAAGTTGATAGAGAATTGGCTTCTTTATTAGTTGTATTCTGGTGTAAACCAATCTTTTTTCTTTTCGTATTTAAGATCTCTTAATGCAGCTGCTTTTACTCTGATTGTTAGGCTGTAACTCCTATGATACCCTAATGGTATCCAGTTGAAAAGCATCTCCCAACAATGTAGATCTCTATAAATATCTACTGAGGAGTAAGTAAGTTCTTTTTCGTCAAAATCATAACCTGACCGGAAACCGATTTTCCAATTCTTAGTGATCTTTAAATTACCTGAGAATGTTAAGGATTGTATAGTGTCTGCAAAAGCAGCAATATTATGTCCTTTATTATATGTTAATGAATAATTTGCACTTAGATTCCAAGGGATATCATGGGAGCTTCTCTTTTGCTCATCTTCTTTTAGCATATTATCTTTAGAAATAAAGCTATTATTATTTATACTTAATCCTATTGACGCCCTAAAAGATTTTAATCTTGCAATTCTTTTGTTTGTAAAAAGCTCAAATTGATTGATTCTATTTGTTCGATTGGAATTTGCAATATAGGGGTCGTAGTCACTAGCAAATGTAATGTCAAATACATCAAATAGTCTTGTTCTTGCAGTTAATCTAATATTACTAAATCTCAGGGAATCAGCAAAAATATTATATGAGCTGCTTATTCCAAGGTTTTCTAGTAGTTTGATTTTTCGGGAGTTTTCTGTAGAGTCTTTCTTATTTCTGACTTTCATCTCGAGGATATTTGACAGACTAAAATTGATAGTACCTTCCTTTGTGTTTGACGGACTCCCGTATATTCCATTATTCATTATAGAGTAGACTTGAGTGTCTCCATCATTATTTATCTGAACCTTCTTATAGTAGCCATACTTTCTATCTGAGAAATCAGGGCTGTATGTTAAGGAAATATTAGGTGAAAGCACATGTCTTATTCCTGCGATTTTACCTTTTTGGAATTCTAACAAACCATATATTTTGGTATTTAGATTTGTTGAGAAGCTATAGTCATGCCCTCTTGTGAACTTATGTATTGTATCAGTTATTAGGATGGAATCATTTGGATCCCAAGTTTTACTAATCTGACTTAGATACCACCTCTCTGTAAAATTAAAGCTTGGAGACATAGTTAGATGTTTTAGTATATTTATAGACGTGCTGATAGGAATATGCTGTTTAACACCATTTCTGAATTTTGAAAGGGAGCCTTTTGTGAATAATAATGAATCATTAGTAGAGATAGTGTTTTTACTATTCATCGCATATTTAACTGATATCTTGTCGTACCACTGCGTCTTTGCTAAATTTCCCATTAATTTGAAAGGATAGATTCTTTTTGAGTTAAGTGAAATATCAGGTAGAGTTAGATTGATATTTTTAGTTGATATATTTTGGCTATGTCTTAAGCTTAGGTTTAGATTATTAAAAAAACCATTACTCCATGATTTAGATAGGTTAATATTTGATGACATAGTATTCTTTAGATAGTCATTAGCTTCATAGGAGTTGTTTCTGTGGTAAGTGCTACTTCCAGCTTCTACATTTGCTGAAAAGGTTAATGATGGGTTTGATTTTTGATCTTGTTTATGAGACCATTTGACATGAAAGTCTTTCTTCTCACTATAATCGGGAAACCCAGTATAACTATTTTTCATGTTACCATAACTAATCTTTAAGCTTCCATTGTATCTGTATCTGTTATTGTATCTTAATAATGATTTCAGATTCCAGCTTCCCTGGGTGTAGATATCACTCTTTAACGACAAGTCCATTTTATTACTTAGAGTAAGATAATACCCTCCATCTTTTAGAAAGAAGCCCATGTTGGTAGATTCTCCATAAGATGGTATTATGAGTCCAGAACTTTTTTTGTCATTATTTGGAAAATACCCAAATGGAAAAAATAAGGGTGTAGGCACTCTAAAGAAAGTAAGATATGCAGGTCCAGTTACAATTTTCTTTCCTGTTATCAATTTAATCTTATTTGCTCTGATTGAAAAATGAGGTTTCTCAGCATCACAGGTGGTGTAATCTCCCTTGTGAAGGTAGAAGATATCATCAGCTACTTTTTTAACAGATTTACTTAATATATAACCGTCACCTTCTTTTGTTGTAATCTTTTTTATACGACATTTCTTAGTCTTAAAATTGTAGATTATCTCTTCGGCTTTAAAACTTTGCGCTTCCTCATTAAATACAGGTATATCTATTTTATTTCCCGCTGAGTCGATTGTAAAACTGGCATAGATAGTTTTCTTATTCCAATCAATTTCAATATAGGCTGCGGTGATGGTTGTATTTTGATATTCAATTTTTGCTTTCCCATAAAGGAAAGCTTTTTTCCCATCAACACTTAATCTCAGCGAATCTTCTGCAGATTGTCTGATTTCATCATCAAAGTAGATCTTTTGCGTCTCTATTGTGTCTAGTGCAGGTGGGATTGTATCAGCATTAGATTTATTAAAAACCCCTGTTAATAAGAATAAGAATAGAATTAAGGTTTGTGTTTTCAAGTTCAATCTTAGTGGTATATTTGTATCAATTGCTACAATAGAAAAAATGTGTCAAAACTAATTAAATTATACTATATAATTTTAACTAACGCAATATGGGTGTTTTTATTTGTAATTATGAGTTGTATGAGTGCATTGCTAGAGGCTCAAGTTACTGCAGATAATAAGCTTCAAACTATTGTGATAGATCCAGGACATGGGGGTAAAGACCCTGGTACTATGGGCACTAAGAGGTATAGTGTATATGAAAAGCATGTTGCTCTATCAGTTGCGCTTAAGCTTGGCAAGTATATTTCTGAGGCTTTTCCTGATATCAGAGTTGTTTATACTAGAAAGGAAGATGTTTTTCTTGAATTAAACGAGAGGACTGATCTTGCTAATGACTTAGATGCTGATCTATTTATCTCAATTCATTGTGATGGATTTACTAATTCCGATGCCTCAGGCGCAAGTGTCTTTGTTATGGGTATGAGTAAATTGAAGGCTAATCTAGATGTTGCTATGCGTGAAAACTCTGCTATTTATATGGAAGATAATTATAAGCAGAAATATGGAGAATTTGACCCTAAGACACCTGAGAGTTATATTGTTTTTAGTTTAATGCAAAATACTTATTTGGAGCAAAGTCTACAATTTGCAGAAGAGGTAGAGAGAGAGTTTGCAACGAAAGCTAATAGGAAGAGTAGAGGTGTGAAGCAAGCGCCATTCTATGTGATAAGTAGAACAAAGATGCCTTCTGTACTTATTGAATGTGGTTTTTTAACTAATCCACAAGAAGAAGATTTTCTACATTCATTAAATGGACAAGATTATCTTGCATCTGCAATTTTTAGGGCTTTTAGAAGTTATAAAGAGGATGTTGAGAATGTTGATGGTTTGGCAGGGGGAAGGTCATTAGTTAAGGTATTAGAAAAGGATACTGTCATTTATAAAAAAAATATTGAGCAGGCAGAAAATAACGAGGTGGTTTTTAAAGTGCAAATTGGAACCTATTTAAAGTCAATGAAGGATGAGAAGTTCTTTATTGACATACAAGCTAAGGAGTTAAAAATTAATCAGACTTTTAAATATTATGTTGGTTCTGAGAGTGAAAGACGTAACGCAGATAAAATTAAGAGTAAAATGCTAGATCTTGGCTTTAATGGTGCTTTTGTAGTAGCTTTTTATAAAGATACAAGGATTTCTATGCAAGAAGCATTAGATTTGCAAGCGAAAACAAATAATGATGAATAAGGAATTAAAAATAGGTTTTATTGGAATAGTTTCCATTATAGTGTTGTTTCTAGGGGTCAGTTATCTTAAAGGATTAAATATTCTTGATTCAAGTAGAGAATTTTATGCAATATATAATAATATTGGAGGCTTAAAGGTTGGGAGTCCTGTTCTTGTTAATGGTTACCAGGTTGGTGTGGTTTCTAAGGTAGATCTATTAGACAATGTTAGTCAGTCTTTATTAGTAGAAATTAGTATTGATAAAGATTTTGATATACCAGTAAATTCAGTTTCTAAGATAGTGAATCAGGATCTGATGGGGAGTAAGGGTATTAATCTAGTTTTGGGAGATGACGCTGCTCTCGCAGAGTCTGGAGATACTTTATTTGGTGGTGTTGGAGGGTCCTTTCAGGATGAAGTAAGTGCACAAATCCTACCTCTTAAGATCAAGACTGAGGAGTTAATTGGTTCGATCGACTCTGTTATGGTCATTATCACAGCTGTACTTAATAAAGATGCCAGAGAGAACTTGAGCAATAGTTTGCAGTCATTAGACCAAACCTTTGCATTGATGTCACAAACAATGACTAAAGTAGATCAAATTGTAGATCAGAATGATGAGAGAATATCAAGTATTATCAAGAATCTAGAGGCGAATAATAATGAGATAACAAATATCCTAAAGAATTTTTCTGATATATCAGATGCTATTGCTAAATCTAATATTCAAGACCTGCTAACTAATTTAGATGAAGCCTCAAAGAAAATTAATAACTCTCAAGGCAGTCTTGGGATGCTGATTAATGATGAAGATTTATATTTGAATCTAGAGAACTCATCAAAAGAATTGGAGGTACTTATTAAGGATATTAAAGAAAATCCAAAAAGATATCTTGGCTTCTCTGTTTTGGGAGGAAAATCAAAATCTTACAAAAAGGCGGAAGCAGAATAAGTATGGATAGATCCAGTATAATTTTTTCCTGTATCTTATTTTTCGCATTAGGATTATTCTCTTATAATCTTTGGAAGATAGTAAGGAACATTAGATTAGGAAAATCGAATAATCGATTTGATCAGCCATTAAAACGCACCAAGATATTGCTTAAAATAGCTTTTGGTCAGACTAAGTTATTTGCACGTCCTGCATCAGGTATTTTACATGCTCTTGTTTATTGGGGCTTTTTAGTGATTACTATTGGTACAGTAGAAATGATGGTAGATGGTGTCTTTAGTTTAGAGAGATCTTTTGGTGTGTTAGGTAGGTTCTATGATATTGCCACTGCATCTGGAGATGTTATGGCGGTATTAGTACTAGTATCTTGCCTCATGTTTATGTTCAGAAGATTATTTCTAAAGATTAAGCGATTTTCTGGTAAAGAGATGAAGAAATCGTCATCACTTGATGCAATTGTTGCTTTAGTAATTATTGTGCTCTTAATGGTTTCATTACTTACAATGAATATTGGTTACATTGGCCTTCATCATGGAAGTTATTTTGGTTCTTTTCCTATAAGCAATTTCTTGCTTCCTTATTTTGATAATTGGAATTTACATTTGCTCCATGATATTAGTTGGTGGGCTCATATAATGTTGGTGTTAATTTTTCTTAATGAATTACCTTATTCAAAACATTTTCATGTGGTGATGTCTATTCCTAATGTTTATTTCTCAAATATTGAGAATTTAGGGAAGATGGAAAATATGACTTCCGTTACTAAAGAAGTTAAACTTATGATGGATCCTAATGCTGATCCGTATGCAACACCACCTGCTGATGCTCCACCTCCAGAGGCATTTGGAGCTAAAGATGTAACTGATTTAAATTGGGTGCAATTAATGAATGCATATTCCTGTACTGAGTGCGGAAGATGCACTTCAGAATGTCCAGCTAATCAAACAGGGAAGTTGCTTTCACCTAGAAAGATTATGATGGATACACGTCAAAGGCTTAAAGAGGTAGGGAAGAATATTGATAAACACGGTAAAAATTATACAGACAATAAATCTTTGTTAAATGATTATATTTCAACAGAAGAAATATGGGCATGTACTACTTGTAATGCCTGTACGCAGGCTTGTCCTTTAAATATTGATCCTCTTTCAATTATAGTAGATTTAAGAAGGAGTCTAGTAATGGAAGAATCAGCTGCCCCACAAGAACTGAATATGATGTTTAATAATATAGAGAATAATGGAGCTCCTTGGCAATTCCCAGCAGCTGACAGATTAAAATGGAAAGATGAGTAAATTAGTAGACAAGATAGTAGACGGAGAACATATATCTCCTGTATTGCCAGATGATATTAAAAATTATTTAATTGATATTGACGGTACAATCTGTGACGATATACCTAATGAAGAACCTGAGAGAATGGCAACTGCTAATTTGTATCCTGATGCTTTAGAAACTTTAAATAATTGGTATGATCAAGGACATTACATTACCTTCTTTACTTCTAGAGTAGAGGAGCATAGGCAGGTAACAGAGGTCTGGCTAAAAGAGAATGGTTTTAAGTATCATGGATTACTTATGGGCAAGCCAAGGGGAGGGAATTATCATTGGGTAGATAATCATATTGTGAGGGCTACCAGATTTGATGGTAAATTCACTGATCTTATTGACAAGGAAGTTACTATTCAAGTTTTTAAAACTTAATTAATGAGTGATCTACAGGTAAAAACAATGGCAGAATTTATGGCAGAAGGGAAAGAAGCTGATATTCTTTTCTGGGTAGGTAGTGCTGGTAGTTTTGATGATCGAGCAAAAAAGATTACAAAAGCTTTTGTTCAGATAATGAATAAGGCGGAAGTTAATTTTGGGGTTTTAGGTACGGAAGAATCCTCATCAGGTGATGCAGCAAAAAGAGCAGGAAATGAATTTTTGTTTCAAATGCAGGCTATGACAAATATTGAGGTGATGAATGCGTACAAGGTACAGCGTATTGTTACTACTTGTCCTCATTCTTACAACACAATAAAGAACGAATACCCATCTTTAGGGGGGAGTTATACTGTACAACATCATACGGAGTTTATTTTAGATTTAATTTCTGAAGGTAAATTAACTATTACAGGAGATTTGAAAGACAAGGAGATTGTTTATCATGATCCTTGTTATTTAGGAAGGGCTAATGGGGTATATGATAGCCCAAGGTCTTTAATCAAATCTTTAGGGATTGATGTAGTAGAGATGAAACGATCTAAGAGTAGATCTTTTTGTTGTGGGGCAGGAGGATCACAGATGTTTAAAGATGCCGAGAGAGGTGATAAAGAGATTAATATTGATAGAACGGAAGAGGCTCTTGCATTAAAACCAGATATTATTGCAACAGGATGTCCCTTCTGTAATACTATGATGAGAGATGGCGTAAATGTAGTTAATGAAGGAGCTGCAGAAGTTAAGGATATTGCTGAACTTATTGCAGATAATATATAAATGTTAGTTAATTTTGACATTCTTATTGATGAATCTAGGGTTTGGATTTATGCATCAGAGCAAGAATTAACAAATGATAATGAGGGTTATATCTTAAATCATATTTCTAATCATCTTAAAAATTGGGTCGCTCATCAATCACCTTTGAAAGCTGGGGTTAAAATTTTAGAGAACCGTTTTATTGTAATCGCTCTAGATGAGAATACGAATATAGCAAGTGGCTGTTCTATAGATGCACTTCAGCAGAAGCTACAACAAATAGAAAAGGATCTTTCAATTTCTTTAATGAATCGCTTAAATCTTTTCTGCATTATAGGGGGGATGATAGAATGTATGCCTATTAATAGATTAGTAAAAGAGGTAAGTAGAGAGACTCTATTTTATGACCTTACAATACAGAGAAAATCTGAGCTTTCTAATTGGTTAAAGCCAATAAAAGACGGGTGGTGTATTCGCCTCTTAGAATAATTACATTTCATTATCATTTTCTTCTTTAATATCATCATTGCTAATTTTAGATCTTTTGCTGTTAGTTTTGAAGTTTAGTTTTCCAAATGTATATTTAAAGCTAAGCCCAATAGAAGTGAATAATGTTGTTCTTTCAGAATTTTGATAGAAATTATCTCCACTTAATTCAGTAGTCCAGATTTTTTCACCATTTTTAGCAAAAGGTTCAATTATTCGGATTCCAATAGAACCTCTTTTATTTTTAAATTCTTTCTTGATTCCGAAACTCATCATAGAAAAACTAGTTGAAGAGCCTTGTAGTGTTTGTGAAGGGGATCTCATAAATCCGAACCCTTCCGCTTTCCAGTTATTTTTCATTTTAAGTGAAATACCAAAGTTGTAGTTGTAAAGAAGGGCCGATCTACCATTATTAGAGAATCTGTTGTCTTCTGACTGATATGAGTAGAGGTTAAAGCCTGATCTTAATGTTAACTTATTGAACTTTATTGATCCATAATAATTAACTCCGTATGTAGTACTACTTCCAATATTCTCATATGTAGTTATTGATGTGTCATTTTGAATTCTTAGAAATGATTCTATTAGGTTGTCATTTTGTTTATAGTAGACATAATAACTACCTTGGTACTTTCTTCCGAAGCTATTATATCCCAGCTCTAACTGTTTAGTTGTTGATGGTGTAAGATTTGGATTTCCTACAGTAATATTTTTATTATCCGAGATGTTCGTATTTGTATTGATATACCTACTATTAGGTCTTGAGATTCTTGTATTATAACTTAATTTAACACTTTTTCCATCATCCAATTTTTTTGATATAGTGAGGTTGGGCAGGATATTGTGATACGTAGTATCAAACGGTGTATTTGTTCCATTTTCCCAATCACCTTTTATATTAGTTAATTCATATCTTGTTCCTAATAGAAGGCTATAATCATTAGCTAATTGAAGGCTTGATGATAAGTAGAAGGCATTTACTGTTTGAGTATAATTAAATATTTCGTTAGGAAATACAAATGCATTACTATCAGAGTCTGTTTGATAATCCATTTCTTGATCTCTAATAATCATTTTAGTACCAACTTCAATTAGATGATCATTTATTGGGTGAGAGTAGTCTAGTTGTAATGTGTGCTCAACGTTTTGCTCATTATTGATATTTTTCAAGTTAATTAAGCTGTCATTCTCAATTATTTCTGTGTTATTTCTTTTAATTCTATTGCCTATTTGATATGAGAGGCTTAATTCTTTATCCTCATTTTCTTCAAATGTCTTAGTATAATCAGTATTCCAGCTTATATTAATCATATCATTATTTGATTCTAGATAGGAATTATAATTGTAAGAAGTATCTATACCACTATAATCTATGGTAGTTGTGTTCTTAGAAGGTGTATTTCTTCCTCTAAAATTTATATCTGAGGAGATTGAATTATAAGCATTAATATCATAATACATATTAATTCCAGAGCCATATCCAATCCATTGACTTTCACTTAGGCCATTATTTGTTAAAATATTTTTTAGTGAGTCTGGAATTGGCAAATAATTGTTTAAAGTATCATTCCAATCCTCTCTTAAGTAGTTTGTTGATCCTTCTCGAGGCCAGCTATACCAAGCATTACCTCTAGCTGAAAGGCTAAATCTTCCCTTCCCTAATGTTAGGTTAAATCCATTCTTATTATTTCTAGTGCCAATTGACCCATCTAAAGACGCTTTATACCCGTCAATTATTTTTTTCTGTGTCACAATATTAACTATTCCAGCTTCTCCTTCACCATCATATTTTGCACCTGGACTAGTTATGATTTCAACACTTTTTATTTCATCAGCTGGAATCATCTGTAGGGCAGAGGCCAAATCACCAGATAGGAATGAAGATGCTTTTCCATTTAATAGGAATTTGATTTGTTTTGATCCTCTTAATTCTACATTGCCATCGAAATCAACTGATAATAGAGGAGCTTTGCGGAGAACATCTGTTGCGTCCTCATTCGCGCCATTATCATCATTTTCAGCATTATATATGATTTTATCAAGTTTTGATTCATAAACCGGTTTTTCTTCTTCAATTGTAATTTCAGAAAGCATCTCTGAGCTAACCTCTAATTTAATTTCTTTTAATCTTATATCTAGATCTTTTTTTGTGATCTTAAATTTAATTTCTTTTTGCTGGTACCCTAAGTAATTAATTTTAAGGACATAGTCTCCAGTTAAAATTCCTGTCATTGAGAATTTGCCATTCTGATTAGATATAGTGCCTTCTATAACCTTATTCCATTTTGTATTAGTTATACTGATATTAGCATATTCTAACCCTTTATCAGTTTTAGAGTCAATAATCTTTCCGCTTACACTTCCTCTAAAATAAGAAGCTTTATTTTTTCCTCCGAAACCAGCGTAGCTGCCACCAGATCCTCCGCCTCTCTGACCAAAAGTTATTAATGGAAATACAAGTATAAGTAGGACAATTAAGATTCTTTTCATTGAAATATAAGTTATTTTATCTTGCAATTCATCCCAAAGAGAGATCTTTCTTTGATAATCTCAGCAACACCTTTAGGAACGGCATGTTCCCAGTTACCTGTCTCGCATGCTCTAATCTTCTTGAGTATATCTTTAGAGAATATTCCTAATATCTCAGCATTATATTCTAGGTCTTTAATTCTTCCATTTGAGTGTAAATAGTTATATAAGTCTCTAACTCTAGGATGAATTGGGAGATTATTGCTGTTTAATAATTTTGTTTTATTGTTTGGCTTGTAAGGATAGAGATAAAATCTAATATCTCGAGTGAATATAATACCAAATGCCTCCATAATCCCACCATTAAGATTTCTGTAGTATTGCTCTTCAAACATATCAATCAAATTGTCAACGCCTAAGATAAGACCCATTCTTGATTTTGTGAATTGAGATAAATATTCAATAATTTTATAGAACTTTTTGTAATTAGAAATCATTACGGTGTAACCTAGGGAGCATAATATATCTGCTCTATCCAGAAAGTCTTGTTCGTCAACTTCTCCTTCCGCTTTCAGATTACTTAAGGTAATCTCAAATAGGATCTGAATGTCTTTTTTGGCAACCTTGTTAGTTGTTTTAAATCTTTCTAACCCTTTTTCAAGCATGTCAATATTCACCTTTGTTACAGGGCGAAAACTTCCTCTCATTGTTAGTATATTTTTTTTGTAAAGGATATCAGATGGCTGTTTACTCATCCCATCAGGAGTAAAAATAACAGCATTCGTCATCCTTTCCTTAACAAGAGTTAGGCTTAGAAGTCTATTGTCAACATCTTTAAATCCAGGACCAACTACTTCTACCATATTAATCTCAAACTGTTCCTTTTCTAATGAATCATAGGCTCTTTTCAGGATTTCTTTTGGGTCATCCTCATTAAAACAAGCGTGAAGTATATTTGTGCCTATGATTCCTACAGTCTCCTGCTGTAATTTTGCGTCTTGATCATGTAATATAACATGTATAATAAAATCTGAAGGTGTTTCCTCTGGAGATTTCTGAAATCTTAAACCTATCCATCCATGTCCTTCTATTGTTTTTGTATAATTAGTTGTTGTAATTGTGTCTGCGTAAGTAAAGAACCTAGTGTTCTTGTGGTTTTTTCTATCAAGTCTTTCATCAAGCAATTGGTATTCATGTTCAAGCATCTTCTCAAGTCTTGATTTGCAAACATATCTTCCATCTACTTCTTTTCCATAGATGGCATTAGAAAAATCCCTATCATAGGCCGACATAGTTTTTGCAATTGTGGTAGAAGCAGATCCTGCCTTAAAGAAATGACGGGCTACCTCTTGCCCTGCTCCTATCTCAACAAATGAACCGTAAATGGTGTCATCTAGATTTATTTGTAATGCTTTTTGCCCTGCTGTTAAGATTACATTATTTGTCATGAAATAATATATTTATTCTTTGTTGCAAATTTATACAGATATTTCCTAAAAAAGAGTATTTATCTATTAATTTTACATCGATTAATTGGAAATTAGAATGAAGATAACATTATTAGGTACAGGAACATCGCAAGGAGTGCCAGTAATTGCCTGTCATTGTGATGTTTGTGAGTCAAAAAGTTTAAAAGATAAAAGGTTGCGCTCATCTGTGATGATAGAGGTTGACAATCAAACTTTTGTAATTGATACTGGTCCTGATTTTAGACAGCAGATGCTAAGAGAGGATGTAGATAAGGTATCTGCGATTCTATTTACTCATCATCATAAGGATCATGTAGCTGGTATGGATGACATAAGAGCTTTTAATTTTAGATGGAAAGAGGACATGCAGATTTATTGTAGTAGAGTCACTGAAGTAGCTTTAAGGAAGGAATTTCCTTATGTTTTTTCAGAAGATAAGTATCCTGGTACTCCTATGGTCAAAATCAATCCTATTGAGAATAGATCCTTCAATATTAATGGAACTACTGTTGTGCCTATTGAGGTTAAACACTATATGATGACTGTTTTTGGCTTTAGAATAAAGGATTTTGTTTACCTTACAGATGTAAGCGCTATTACTGATAAGGAGAAAGAGAAAATGAAAGATGCTGATCTGATTATTCTAGATGCGTTAAGAAAAAAGCAGCATATCTCTCATTTTAATTTAGACCAGGCTTTAGAGTTGTTAGAAGAGCTAAAACCTAAAAAAGCATTACTCACTCATATATCACATTATATGGGGATTCATGATGATGTTAATAATCAATTACCTAATCATATTAAATTGGCTTTTGATGGCCAGCAGATTATTTTATGATTGATTGTTTTATTAATCATTATTTAGGTTGTTGTTTTTTTAAAAAATAGCGTATTTTTACACAAAAAAATAAAGATGAAAAACACATTTATACTATTTTTTAGCATACTTATTGCAACTAATATATTTGCATCTAAGCATAATCATTCTGATGAGAATGAGGTGAGATATATTAAAGAAAACATGGTTCTTAATCCACAGTACCAGGAGTTTTTAAGGAATGGTCATTTGTGGCAAAATTTTAGAGCAAACTATCCAGATTGGTTTGTTATTTTTAATGAAAGAAATCAATTGCCTCACAGGGCCTTCGGCTCGCCAATACTTGTAAATGATTTGCAATCATTCTTAGGCGCTCATAATTTTATATTGCCAAATGATTTAAGAGAATTTTCATCTGTTAAAAATGATAAGTATATAAATAAAACATATGTTCAATATTATAATAATTTAGAAGTTATAGGAAGCAAGTTGTATGCTAAGTTCACGCTTGACAATGAGTTAATCACTTTTGGTATGGATGTTTTTGATAATATTAATATTAGCACTAATCCTATATTAGATGTGCAGAGTGCTATTGTTAGTGCTACTTCTAATATTACAAATACTATCTCAAATGTTATTGTCCAAGATGATCTAAAAGTTTTAGCGAATCCTAATTACAGAAAATACAACTATCATTTAGTATATGAGATTTCTTTTTCTACTAGAATAGCAGAAGGTCCAGCAAATTATATTTGTTATGTTGATGCAAATAACGGAGAGCTTTTGATGCGTAAAAACACAGTAATGTATGAGGCGCCTCCAACAGGAACAGCTACAGTCTCTGGAGAGGTTTATCCAACTAATCCGTATGATCCAGCAGTTATACAGAGTTTTAAATATTTAAAAGCTATTGATCAGAGTACTAATACAAACTATTATACTGATAATAATGGAGATGTGGTTCTGCCAATGAATATAGGAACACAAGTTAGATATAAGCTTGAAGGTTTGTATGCTGATGTCCAAACTAATGGTAGTACCCCTGATATTTTTCAAAATCTAGCAGTTACTAATAATATAGTTTTTGATAATTCTAATTCTACAATACAAGAAAGAACTGCATATCAAGCAGTTAATAATATTCATGATCATTTTTTATATACATTTCCAAATTATCCTCCTAACGGGGCCCTCAATGACCCTATGGAGACTAATATTGATGAATCTGGTAGTTGTAATGCTTTCTTCAATGGTAGTTCGATTAATTTTTATGCCGAAGGGGGAGGTTGCCATGCAACTGCAAAAATACCTGATGTTGTTTATCATGAATATGGTCATGCTATTAATAGTGATAGGTATAATGGAAGTGGTTGGGGTGGAGGCATGTCAAATGGAGGTTTAAATGAAGGATTTGCTGATGTCTGGGCATTATCTTTAACAGTATCACCTGTACTTGGTTTTGGCTGGGATTTAATTGACCCGACAGTTTCTGTTAGAAGATATGATCAAGATAGAAAAGTATATCCGCAGGATTTAGTAGGAGAGGTGCATGCGGATGGAGAGATAATTGCAGGTTCATTCTGGGATTTATACCTAAACCTTGGTAATATGTCTCAGATGCTTAATTTGTTTAAATATACTTATGATAGTGGAATTGATGGCCCTGATGGTGATGAGGGTACTATATATACAGATATTCTACTTGAGGTGCTTTATGCGGATGATAATGATGCTGACTTAAGTAACGGTACTCCTAATGATATGGCAATTATTAGTGCTTTTGATTTACATGGAATTACCCTATTATCTAATGCTGTCGTTTCTCATAATCCTGTAAATATAGCTGCTGGCAATACTGCTATTACCATTAATGCTAGTGTTGGGCTCACTTATCCTTGGGCACTTGGGTCAACTAACTGCTATTATAGATTGAATGATGCTCTCTCCTGGAATAGTTTAACAATGAGTGGAACATCATCTTTTACTACAACAATTCCTGCTCAGCCAAATGGAACAGTAGTAGCGTATTATATCTCCTTAGATGATAATTTTGGTAATGAGTCGGCAGTCACTCCTATTGCTGCTAATTTAATGCCAATTCATAATGCTAATTTACCTAACTTTATTATGGTAGGTTTTGAAATGATTGAGGAAGAAGACTTTGATGCTAACTTCGGATTTTGGCAGACTGGTGGAGCTACTGATAATGCAACAACTGGAATATGGGAGATAGATGTTCCGATTGCTTCTTATGGAGACCCTCAGGACCCATCAACCATCTGTCAAACAGATGCTCAGCATACTCAAGGTGGTTTTCAGTGTGCTTTCACAGGTAATGCATCATCAGTAAATGATGGTCTGGGAACCAATGATGTTGACGGTGGTCATACAACTCTTTATTCTCCATATTATGATCTCTCATCATATGTAAATCCTGCTTTTTCATATTTTAGATGGTACACAAACAGTCCTTATAGCGGCGCAAATCCTGGCGCAGATTGGTGGCAGGTAATGATTAGTGATGATGGAGTGAATTGGGAGTATGTTGAAAACAATATGAGTTCAGATATTAGTTGGAGAAAGTTTGCTTTCAGAGTTAGTGATTATGTAAGCTTAACAAACAATATACAATTGAAGTTTATTGCCTCCGATAGTATTCGTCCAGGCCAGTATCTTGATGGTGGTAGTTTGATAGAGGCAGCGGTAGATGACTTGGTGCTTTATGAAGAAGAGGCTACTACATCAGTTAGTGATTTATTATCAACTAAACCAAAATTAATAAAAGTTACTGATCTATTAGGAAAGATAGTTGATCCTAGTAATATTAGAGATAATATAACCTTGCTATATATTTATGAGGATGGCAGTGTAGAGAGGAAGTTAGTTTCTGATTAGCATTCTTTAAATTGGCCATTATTAAAAATTGCTAGTGCTTTTCCTTTTAACTTATGTCCAATGAAGGGAGTGTTAGATGATTTAGATTTTATGTCGTTAGCTTTAAATATCCACTCCATGTCAGGGTCAAATAGAGTGATATTAGCATCTTCATCTTCTTTAATTATTATTTCTTTCATGCTAAGTATTTTTCTTGGATTAATTGAGATCTTCTGAATTAGCGTGGTTAAATCAATTAGGGGTAAGATGTTCTTGCCTAAAAGACCAAAAGCAGTTTCCAACCCGATAATTCCATTGGCTGCATTATCAAATTCGATTTTTTTATCTTCATCAGTTATCGGACTATGATCTGTACATATAACATCAATTGTTCCGTCTTTTAAAGCTTTAATAAGTGCCAAATTATCCTTTTTTGTTCTTAAAGGAGGCATTACTTTGTATCTGGTATCAAAGTTATTTACCTCTTCGTCTATTAAGAAGAGATTATGTAAGGCAACGTCAGCTGTAACTTTTAAGCCTTTAGTTTTAGCCTTTTTAATCTTCTTGACACTATTTTTTGTTGATATATAACTAAGATGTAGTCTGCTATTAGTATAGCTACAAAGACTTAAATCTCTATCTACCATGATCTCTTCTGCAAGTGAGGGGATCCCTTTTAATCCAAGTATTGTACTTGTCTTCCCTTCATGCATTAAGCCATTATTTGAGATACTATTATCATTAGGGTAGTTCATAATTACATTATCAAAGTCTTTGGAGTATAACATTGCAATTTTCAACACCTCACTCCGACTAATTGATCTTTTATCATCTGTAAAAGCTTTACAGCCTTCCATATGCATATCATGCATTTCCACAATCTCATCTCCCTTGCCTTTTTTTGTGATATTTCCCGCAGGAATTATATCAACTATATTTCCTTTTTTTTCATTCTTTATAAAACTAATCATACTTCTATTATCAATATTAGGTTTATTGTTAGGCATTACCATTACGCCAGTGAAGCCTCCCTTTAGAGCAGCATCACTTCCGCTAGATAGAGTTTCTTGCTGTTCATAACCTGGCTCACCAAAATTAGCATGTAAATCAAACCAACCAGGTGATAAATGCAGATTCTTTGCTCTGTATTCTATTTCAGTTCCATTAGCTATTGATTCAGTACAGGATTTAATTACTTTAGCAATCTCCTTAATCTTTCCATCTTTTATATATACATCCATTATTTTATTATGGTAGCCTGAGTTTGGATCAATTATTCTAGCTGATTTGATTAGTATATTCATATTTTTATTAATTTAATGAGTATTATTTCTAGAGCAAAGCATATTAGAGAGATAAGGAGTGCTATTTTCCAGTATTCTTTTCCAGTTTCTTGTTCTTGGATAATTTTCTTTAGGTTAGAAGTTTTGGTAGAGACAATCGATATGTTTTCTATATTATTTGTGGAAATGAATTCCTGAATTTCATCTGTATCTAGTGCTGATGTTATACCCTCCGAGTTATTATAATTAAATGCAATTTTATCTACAATTAGGTTGTTATTTATAACAGAATAAATACCATTTCTGACAATCTGATTATGAGGATCTAATAATTGCTTCCCATCCTTGTTAGTAAGCGTTGGTATAATGTCAATATTTTCTCCTTTTATATGGGTAATGCTAGTGGGAGTATTAATATGTTTAGTGCTAATCTCTCTATTAGAGCCGATAATATAGTATGGTCTGTCTACTAAAATAGAAGAAGTGGCCATATTTATTAGTGTGGGAACAAATAGAGCATGTCTTGTGAAGTTATTATAATTATTATTTAAAGGACTAGAAAATTGATATATACACCCATTTTTTGAGGTGTATACACTTAGAAAATCTTCTTTGTTAGCAAGGCCAATTATCTGAGTGCTCATCTTCTTACTGTTTAGCACATAATTCTGATTACTAATGGGATAATTTACTTTCTCTAGAGGTGATGAGAATACATTGTTATAAATAGGATGATTAGTACTAAATTGGTTAATTTTTAACCTATTTTCTTTTTTTCTATTAATAGTATTAACTCCTAATGAGTTTAATAAGATATTGTAAGAACTAAAACTAGCCAAATCTGAAGGAGGGATGATAAGTAAACTACCTCCGTTATTTGTAAAGGAGAGCAGCGAGCTTAGTAAGCCACTACTAAGCTCTACAACTTCATTAAGTATGATAAAATTTTGTCTCATTAAGGTGTTATAATTAATATTTTTTATAGTCATTGAGGTCAGGTTAAATAGAGCAGTGTCATTACCGAAGATGGCTTTAAGTGCTTTATTTCCAATTTCTTTATTGATTATAGATATATTAATTTTTTCTGCTTTAGTTAGCGTGAAGAATAGGCTGTTGTCAAAAGTAATAGGGGAGTCATGAGTTTTTATTTCTCCATTAATGAATTGATGACTAGGAGGAGAAAAATTAAAAATAATTTCTTTAGTCTCTTTAGCTAGTAGGTTGATATATTGTTGTGATTTTTGCTTATTATCTAGGTGTAAGAATAGAACTTCATTCTCTATATCTTCATTTCCAGTATTGCTAATAATGACATGAAGCTCTACTTCATTGTCTGATATGAAAACAGGTCCTGATGTAAATAGACTGTCAATACTAATGTTTTTCGTATTGTTATTTACTATTGGGATTAATGAGATCTTGTTGTTAATTTTCTGTTCTTTTAGATTATTAATTTTTATACTATTCTGTTGAAAATCTGAGATAAAATATAAATGACTATTTTCTGTCTTAATGCTATTAGCTCTAGCGATAATATCACTGACACTTCTTTGTCTTGCAGAGGGTTCTATCTTATCAATTTGTAATTTCATTAGATCAGCAGTATAATTTGAAACATCCCTTGATTCAAAATCATTTGTTATTAGATAGAAGTTGTTTTCTTCTGTGTAAGCTTGTACGATCTCTATTGCTTTACTTTTTGCATTGTTTAGCAGGTTGCCTTTTCCAAAATCAACATCCATACTTTGGGAATTATCCAGATATAAGAGAATGTCATTAGGATTTTGAGTGGAATCTGTTGGTATATATGGTTTTGCGAAGGCAATAACCAGAAAGCTTATTGCAAGGATCCTACTTAAAAGAACTAGTATGTTTTTTAGTTCTGATGTTTTCTTATTTTCTTCTTTAATTTTCTTTAGGAAACGGACACTACTAAAGTAGATTGTTTTGTGTTTTCTGAAATTAAAGAGATGGATTATGATAGGAATTGCAATTGCAAAGAGCGCATAAAGCAAGTGTGGGTTTTGATAAGTCATCAAAGTGCAAAAATAGACTATTTCAGAAACTTAATGTCTGTTTTATCTAAATTATTTTTCCGTCTTTAATTTCTAGTGTTCTATGTGCAAGTTTTGCTAGCTCCTTATTATGTGTAATTACAATTATTGTTTGTGACATTTCCTTATTAAGTCTTAATAATAGTTGATATAATTCATCTGCATTTTTAGAATCTAAATTTCCTGCTGGCTCATCTGCTAATAGGATAGAGGGCGAGTTAATTAATGCTCGGGCTACTGCTACTCTTTGTTGTTCCCCTCCTGATAGCTCATCTGTTTTATGTTTGGCTCTGCTAGAGATATTTAGCAGGTTTAGAAGTTCTAATCCTTTCTTTTCAGCTTCTTCTTTAGCTGTCCCATTCAGGTAGGCGGGTAGACAAACATTTTCAAGGGCTGTGAATTCATTTAATAAATTATGGAACTGGAAGACAAAACCAATTTCTTGATTTCTGAATCTTGAGACCTCTCTTTCTGAAAGATCTTTAGTTTCTCGACCATTTACAACTAGTGATCCTCTCTGAATCTTATCAAGTGTGCCTAGAAGTTGCAGTAAGGTTGTTTTTCCTGCTCCTGAAGCTCCTACGATGCTAACGAATTCACCTTTTTTTATATCTAGATCTACGCCCTTAAGTACTTCTAGCTTCTCGTAGGAATAATATATATCTTTTGCACTTATCATTTTCTGAGGTAAAGATAATCTAAATAATAGATTACTTTTAGTGAGATGCTATTTTGTTGTGCAAGCCTGAACGATTCCTCTAGATTGTCACCCCATCTATCTATTAAGGTGCTGCTTTCATTGTCAATGCCATTTTTCCAGACTAAGCTTATTTGACTTCCGGGAGCAAACCACCAGTTGAAGGCAACATCAGAAGTCCAGGTCGTATAATTTATATTATGATTGCCAGTGTATAAGCTTTCATATAAATATCCATCTTCACTCAAAGTCTTAAATTCTAGATTCTTGACCTGATCTAAATGATACCTTAATTTTATAGATAGATCTATTTTATTATTTAGAATATAATTCGCAGTTAGTACATTGGTAATCATATTTGTATTCCTTCTTGCAAATATGTAATCTACCTGTGGAGGCGCTATAAATAAACCTAAGGTGTCATTTGTGACAAATCCAATATCATTGTATTCATTCCTTATAGAGAGCACATAACGTAATGATATCTTATCATTTACTCTATATCTAGGTGATATTCTCCAACGGTATCCATATCCTTCGTATAGTGGACTAAAACTCCCACCTCCACCTATATCTATAGCTAGCTTCTTTCTGTAATCTGTTGATATCCATCCTCCACCATTTATTGACTTAGATCTTTTAACAGGGTTTAACAAATCATTAGTTCTTGCCTCATAGAAATCATTTTTTTCATATGGGGTTATATTAGCACGCATAGAGATGGTAGTGTAATTTTTTAATGTTCCCTGGGCATCTAATTCAAGTTCAAGATTTACAAATCTCTGCTCGCTAAATAAGGTACGATGTTCTATTTCTATCTCACTAGAGAAATCAACAAATCGTTTTCCTTCATTAAATTGAATGAACTGTACGCGTAATCCATTGGTGATTTCATTGTTTGAGTATAAGAATCCTAGATCATTAGGGTTGTAATTATCATCCTCAATAATAGAATATAGATCATATTGATAATTACCACTTGTTTTTCCTACTGCTAACATTCCTGCGAACCCTTGAGTTATTTCATTTTCTCCAAATTCTTGACTCATCTTTAATTGCCCAACATAAGTTCGTGTATTATTCTTGTTATTAACTCTTGTAAATAGTCCTGTTACATTAGCATCCTTATTGCTGCTGTTTTGGATCATATTTGTATTCATGAAACTTAAAGATGAACCATTTTTTAAAGATTGATCTAATATCATTACATTATAGTTAGTTAATGGATCTTGTTCTGTTTTATTTGTTATTGCATTAAGTATAGCGACTCCTAATCCTTTTTTTGTTCTGCCAGTTATCTTAGTAGCATTTAATAAGTCGTCTTGTAGTCTTCTGCTATAGAACATGTCTCCTCCTTTATTAAAGAGTTCTGTTCCTTCATTAAAGAATTGTCTTTTTTCCTCATATTTAACTTCAAAAGGAGAGAGGTTTAATACCATAGCGTCAGATGCTACCTGACCAAAATCAGGTATTAGAGTCATATCCAAAGTAAAACTTTCATTAATACCATATTTTAAATCGACCCCATAATTATAAGGAAAGGTAGTTGCCCCATCATACATATCTGCATATATCGATGCATAAGGCATAAATGAAAGACGTAAAGGTGAGTTAACATCTTTGACTCCCTTAAGGATTCCAGCTTGCAATGCAAAATCATTATAGTTTACATCTATTGGATTCCAGCTGTAATCTTCACGATATCTTCTGATCTCTCTTGCCATATTTATAGCCCAAGACTTATTGTCTTCTGGAAATCTTAATTGAGAGAATGGAATAGCAAATTCTGCTATCCAGCCTTCATTATTTAATTTTACTGCTGATTTCCAAACTGCATTCCATGTCTTATCAATTCCTGTTTTGGAAAACTTTCTGTCTATTTGTACTCCTGCAGCAGTTACCATGAAGTTATATTCAACCTGAGCATCATTGAATGGTTCTAGCCATATTCCGAATGCATCATAATTTTTATTTTCTTCATCTCTTTTAGAGAGTTCTTTTAAGATGCTGTCAGGTGCGTTGTCATACATCATTACACCAAAATAGATGTTTTTATTATCGTAGCAGATCTTTACTTCTGTTCGTTGATGAATTCTTTCTGGAGTGCCGTTATTAGGTGATATCTGGGAGAAATCCTTCGCAACATCTAGATTTCTCCAAGCAGGGTCATCTAATTTTCCATTTATTTTAGGAGCATTCTGGACTCTTTTTATGTTATATGTTTTTTTATCAGCAAACTGACCAAAAATAATCAGAGGTGATAGGGTAAGAAGAAGTAAAATATTTCTAATTTTCATTAGGAAAAAAATTTGAAGCGCAAATATATAATTTAATTCAAATAGGAGTTTGTAATTAAAATCAATCCTATACTTTTGCTAAATTAAAAAATAGCTAATGAATTTACATGAATATCAAGGAAAGGAGTTACTAAATAGTTTTGGAGTCAGAATACAAAGAGGGATAGTTGCAACAACACCTGATGAGGCTGTAGCTACTGCTGAGAAACTTCATATTGATACTGGTACTAGCTGGTGGGTTGTGAAGGCCCAAATACATGCTGGTGGCAGGGGTAAAGGTGGGGGAGTGAAGTTGGCCAAATCATTAGAAGAAGTAAAATCCATTTCTAATGATATCTTGGGAATGCATTTAATAACACCACAAACCTCAAAAGAGGGTAAATTAGTTCATCAAGTATTAATTGCTGAGGATGTGTATTATCCAGGAGATAGTGAGCCTTCAGAGTTTTACATGTCTGTTTTATTAAATAGATCCACTGGAAGAAACATGATAATGTATTCTACAGAAGGTGGAATGGATATTGAAACTGTTGCAGAAAAAACCCCACATTTAATCTTTAATGAAGAGATTGATCCAAAAGTAGGGCTGACAGAGTTTCAATCTCGTAAGATTGCTTTTAATTTAGGTCTATCAGGCACTGCTTTTAAAGAGATGATCCGGTTTGTTAATGCTCTCTATCTTGCATATGATAAAACAGACTCTGCATTGTTTGAGATTAACCCAGTTCTAAAAACATCTGACGATAAGATTATGGCAGTTGATTCTAAAGTAACTATTGATGAGAATTCATTATTTAGACATAAGGATTATTTAGGATTGAGAGATAAGAGAGAAGAAGATGTTGCTGAAGTTGAAGCGGCAGAGTATGGACTTAACTTTGTAAAACTTGATGGCAATGTAGGTTGTATGGTAAATGGGGCAGGGCTTGCTATGGCCACTATGGATATTATTAAAATGGCAGGAGGAAATCCAGCCAATTTTTTGGATGTAGGAGGTACTGCTGATGCCAAAAGAGTGGAACAGGCATTTAGGATCATCTTAAAAGATTCTAATGTAAAGGCAATACTAGTAAATATCTTTGGTGGCATTGTAAGGTGTGATAGAGTTGCTCAGGGCATTGTTGATGCATATAATAATATTGGAGAGATTAGAGTTCCTTTGATTGTTAGACTAGAAGGAACAAATGCTAATGAAGCTAAGAAGTTAATTGATGATAGTGGTCTTGAAGTAGAGTCTGTTATTCTACTTCAGGAGGCAGCTGACAAGGTTGCTAATGTATTGGCTTAATTTTAGACATTAGAGTGTAAGTGTTACTTGGAGTTCTTGTTTTTGAATTATGGTAAAAAGAACTAATACAATAATTAATGGTTCTTCTAAAAAGGACATTTTAATTGATACAACTTTTTTGGAGGGAAATATCAAAAGAAAAGTTGTTGTTTTCTCTCATGGTTTTAAAGGGTTTAAAGACTGGGGTCCTTTTAATTCAATTGCAGAATATTTTGCAGCTAGTGGATTTGTGTTTGTTAAATTCAACTTCTCATATAATGGGACATCTATTGATAGGCCTTCCGATTTTGTTGATTTAGATTCTTTCGGAAATAATAACTTTTGCAAGGAGCTAGATGATTTAGGATTAGTAATTGATTGGGTTATAGAAGAGTTTAATAATCCTGAAATTACTTTATTTGGACATAGTAGAGGAGGTGCCATCTCAATACTTAAATCAGCTGAGGCTAATTGTATTTCAAATGTAGTAAGTTGGGCGTCTCCATCTGATTTGATTGGCAGATTACCAGTTAATGAGAAACAAAAGAAGTGGAAAGAAACGAATGTTGCTTATATCTATAATGGGCGTACAAAACAGAATATGCCCTTATATTATCAGTTCTATAAAAACTGTTTAGCTAATTCAGAACGATTAAGCATTAGTAATGCTTTGCGAGATCTGAGAGTGCCACATTTACATATTCATGGTGATGCAGATCCTACTGTTTTGGTTGATGAGGCGTATAATATTAAAAAATGGAGTTCAGGTACTCAGCTATATATAATTAAGGGTGCTAATCATGTATTTGATGGGTGTCATCCTTATAATTCACTATCTTTTCCTAGAGATCTAAGGGATGCTATAGATACTACAATAGCTTTCTTAAAAGCTTAAGGAAGCTGATGGAACTTCATTTTGGCTGGCAAATTCTTTCTCCAAATATTTAAAATATCCTGAAATTGCAATCATAGCTGCATTATCTGTGCAATATTCAAATTTAGGAATATAGAGGTTTATTTTCTTCTCGTCAGCTAATTTTTGCAATTCACTTCTAAGGAATGAATTAGCAGACACCCCTCCTGCAATTGCTATTTCTTTAATTCCTGTCTTATAAATAGCTTTTTGTATTTTCTCTAATAAGATATTTACGATACTATATTGTATTGAGGCACATAAGTCTCCTAAGTGTTCTTGGATGAATTTAGGGTTTTTTTGCACACTGTCTTGTATCTTATATAGGATGGATGTTTTAAGTCCACTAAAGCTGAAATCTAAATCTTTAACTTTAGGTTTTCCGAATTTAAAAGCATGGATGTTCCCTCCTCTAGCATATTTATCAATTAAAGGCCCGCCTGGGTATGCAAGTTGTAGGATCTTAGCTGATTTGTCAAAGGCTTCACCAGCAGCATCATCAATAGTTGTACCTATTACCTGCATATTACTATGGCTTTCAACTCTTACTATCTGTGTATGCCCTCCAGATACTGTTAAGCATAAGAACGGAAATTTTGGCACTGCTTTCCCCTCATCTATAAAGTGAGATAAGATATGCGCTTGCATATGATTCACAGTTATTAATGGGATTCCCATTCCCATTGCATATGCTTTTGCGAATGAGCTGCCGACCAGTAAGGATCCTAGTAATCCTGGTCCCTGGGTGAAAGCAACCGCATCTATATCTTCTTTGCTGATATTTGCTTTCCTAATTGCCGTATCAACTACAGGTATGATATTTTGTTGGTGTGCACGTGAGGCTAATTCAGGTACAACACCACCATATAGGGAATGGATTTCCTGAGTAGCGATTTCATTAGAAAGTATTCGTCTTCCATGTATAATTGCAGCAGAGGTGTCATCACAAGAGGATTCGACACCTAAGATAATAGGTTCTTTAGGCATCAAGATTATTTAATGAATGACCCATTTTATCTCTTTTTGTTTTTAGATATAATGTGTTATGCTTGTTAGACTCAATTTCAATTGCTGCAGTGTCAACAATTTCAATCCCATATCCAATAAGTCCAACTCGTTTCTTTGGATTATTGCTTAACAACTTAACTTTAGTAACATCCATAGCTCTTATTATCTGAGCGCCTATACCATAATCTCTATCGTCAGCCTTAAATCCAAGTTCAGTATTTGCTTCTACAGTATCTCTTCCATTTTCTTGAAGCTCGTACGCTTTCAATTTATTTAGTAGACCTATTCCTCTCCCTTCTTGATTCATATACACTAGGATGCCTTTGCCTGCAGTCTCAATCTGTTTCAGAGCTTGATGTAGCTGAGGTCCACAATCACATCTACAACTTCCGAATATATCACCCGTCAGGCAGGAAGAATGAACTCTTACTAATATCGTCTCATCTATTTCCCATTTCCCTTTATAGATTGCTAAATGTAATTGTCCGTTAGTGGTTTGTTTAAAAGCTTTCATTTTAAAGTCACCAAATTCTGTAGGTAATTCTACTAAAGCTTCTTCAGTAATTAGGGATTCGTTTTTTATACGGTATTCAATAAGGTCTTTTATTGAGATAAATTTCAGATCAAATTTTTGAGCGATCTTGAATAGCTCGGGTGTTCTTGCCATAGTTCCGTCCTCATTAAGAATTTCAACAATAACACCAGCAGGATATAGCCCTGATAGTCTTGCTAGGTCAATTGCAGCTTCAGTGTGCCCGGCTCTTCTTAAGACGCCTCCTTGTCTTCCTTTTAATGGGAAGATGTGTCCTGGCTTTCCTAATTCTTCTGGTTTTGTGTCTAATTTAACCAATGCTTTAATAGTTTTTGCTCTATCTTGTGCTGAAATTCCAGTTGTACAGCCGTGGCCAATTAAATCAACTGAGATAGTAAAAGGAGTCTCAAATGCGGCCGTGTTTTTGCCTATCATAAGATCAAGACCTAGCTCTTCGCATCTACTTTCTAAAAGAGGGGTACAGATTAGTCCTCTTCCATGGGTAGCCATAAAGTTAATCATTTCAGGTGTTGTCATCTCAGCAGCAGCCACAAAATCCCCCTCATTCTCTCTGTTTTCATCATCGACTACAATAATCACTTTTCCTGCTTTGATATCTGCAATTGCTTCTTCTATAGTGTTAAAGTTCATATTTTTCTTTTGAAGTTGCAAAAATAATACAATTTGTATTATTTTATTTTTTTAGGGTGATTAAAAAAGGATTAATTTTTATAAGAGTAAAAAGCTCTGAATCATTCTTTGCCTTATAGATTAATAATACAGCAATAGGAAGGAAGAAGATGTTAGACAGCCACATTCCTTCATAAGCTTGTATGCTTAAATCCTTAGCTGCTTTTTCGCCAATCATATTTAGTACGTGATATAGGATGAAGAATAGAGTAGAGACTAATACAGGCAGCCCGAATCCTCCTTTTCGGATAATTGACCCAAGAGGTGCGCCAATTAAAAATAATAGTAAGCATGCAACTGCTAAGCTGATTTTTCTGTGCCATTCAATTTTATGTTTAGCGATGATAATGTTTTTATACTCTAGATTGTTTTTATTTGCTCTTGCGATTGACCCTAGTGTTCTCACCTTACTTATTGCAATATCATATTGTTGTTTCTTGTTATTTGAGTATATAATACTCTTAAGTTTGCCATCTATTATTAATTGGTTCCTATATTTATCTGATATATCATCTTGGAAAGAGACTTCCTTCTCTATATATATTAATTGTAAAGAATCAATAGCATTGGTTAATTGCTTGTTGTTTAGCATTGCATAATGCCCTTTATATAGGTTTTCACTATTTCTTATAGTATTAAAGCTTTCCAAATCAAATCGGATAAGGTCTTTTTTAAAATGTGTAGTTCTGAAAGGATTATTTTTTTTTCTTTTTATCTCTGGTATATCAACATAGGAGTGTCCGTTATAAAGCGTAAGTTCTAAGAATTTCTCATCAGGAGTTATTTGCATCTTACCGCTTCTGGCAATTAACACTTTATCATTGCCATTCTCAGATGTATGATCATAAATGATAATGTCTTTTAATATAGTTCCATCCTGCTCTTTTTTGTCTACTTTAATGCTGAACCCTTCAAGATCATTATAAAAGACCCCCTCTTTAATATTTAGTGCAGGTTTTTTCTTCTGAATATCATATATCATAGAGCCATTCTTAAGATTAGCAATAGGCATTACATAATTTGAGAATAAAAAAGAGCCGTAACTAGAGAGTAGAACAAATATTATAAGTGGTATTAATAGTCTGTAAAATGATATTCCTGCGGATTTTAAAGCTACAAGTTCATATTGTTCGCCAAGTTTGCCAAATACCATAACTGATGATAGTAGCATGGCTATTGGGAGAGCTATTGGCACAAATCTGGCGGATGCATAGAATAATAGTTCAGCAATTTGATTGATTTCTAATCCTTTTCCTACCAGGTCATCAATATATTTCCAAAGAAATTGCATTAATAGAATGAATACAGCTATAAAGAAAGTTGCAATAAAAGGCCATAAGAAAGATTTTATCAGGAAAAGATGTAGCCGTTTCATAAAGAGTTTAAATTAAAATCATGTATTAGTTATATCTCTAAATATATTCTCTGAGATATTTCTTGGCGATTCTAATGTGTTTTTTGTTATGTAGGACATTTGTTTTAATAGATTTGCAAACTAACTCTACAAAGATACTATATTATGGCGTTAATACAATCAATGGAAAAGCAAGGTAATTTTTTATTTAAATATAGAGGGCAATTTCCAGTTGTATTGTTTGTCCTGGCACTTCCTTTTATGTATTCAACAGATTACAATAATATAAGTGAAGAAACTCAAACCTATATGATCTTCACAGCTATTATATTCTCTATTATTGGGTTTTTAGTGCGTTTTTATACTATTGGTACTACTCCTAAAGGAACCAGTGGTCGTAATACTGACAAGCAGGTGGCAACTGTTTTGAATTCAACAGGAATGTATTCTATCGTTAGACATCCTTTGTATCTAGGAAATTATTTTATATGGTTAGGTGTGGCTACGTCTACCCTAGATATTTATTTTACAGTAATTATGAGTTTGCTTTTTTGGGTTTATTATGAAAGAATAATCTTTGCTGAAGAGCGATTTCTAGAAAATAAGTTTGGTGTTGCATTCGTCAGCTGGTCCAATACTTTGCCTGCGTTTATACCTTCATTATTAAAGTTTAATAGATCTGATACCCCTTTCTCACTTATAACAGTGTTGAGAAGAGAATATGCAGGAGTTTTAGCTACTGTGATTGGTTTTACTTATATCGAAGGATTTAGGGGTTATTTTGCAAATAAAGTATGGAGCATTTCGGCTTTTAGTTATCAATTCCTAATTGTCGTTTTAGTTTTGGTTCTAATATTGCGATCACTAAAGCATTATACTAATATATTAGATGAAACGGGGAGAAGTTAATTTTTTATAAAAATAGATTTAAAAATAAGTGAAAAGAATATATTTGCATCCTTAAATCTGGCGTGGTAGCTCAGTTGGTTAGAGCGCAGGATTCATAACCCTGAGGTCGGGAGTTCAAATCTCCCTCACGCTACTAGAA
>MDSV01036695.1_pt1 | contig 45314 bp, 43 predicted proteins | sample 810851 | NCBI WGS metagenome assembly MDSV01 (sample SAMN05326640, study PRJNA326480) | marine metagenome | isolation source: seawater | place: Atlantic Ocean: North East | collected 2012
CGACTTGCATGTATAAGGCCTGCCGCTAGCGTTCATCCTGAGCCAGGATCAAACTCTTCATTGTAAAACTTTAAATAATTTAACAACTTAAATTTGACTTGGAATTGAACTCAAAATGGTTTTACTTAATAATAAATTATGTAAACATAATTTTACGCTGTCTATCTCAATATTTTCAATGAACTGTATCTGATTACATCTTTCGTAATGCGAGTGCAAATATACACTGCTTTTTCAATCCCACAAACTTTCAATTATAAAAAAACAGATTATTTGTCAACAATGGTTGTTTTCCTCATATAATATACAAAAAAATATTACTTAATTATTGGTCTTTTAAAGACAATTTTATTGACTTATCAGCATAAGCTCTTTTTAAAACATCTTCAATTATTGCATCTTCATCATTATTATTTGGATTATATTCTGTTTTAATAGAAATTTTAAAAAGCTTAGCTAATGAATTATAAGAAAAGGCCCTAAATCCATTTCTTAATTTTCTAATAAGCTTATATACTGTTTGTCCAGTTTCTCTATGAACTAACTTAATTAATATCTGCCCCTCTGTTCTAGTCAATTTTTTTAATTCTTCTGAAAATTCTTTTTCAATAAATTTTTCTACAATTTTAGTATACTTCTTTTTCTTAGACCTGGTCTTAATTAAGGGAAGCCTTCTGTTTAATTCTTGTAATCTTTTTGAAGCAAGCACAGCATAAGGATAAACTTTTAATGTTTTTCTTTTAACTGTATAGTATCTTAACTTATCATCAAAACTGGAAAATTGTAATGACGGATATATAGTAACCTCATTTAAATTTATCGATTTAGTCGGTAAAGAATCTCCTTCAACTTTAATAAGAATATCTAAATCTTTGTATTCCTTTTTCTGAGAATAAGAACTAAAAAAACTAATAATAATTAAACATGAAAGAAGTTTTTTCATTTTATAAAATTACACATAAACAATAATATTTTTAAGTAATTATGTACTTTTACATTCAAATTATTATTAATGGCTACAAAAAAAATACTTAATCAAAAATCAATAAAATTTTTTGAAGAATATCTTAATAATCCTTCTCCTACTGGATATGAATGGGAAGGACAAAAAATTTGGATGAAATATCTTAAACCTTATGTAGACGAGTTTATAACTGACACCTATGGATCAGCTGTTGGAGTTATTAATCCAAAATCTAAGTTCAAAGTTGTTATTGAAGGACATTCTGATGAAATTTCTTGGTATGTAAATTACATTACTGACAATGGTCTTATTTATGTAATAAGAAATGGTGGAAGTGACCACCAAATAGCTCCATCAAAATGGGTAGATATACATACTAAAAAAGGGATTATAAAAGGAGTATTTGGTTGGCCTGCAATTCATACTAGAAAACCTGGAAAAGAAGAACAACCATCTATGGATACCATATTTATAGATATTGGGGCTAAAAATAAAAAAGAAGTTGAAAAAATGGGAGTCCATGTTGGATGTGTAATAACTTATCCTGACAAATTTCACATATTAAATAAAGATAAATTTGTTTGTAGAGCTATAGATAACAGAGCCGGTGGATTTATGATTGCAGAAGTTGCTAGACTTTTACATGAAAACAAGAAAAAACTTCCTTTTGGATTATATATTACAAATTCTGTTCAAGAAGAAATTGGACTGAGAGGTGCTGAAATGATAACAGAAAGAATAAAACCAAATATTGCGATCATTACGGATGTATGTCATGACACTTCTACTCCAATGATTAATAAAAAAGCTCAAGGAGATAACACTATGGGTTCAGGTCCAGTTATTTCATACGCACCTGCTATTCAAAATAAGTTAAGAGAAAGAATTATTGAAACTGCTGAAAAGAGAAAAATTCCTTTTCAAAGACACGCATCCTCAAGAAGTACTGGTACCGATACTGATGCTTTTGCTTACAGTAATGGTGGAGTTGCTTCTGCTCTTATTTCTTTACCACTAAGATATATGCATACAACAGTTGAAATGGTTCAAAAAAATGATGTTGAAAATGTAATTAAATTAATATATGAAACTTTACTAACAATAAAAGAAGGTGAAGATTTTAATTATTTTAAATCTTAGTTATTATTGAATAGATAATTTCTGGCTATCTTATTTAACTAATTTTTATCAACTATAACTTTAACAATTTCAGGATTTAATAAAGTAGAAATATCGCCAAAATTATCTTTTTCCCCACAGGCTATTTTTCTTAATATTCTTCTCATAATCTTTCCACTTCTAGTTTTTGGAAGACCTGGAACGAGTTGGATTTTTTCTGGTTTAGCTATAGGTCCAATAGTACTTGAAATCAATTCATTTATTTCCTTACTTATATTATCGTATTTAGAATCATCTTTTAGAATAACAAAAGCATATAAAGCATTTCCTTTTATTTCATGTGGAAATCCAACTAAGGCACTTTCTACTACATTTTCATGTAAATTAATAGCATCTTCAATAGGTGCTGTTCCTAAATTATGCCCTGAAACAATAACTACATCGTCAACTCTTCCAGTAATTCTATAATTACCATTAGAATCAGTTAATGCTCCATCACCAGGAAAATAATAACCTGGATAGGCAGAGAAATATACATTTTTATATCTTTCGTGATCTCCATAAATGGTTCGTGCTATTGAAGGCCATGGATATTTTATTGCTAAAACTCCTTCTTTTCCATTTTCTGAAATTTCTTTTCCATTATTATCTAATAGTACAGGTTGAATTCCGATCATTGGTTTTGTAGCAAAGGTTGGTTTTTGATCAGTTACTCCAGCAATAGATGAAATCATGATTCCCCCAGTTTCTGTTTGCCACCATGTATCTACTATTGGACAAGTTTTTTTGCCAACAACTTCATTATACCAATTCCAAGCCTCTTCATTTATAGGCTCTCCAACAGTTCCTAAAACTTTTAATGAATTCAAATTATATTTAGAAACAAATGACTTTGGATGTTTTGCTAAGGCTCTAATTGCTGTGGGAGCAGTATAAAAGTGAGTGATATTATGTTTTTCACAGATTTCCCAAAAACGTCCAAAATCAGGGTATGAAGGGACTCCTTCAAACATAACTGTTGTAGCTCCAGATAAAAGAGGGCCATAAACAATATAACTATGACCTGTAATCCAACCTATATCAGCTGTACACCAATAAATATCTCCTCGTTTATATTGAAAAACATTTTTAAATGAATATTCAGAATAAACCATATATCCACCACATGAATGAACCATACCTTTTGGTTTACCGGTTGAACCTGAGGTATATAAAATAAAAAGTGGATCTTCAGAATCAATTCCAACGGGTTCACATTGATTGGAAACCATAGATATCTCATCATGCCACCACTTATCAATCTTATTTAGTTTTATATTACTATTTATTCTCTTAAGTATGATAGAGACTTTAACAGATTTGCAACTAACTAAGGCTTCATCTGCTATACTTTTAAGATCTATTGTTTTATTTCCTCTAAAACTCCCATCTGCAGTAATTAACATTTTACAATCAGCATCACTAATTCTTGCAGCTAAGGCAGTTGAAGAAAAACCAGCAAATACAACTGAATGAACAGCGCCAATTCTAGAACATGCTAAAACAGCAATTGCAAGCTCAGGAACCATTGGCATATATAAACAAACTCTATCACCTTTATTTATATTATTTTTCTTAAGAACATTAGAAAACCTGCATACTCTTTCATGTAATTCTCTATAAGAAATTTCTTGATGTTTTTCTTTTGGATCATTTGGCTCAAATAAAATTGCAGTTTGATTTGGTTTATCTAATAAATGTCTGTCTAAACAATTTTCCGAAATATTCAGTTTTCCTCCGTTAAACCAAGTAAACTCAGGTTTATTAAAATCAAATGATAATACATTATTCCATTTTTTTCTCCAAATAAAAGACAATGCAATCTTTTCCCAAAAAAATTCAGGATTAGTTACACTTTCTTTATAAAGTCTATCATAATCATCAATGGATCTAGGAACGTAATTATCAATTTTTTCCAAAATATATGTTTTGTTTAAATATAGAAAAAATAGGCTATTGATTCAATCTATAATCTATTACAGCATTATTTATTTTTTTAACAATGGAAGGTCCGCTATAAACAAAACCTGAATATAGTTGAATTAAACTAGCGCCCGCTTTTATCTTTTCAATTGCATCATCAGGATTCATAATACCACCAACTCCAATGATTGGAATAGATCCATTACTTTTTTTATGTAAAAATTTAATAATATTTGTAGATTTTTTAGAAATTGGTTTTCCACGCAGACCTCCCTTTTGATTTACTAAATCGCTAGGTGATGATAAATTATTTCTTGATAACGTTGTGTTTGTTGCAATAATACCATCTAATGAAGTTTCATTAATTACTTCAACAATATCAATGAGTTGATCTTCAGAAAGATCAGGGGAAATCTTTAACAAAATGGGTTTTTGAAAAGAATATGATTTATTTTTTTTTTGTAAAGCTTCCAAAAGTTGTTTAAGCAAATCTTTTTGCTGTAAATCCCTCAACTTTTTAGTATTAGGGGAACTTACATTTATGGCAAAATAATTTACATAAGGATACAGTTTTTCAAAACAAATGATATAATCTTGAATTGAATTATTAAAATCTGTAATCTTATTTTTCCCAATATTTCCACCAATGATTATGTCTTTGTTATAACTTAATCTTTCTATAACCTTTTCAACGCCTAAATTATTAAAACCTAAGCTATTAATAATTGCCTGATCAATTACTAATCTAAATAGTCTTTTTTTCGGATTACCCTGCTGAGGATTTGGAGTAACAGTGCCGATTTCGATGAACCCAAATCCAAAACTTGAAAATTCATTATATAGTTTAGCGTTTTTATCAAATCCTGCTGCCAATCCAACTGGATTAGGAAATTTTATTCCAAAAACTTCCGTTTCAAGAATAGGGTTTTTAATTTTAAAAATTTTTTCTGTTACAGTAGAGACTAAGGGTAATTTAAAAATTAATTTTATTAAGAAAAATGTTATCTTATGGACTCTTTCTGGATCAATACAGAAAAGAATAGGTTTCAACAGTTTCTTATACATTTAATTTTATAATAATACCCACTACTTTTTATTTAATTTATTGCTCATTTCTAAAGAAATCGCTGAAATTTCATATCTAATTTTGCCTGCCATAGTTTGAATTACACACGACTCACTTCCATCTTTTATCTCAACAATTTTACCATGAAGACCACTCTTTGTAACTATTCTAGATCCAACTTTTAGTTCAGACAAAAACTTTTTTTCTTTCTTTTGTCTCCTCATTTGAGGATATATCATTAAAAAAAAGAAACCAATAAGCATTAAAGTTAGTGGCATTAAAGAACTATCCATATTAATCTATTTAATTATTTTTAGGTAAAACAAATGCTTTAATATTCAAAAGCTCTTTACCTGTTGATGTATTAGTTACAAGTGTAACAGTTTTTCTTTGCATACCTGGTTTATTTGATGAATCAAACTTTACTTTAATAAAGCCAGATTCACCTGGTTTAATTGGACTATCTCGAGGATATTCAGGTACTGTACAACCACAACTACCAGAGGCATTTAAAATTTTTAAATCAGAATTACCAGAATTTGTAAATGTAAAAGTGGTTTCTACTATTTCACCATCAATAATTTCACCAAAATCATGGTTAGATTTATCAAACTCAATTTTTGGATAATCAAAATCTGAATTAATTCTTTCTTTGGTAGTTTCAATATTTTCTTTCTTTATTTTTTTTGAAGGGTCTGATCCACAAGATGTTAAGAAAAATGCAATCAAAAATGCGATTAAATATGTTGGTATTGTTTGTTTAATGAATTTCATATTTGTTCTATATTTATGTTCAAAAATAGTAAATTATTGTAAACCTCTTTTGTTTTTCTTTATTCTTCCCTCTAGTATAAATTGTTTAGAAATTGTATCCATAATTCCATTAATAAATATATTACTTTTAGGACTTGAATATTCTTTAGCTAATTCTAAATATTCATTAATTGAAACCTTAATGGGAATTGAATCAAAAAATAAGAATTCAGTCAAACACAATTGTAACAATATCAAATCAATCTGAGCAATTCTTTCACTATCCCAATTAGAAGTAATCTTATCAATTTCTTCCTTTAACATTTCTTTATTTAATATTGCTTGTTGAATTAGATTTACACCAAATTCTGAATCTTCTACATTTTTATAAATTTTTGTTAATATCGTTGATTTTCGAGATCTCTTCTGAATTTTTTTTAATGCAATTAAAACCAAACTATTTATTAATGGTAAATCATTGACCCATGAAATTTCAGCTTCCTCAAAAAATTCATAAAGTTTAGCGTTCGAAGCAATAATTTTTTTAAATATTTTTATAATAAAATCTTTATCACTTTCAAATGAATTATCATGACTTTTACAGTATGATAAAAAAATATTACTTTTTTCTATCTCTTCAATTATAGAAATAATGTACTCAGGGTGTTCATCCCAAAAATTAATTTCTAATGATTCCATTTTTTCTAGTAATAATTTATCGTTAGAAATTTTTTTTAAAAATAAATTATTAGAAAATTTATTGTAAAAAATTTCATTTTCATCTTTTAAAAATTTTTTAATGTTTTTAGTATTTCTTTCAATACAAGAAATATAAAGTTTATTAAAAATTGATAATATAACAATATATAGACGATAGAACTTTTTGTTTGATTTCAAAAAATAATTTAACTGGAAATCGATGTTTTTATCAATAGACTTGTCATAAGCATATATAACCTCCATAGCTTTTATACGTAATTGACGTCTATTTAACATTTTAAAGAACTTTAATAGATAACAAAAATAGATTTATTTTTATAAAAAGTGAATAATTTTAGAAACATTTAAAAACTCATTGATGTATATTTGAGACTTTAATAATTAATGGTAGAATTAAGATATTTACACAAGTATTTCTTAAAATACAAAATCAAAATAATAATTGGCATAATTATAACTATTATTGCTAGAATATTTGCACTTATTGTTCCAAACCTCATAGGAGACTCTATAACTATTCTTGAAAATTATATTATTGATTCTTCAATAGAAGTTGAAATGGTAAAAAAAAATCTTCTTGAAAATATATTAATTATTGTTGGATCAGCTATTATAGCTGGGATATTTACTTTTGTAATGAGACAAATGCTAATAAATGTTTCTAGATTCATAGAATTTGACATTAAAAATGAAATTTATAAAAAATACCAGTCATTAAATTTTAAGTTTTATAAAAACAACAGAACAGGTGATTTAATGAACAGAATTAGTGAAGATGTAAGTAAAGTACGAATGTATATTGGACCTGCAATTATGTATGCTATCAACACCTCTACACTTTTTGTAATAGTAATAACATATATGTTTAGTGTAGCACCAGAGCTTACAATGTACACTTTAATTCCTTTACCAATCCTTTCATTTATAATTTATAAAATAAGCGTATTAATTAACTTAAAAAGTAAAATTGTTCAGGAGTTTTTATCGAAACTTACCACATTTACTCAAGAATCTTTTAGTGGTGTAAAAATTATAAAAACTTACACCGTTGAGGAAAACATAAATTATCAATTAGAAAAACTAGCTTTTTTTAGTAAAGAAAAAAATATGTCATTAGTTAAAATTCAAGCATGGTTTTTTCCCCTCATGATTTTATTAATTGGTATAAGTAATATTTTAGTTGTTTTTATAGGAGGAAGACAATATATGAATAATGAAATTGAATTAGGAGTTTTAGCTGAATTTATTATTTATGTAAATATGTTGACATGGCCAGTTGCAACAGTTGGATGGATAACATCCATAGTGCAACAAGCTGAAGCCTCTCAAAAAAGAATTAATGAATTTTTAAAAATAAATTCTATTATTACTAACGATTCTCAAATCAATAAAAAGATAAATGGAAAAATTGAATTTAAAAATGTCTGTTTCACTTATTCTGAAACTAAAATTGTAGCTAACGATGATATTTGTTTTTCAATTGATAAAGGTGAATCAATAGCTATCATGGGAGATGTAGGATCGGGAAAAACAACATTACTAGAGCTTATTTGTAGGGTTTATGATCCAACAAAAGGCGAAATTCTTTTTGATGATAAAAACATAAAAAATATTAATATAACAGAATTAAGAAACTCTATTGGATATGTACCTCAATCTACTTTTTTATTTTCTGATACAATTGAAAAAAACATTAAATTTGGAAACTTCGATGCTTCAAAAAAAGAAGTAAAAAACGCAGCTAAAAATGCCTGCTTATTAAAAGATATAAACAGTTTTAAAGATAAATTTAATACATTATTGGGTGAACGAGGAGTGAATCTTTCAGGTGGTCAAAAACAAAGACTTGCTATAGCCAGAGCCATAATAAAAAACCCTAAAATACTTATATTAGATGATAGCCTTTCAGCTGTCGATACTGAAACTGAGGAAGAAATATTATCAAACATAAATAGAATCAGTAAAGATATAACCATAATAATAGCTACGCATAGAATCTCATCTGCTAAAAAATGTGACAAAATTCTTGTTTTAAATAATGGAAAAGTGGTTGAGTTTGGTTCACATAAGGAATTAATTAAAAACAAGAAATACTATTATAAAGCAAAGGTAAAGCAATCATCATAAGAAGAAATAATTTTTGATATTTGGTGAGTTTATTTTTTTTCTTCATTTTTGAAGAATAAAAATTAACAAATGGAAGAAAAAAAATACAATGATGCTGAGGATATTTACTCAAAAATTCTTAGAGCAGGTAGAAGAACTTATTTTTTTGATGTAAGATCTACAAAAGCCGGAGATTACTACCTAACTATATCTGAAAGTAAAAAATTTACCAACGAAGATGGTAGTTTTTACTTTAAAAAACATAAAATATATTTATATAAAGAAGATTTCCAAGGATTTAACGATCTTGTCAAAGAAATGACTCAATATATAATAGATGAAAAAGGTTTAGAAGTAATTAGTGAAAGACATCAAAAAGATTATGTAAAAGAAGATCATCAATCTAAAGTTGAAGAAAAAGAAGATATAGAAGAAGTTGAAAAAAAAGAAGGAGTTGAAAAAGAGGAAGAAACTAAAGAAAATAAATCATCTTCAGAAGAAAATTTTACTGATGTAGATTTTGATGACATTTAATTTTTTTTATGAGATTATTAATCTTTATAATACTTTTTTTTAGTTTAATATCTTTTTCTCAAAACAAAGTTGACTTAACTTATTATTTAGGCAACACTGATTCTTATAATCAAAAGATTCCTAAACCCAGTGATTTTACTTTAGGCAACCAAGAAATTGGCAATTCTCACATTAGTCATGATCGTTTGGTTCAATATATGTTAGCTTTAGCTAATACATCAGAAAGAATCTCAATAGAAAAGAAAGGGGAAACCTATGAAGGAAGGCCATTAATTATTCTAACAATCACATCAGAAGAAAATCATAAAAATATTGAATCTATAAGAAATAAACACCTAAGTTTAAATTCATTAAGTAAAAATGTTTATGACTTCAATGAACTCCCTGTTGTAATTTATCAAGGTTATTCAATTCATGGAAATGAACCTAGCGGAAGTAATGCTGCAATGTTATATGCATATCATCTTGCTGCATCAAATGACAAGAAATTATTAAATGCCTTAGATAAAAGTGTTATACTATTAGACCCTTGTATGAACCCTGATGGATTACAAAGATTTGCTCATTGGGCAAATACAAATAAAAGCCAAATTCTTAATCCTGATAGTAATGATCGTGAATTTGATGAAAATTGGCCAGGTGGAAGAACTAATCACTATTGGTTTGACATGAATCGTGATTGGCTTCCTGTACAATTGCCAGAGTCTGAAGCTAGAATAGAAACTTTTCATAATTGGTCACCAAATATTTTAACTGATCACCATGAAATGGGCACTAATTCTACTTTTTTTTATCAACCAGGTATTCCTTCTAGAGTAAACCCATTAACTCCTAAGAAAAATCAACTCTTGACTGAAGAAATTGGAAAATTTCACGAAAAAAGACTTAGCGAAATTGGATCATTATTTTATAGTGAAGAAGATTATGATGATTTTTATTATGGCAAAGGTTCAACATTTCCTGATATTAATGGAAGTGTAGGAATTTTATTCGAACAAGGTAGTTCAAGAGGACATTTACAAGAAAGTGTAAATGGACTACTATCTTTCCCTTTTACAATTAAAAATCAATTAATTGTTTCACTTTCAACTTTAGAAGCCGCCATCCAAATAAAAAATTCTCTCCTATCATATCAATACAATTTTTTCAAAAATTCAAGAAAAGAAGCATTAAATCAAAAAAACAACTACTATTTAATAACTGATCAAAAAGACAAGTCAAAACTTTATGAATTTTACAAAATTTTAAATAAACATAAAATTTTAATGAAAAAGTTGCCAGAAGATGTAGTTGTAAATAATGTGACTTACACTTCTAAAAATTCAATTTTAGTTCCTAAGAATCAAAATAAAATTAGATTAATTGAAGCAATGTTTGAAAAACGAAAAAAATTTAATGACAGTCTTTTTTATGATGTTTCTGCTTGGTCATTTTTACATTCTTTCAACTTGGATTATACAAACTACTCAACTAAAAAAATAACAGAAAAATTAATTTATAAAAAACCTAAGGGTAATGTATTTAATAAAAATAATTATGCTTATTTATTCTCTTGGGATGATTACTATTCTCCAAAAATATTATATGAATTACTAAAATCAGGAATAAGAGTTAAAGTTGGTACAGAGCCGTTTTCAATAGGTTCGAAAAATTTTGACTTTGGAACATTATTAATCTCTCTTTCAAATCAAAATTTAAATCCTTTAGAAATTAATAAAAAAATAGAATCCCTAAGTAAAGATAGCGGAATTGATTTTCATGGATATAATTCTAGTCATACAAAAGGTATTGATTTTGGAAGCAATGATTTTATTAGAGTTTCTAAGCCAAAAATTGCACTAATTGTTGGGAATGGAGTTACTAGTTATGATGCTGGAGAAATATGGCATTTATTGGATACAAGGTATAATATAACTATTACAAAAATTAAAAAATCTAATTTTTTAAATTATAATCTCTCAAAATATAATACAATCATTATGGTTAATGGCAGATATGATTTTAATAATGAGGAAAATGAAAAATTAAAAAAATGGATTGAAAAAGGAGGTAATTTAATTGGATATAGAAATTCTATAAGCTGGCTAGTTAAAAAAAACTTCATTAAACTTGAATTAAATCATAATAAAGCTTCAACTAAAAATTTGAAATTTAAAGATAAAGACAATCATTTTGGTTCACAATTAACAAGTGGAGCTATTTTTAATGTGGAGTTAGATAAATCTCATCCAATTAGTTTCGGTTATAACAATAGACTATCAATTTTTAGAAATACTAATATTTATATTAAAAATGATTCTGTTGGATATAACAATCCATTAAAATACACAGATAATCCTTTGATAAGTGGTTATATATCTAAAGAAAATTTAAAATCAATAAAGGACTCAAGACCATTTGCATCATTTAGTTTAAAAAAAGGAAAAGTATTAGTTTTTACAGATAACACTAATTTCAGAGCTTTTTGGTATGGGACTAATAAACTATTAATGAATGCTATATTCTTCTCTAATTTAATGTAAATTATTTTTTTATAGTAGATCTAGATTTTTCAAATGGTCTGTAAAGTAAACTATTAATCTTTTCATTTTCTTTTTTATCAAAAAAGGTGTCTACACCATATATTATTTTAGATGGTTCTAAATTCATGTGAGTTCCAAAAAGTCTATCCCAAATAGAAAAAATATTACCATAATTTGAATCAGTATAAGGCATAACATAATGGTGGTGAACTTTATGCATATTAGGTGAAACTATTATATAACTTAAAATCTTATCTAAAAATAATGGAAGTTTTATATTGGCATGATTAAATTGTGATAATACTAGTGAAATTGATTGATATAAAAAAACTATTCCAATAGATGTTCCTAAAACAATAACTCCAATCAGTGTAAAAACAAAACGGATAACACTTTCAAATGGATGATGTCTGTTTGCTGTAGTAGTATCTACATTGTGATCAGAATGATGCACTAAATGTATTTTCCAAAGAAATTTAATTTTGTGTTGTATATAATGAGGTAAATATGCCCCTATCAAATCTAAAAATAATATCCCAAATAAAACATGAAAAAGTAAAGGAATAGAATCAAACCAATTTAGTATACCAAAATCATTTGCAACAACCCAATCTGCTGAGTTTAAAAGTAAAAAAGCAAGTGAAAAGTTTACAATAATTGTAGTTAAAGTAAAAAATAAATTAGGAATTGCATGTTTTAATTTCTTATAATTAAAATTAAACAAGGGGATTATTGATTCAATAGACCAAAAGAAAGTTATACCACCAACTAAAATTATAGATCGCTGAACTGAGCTTATATTTTCAAAGAGATAAATAATTTTTTCCATAATTAAATAATAATCGGCAATTTATTGAAAATTCCTTTTAAATTTGAAAAAAACTTTGATTTATGGCAAGAACCCCGTCAAATATGGTTCCTATTGGATTTAATGCTCCTGACTTTGAACTTTATGATACTAAATCCAAAAAAATCCTAAAATCAAATGATTTATTTGGAAAAAAATGTACTCTACTAATGTTTATTTGTAATCATTGTCCATTTGTAATTCATGTAAACAAAGAAATTGTAAAAATTGCTAATAATTATAAAGACAAAGGAATTTCTTTTATTGCAATTTCTAGCAATGATGTAAATAATTATCCAGATGATTCCCCTAAAAAAATGGCAATAGTGGCAGAAAAAGAAAATTACCCTTTTCCATACTTGTATGATGAAACTCAAGAAGTGGCTAAAGAATATGATGCAGCATGTACACCTGATTTTTATGTTTTTAATGACAAAAAAAAATTAGTCTATCGAGGACAATTAGATGATTCAAGACCAGGGAATAATTTACCAGTAGATGGCAAGGATATTAGAAATGTTTTTGATTGTATTTTATCTTCAAAAAAAATAACTATAAATCAAAAACCAAGTATTGGCTGTAATATTAAATGGATAAATTAAATCAATTCTACATCAAATATTAAAGTAGCATTAGGTGGAATTACTCCTCCCGCCCCACTATCTCCATAAGCCAAATTTGAAGGAATTATAAAACGAGCCTTTTCACCTTTATTAAGTAGCATAATTCCTTCATCCCAGCCTGGAATTACTTGACCAATTCCAACTTTAAATTCAATTGGCTCGTTTCTTTTGTAAGATGAATCAAATATAGTTTCATCTAATAATTTTCCTTCATAATGAACTTTTACAAAATCACCTGAAATGGGTTTTTTTCCATTTTTCTTATTAATAATCTTATATTTTAATCCTGATTTTGTTACTTTAAAACCTTTTGAGATCGTATTAATAATCTCTTTTTCTTTTAAAGTTAAGTCTACTAATTCTCTTTCTTTTTTACTTTTAAATTGATTAAAATTTTCAACAGCATCCCATTCTTTAGCATCATTGCCTATTCTTAAAATTTCAATTGAGGAGATAAGATCATCTTGTTTGGTTTTGTTAACAATTTCTATACCTTCTATTACTTCTCCAAAAACTGTATGTTTATTATCTAACCATTCTGTGGGAACATGGGTAATAAAAAACTGGCTTCCATTTGTGGCTTTTCCTGAATTTGCCATAGATAAAATACCTGGTTTATTATGTTTTAAATCAGGATGAAATTCATCATCAAATTTATAACCTGGATCACCTACCCCATTTCCTTTAGGACAACCAGCTTGAATCATAAATTCAGGAATGACCCTATGAAATTTTAAACCATTATAAAATGGTTTATTTTTTGTCCTAAATGTATTTTCAATTTTACCCTCAGATAATCCAATAAAATTAGCGACTGTTCCTGGAACTAATTTATAATGTAAAAGCAATAAGATCTTACCAATACTAGTTGTAATCTTTGCGTAAACACCTTCTTTCATAAAGTTTATTTAGGATTTTTTTAAATAGGCAAGATAGTTTAAAGCATTTAAATTTAAAAGAAATTAAATTTAATTAGAAATATCATTAATGAATTTAATTCGATATAATTTAAGGTCCAACTCCTCATATTCCCCATCAAATTCATCAATTGCAATATTTATATCATCAGATTCTGAATCAATAAAATAATCATATAACTCTTCTTGCTGATCTTCATCAAAAATTTCATCAATCATATAATCAACATTTAACTTAGTTCCTGAAAACACTATAGTTTCAAGTTCCTTAACAAGTTCAGCTAACTCAATTGCTTTAGATTCTGCAATATCAATTGGTTGAAGTTTCCTATCAATACTTTGAATAATGAATAACTTTAATGCAGAATTAGTACCTGTACTCTTAACAATTAAATCATTTGGTCTTATAACATCATTTTCTTTAACATATTCATTAATTAAAATAATAAAAGGTTCTCCAAATTTATTTGCTTTTCCTTCACCAACTCCATTAATATTTTTTAATTCATCTATTGATATAGGATATTTTATAGCCATTTCTTCAACTGAAGATTCTTGAAAAATTGCATAAGGTGGAATTCCTTTTGATTTTGCAACTTTTTTTCTTTCGGCAATTAAAATTGAAAATAAAACTTTATCAAAAAAACTTTTATTAGATATATTAGATTCATTTTCTAAATTATTTGAGCTTTTGTAATTATGATTTTCGGTAATAAAAAAATCAAAGGGGGATTTTAAATATTGATGTGCACTTTCATATAATTTAATAACACCATAAGATTCTACAACTTTATAGATAATTTTATTGACAATTAAATGTCTAATTAAAGAATTCCAAAAAACTTCATCATTAGCCTTTCCTATTCCAAAAATATTGCTTTGTGGAATACCATGTGATCGAAGTAAGTTTGTTTCTATTCCCACTAAACAGGCTACTAATTCCTTTAACCTGTATTGCTGCTTAGTTTCAATAATTAGTTTTATTATGATATTAACCTGATCATTAACTTTTATTTTAGTTTTAGGATTTTTCATATTATCATCCATCATCGCCCCCTCGCCATTAATCTCATCATAGTCTTCTCCGAAGTAATTAAGTAAAAATTTTCTTCTAGACATGGAAGTTTCAGAATAAGCTGCCATTTCATCTAAAAGTGAATAACTTTGTTCTTTTTCTGCTATTGGTTTTCCTGACATAAATTTCTCTAACTTTTCAATATCCTTGTAAGAATAAAAAGCCAAACAATATCCTTCTCCACCATCTCTACCAGCTCTTCCTGTTTCTTGATAATAACTTTCAAGACTCTTTGGAATATCATAATGAATTACATACCTAACATCGGGTTTGTCTATGCCCATTCCAAAAGCAATTGTAGCTACAATAACATCACACTCCTCCATTAAAAACATATCTTGATTTTTAATCCTAATTTTTTTGTCTAAACCTGCATGATAAGGAGCAGCATTGAACCCATTAACTATTAAAAACTCTGATAATTCATTAACACTTTTTCTGGATAAACAATATATAATACCAGATTTTCCTTTCCTCTGACTTATGAAGGAAATTATATCCTTATTAATGTTATTGTTTTTATTTCTAATCTCATAAAAAAGATTTGGTCTATTAAAGGATGCTTTAAAAAGAATTCCATCATTAATTCCTAAATTTTTAATAATATCCTCTTTTACTTTGGGTGTTGCTGTTGCAGTTAATGCAATAATTGGAATGTTTTTTTTTATTTTATTAATAATAGAATTTAAATTTCTATACTCTGGTCTAAAATCATGTCCCCATTCTGAAATACAATGGGCTTCATCAACAGCTAGAAAAGAAATTTTAGATTTACTTAAAAATTCAATATAATCAGCTTTCGCTAATGATTCTGGAGCAACATAAAGCAGTTTAGTTAATCCATTAGAAATATCATTTTTAACATTCTCAATTTCATTATTATTTAAGGATGAATTCAAAACATGAGCAATGGAATCATTTGAAGAAATTCCCCTTATAACATCAACTTGATTTTTCATTAATGCAATTAAAGGAGAAACAACTAATGCTGTTCCTTCAGATAATAATGCAGGTAATTGAAAGCATAAAGATTTACCAGATCCAGTTGGCATTATCACCATTACACTCTTGCCTTCTAAAACAGTTTGGATTATTATTTTTTGATCTCCTTTAAAAGCAGAAAATCCAAATAGATTTTTTAATTCTTTTTCCAAATGAAAATTCAACATCACTTAATTTCCTAAAAAGGTATTTTGTGTACCTTTGTCTATTAAATATAGTATTAAAAGATCACTAATAAAATTATTTTGAATCTAAAATTTGATATAATAAAAACTGCAAAAAAAAGCATAGATAACCAGGGAAAATCAATCTTGGAATTATCTAATTATATAAATGAGGATTTTAAAAATTCTGTTAAATATATAAATTCAATCCAAGGAAGGATTATTGTTAGTGGAATAGGAAAAAGTGCAATAATTGGAATGAAAATAGTAGCAACATTAAACTCTACTGGTTCACCTGCTATTTTTATGCATGCGACTGAAGCTGTGCACGGAGATTTAGGTATTCTACAAAAAAATGATGTTATCATATTGATTTCTAAAAGTGGAAACACATCAGAAATTAAAGATTTAGTTCCCTTTTTAAAAAGTTTTGGAGTTAAAATAATATCAATTACATCTGATAAAAATTCATTTTTAGCAAAAAATTCCGATTATTTTCTTAATAGTTTTGTTAAAAAAGAGGCTTGTCCTAATAATTTAGCTCCAACCACAAGTACAACGGCTCAACTTGTAATAGGAGATGCATTAGCAATATGTCTTTCTGAATTAAAAGGTTTTAAGGAAAGTGATTTTGCTAAATTTCATCCGGGTGGAAGTTTAGGCAAAAAGTTACACTTAAAAGTTAAGGATTTGGTAACTAAAAACCTTAAACCACAGGTAAATTATAATGAAACTTTTAAAAATATTATTGATGAAATTTCAAAAAAAATGCTAGGAGCTACAGCTGTTTTAAAGAATAAAAAAGTTATTGGAATTATTACTGATGGTGATTTAAGAAGGTTTTTTTCTAAAAATATTAATTTAAATAGAATAACAGCTGTTGATTTAATGTCAAAATCTCCAAAAAAAACAAATTCTGATATTTTAGCTTTTGAGGCTTTTAAAATCATGAAAAAAAATAAAATAACACAACTTATCGTTGAGGACAATAATAATTACACTGGAATTATTCATATCCACAATATTATAAAAGAAGGCATCTCTTAATGAAAAAATCCAATATTGATGAAATGTCTTTTCTAGATCATCTTGAAGATTTGAGATGGCATATTATTCGTTGTGTATTTGCAATTCTAATTGGTGGAGGTGTTGCTTTTATTGCAAAAGATTTTATTTTTAATCAAGTTTTATTTGGACCAAAGAATATTGATTTTTTCACATACGATTTATTATGTAATATTTCTAATAAAATTGGATTAGATGATAGTTTTTGCATTAATGAAATGCCCTTTAGAATTCAAAGCAGAACGATGTCAGGACAGTTTTCAGCCCATATTTGGATGTCAATTACTGCAGGTTTTATAATTGCATTTCCATATATAATTTATCAATTTTGGAGCTTTATAAGCCCAGGACTATACCAAAATGAAAAGAAAAATGCAAGAGGTTTTATATTCATTTCATCTCTTTTATTTTTTATTGGAGTATTATTTGGATATTATATAGTTACTCCTTTATCAATAAATTTTTTAGGATCTTACCAAGTTAGTAGTGAAATATTTAATGATTTTGATTTAGACAGTTATGTAGGATTAGTTAGATCAGCTGTAATTGCCTCAGGTTTAATTTTTGAATTACCTATAATAATTTACTTTCTAACTAAAATTGGATTAGTTACTCCTGAAATAATGGTAAAATATAGAAAATTTGCTTTAGTTATTGTTTTAGTCCTTTCAGCAGTTATTACTCCGCCAGATATTGCAAGTCAAATAATTGTAGCTATTCCAATAATTATTTTATATCAAATAAGTATATATATTTCCAAATTTGTTTTAAAAAAAGAAAAAAAATAATTTTATATTAAAGCATTAAGTAATTAAATGAAATTAGAGGCAAAAAATATTTTCAAATCTTATAAGGGCAGAAATGTAGTTGATGATGTATCAATTCAGGTTAATCAGGGAGAAATTGTAGGACTATTAGGGCCTAATGGTGCTGGTAAAACAACGTGTTTTTACATGATTGTTGGATTAATTAAACCAGAAAGTGGAATTATTTCAATTGAAAAATCTAATATAACTTCATATCCAATGTATCTAAGAGCACAAAAAGGAATAGGGTACTTGGCTCAAGAACCATCGGTTTTTAGAAAACTTTCAGTTGAAGATAATATCAAAGCAGTTTTAGAATTAACTGATCTCAGTAAAGATGTTCAAATTAAAAAAATGAATACACTAATTGAAGAATTTGGATTACAACATATTAGAAAAAATAGAGGAGATTTGCTTTCAGGTGGTGAAAGAAGAAGAACAGAAATAGCTAGAGCATTAGCAACAGATCCTAAATTTGTTTTATTAGATGAACCATTTGCAGGAGTTGACCCAATTGCAGTAGAGGATATTCAAAAAATTGTTTCTCATTTGAAAAATAAAAATATTGGTATTTTAATTACAGATCATAATGTTCAAGAAACATTAGCAATTACAGATAGAACATACCTAATGTTTGAAGGAAAAATACTCAAATCTGGAATACCAGAAGATCTTGCAAAGGATAAAATGGTAAGAAAACTATACCTAGGTGAAAATTTTGAATTTAGAAAAAAAAACCTAGAATTTAATTCTAAATAATCCTATCATTATATATACTAAAATAATAATTGGAAAAGCAGCTATATTAAAAGCAATTATCAAGCCCAATGAAAATATAATAAATATGCTTTTAAACCAGTTTCTTTTCTGACTAAAATCTGTTAGGAAACTCTGATATTTAAATGAAGGCATTTTTAAACTAGAAATAAGTAAATATGAAGAAATAATTGTAATTAAAATAAGGAAAAAAGAGTTTTCCAAAATTTTAACATAATCTGAAAATAAATTAATTTCAAATATGAAAGGTAAGAAAACAATCATAAGAGCATTAGCTGGTGTTGGTAAGCCAGTAAAATGGGAATCATTATTATCTATATTAAATTTAGCTAGTCTGTAAGAAGATGAAATAGTAATTAGAAAAGATATGTAAGGAATTAACTTAATATATGAATTAGAATTACTTTCAATTATGTAGTTTGAATTAGATAAAAGAATAAACATGACAATTGATGACGTCAATCCAAATGTAACTAGATCTGAAAGAGAATCTAATTGAACTCCTATTTTAGATTTAATCTTCAATACTCTAGCAGAAAATCCATCTAAAAAATCACAGATCAAACCAAGTAAAACAAATTTACCTAACAATTCCAAATGACCATTGAGTCCAAAAACAATAGCCACACATCCAAAAAAAAGATTTAAAAATGTAAATGTATTGGGTAGAAACCAAAGAAATTTCATTTTTTAAAATTACGATTTTAAAATATATAAATTAAACTTAAATTAAGATGAAATATTTTTTTTATTTTTCTAAATTCGATATTAATTAAAAAACCTTTATTCTTTGAACAAGAATTATCTTTTTTACAGTGTTTTATCTGGAATTTTACTTGGCTTGTCTTGGCCAACTTATGGATTAACAATTTTAATTTTTATAAGTTTTGTTCCTTTACTTTACTTGGAAAAATTAATAAGAAATGATTCTAGCTTAAAAGTATTTTTATATTCATATTTATCGTTTTTTATTTGGAATTCTATTACTACTTGGTGGTTAATTTATTCAACTTTCTTTGGGATGTCTTTTGCTATTATTGTTAATAGTTTATTAATGGCGTTAGTGTTTTTAAGCTATAGTATTATATCAAAAAAATTAAACAAAAAACTAAGTATTATTTATTGGGTTTCATCATGGATTGTTTTTGAAAAATTTCATTTATATTGGGATTTTTCATGGCCATGGTTAAACTTAGGTAATGTTTTTTCAGAAAAAACTTTATGGATACAATGGTATGAATATACTGGGTCTTTTGGGGGAACCTTATGGGTTCTTATTGTAAATTATCTATTTCTTTTAGCTTATAATAGTTATACTAAAACTAAAAATATAGATATTATTAAAATTTCTTCTTCTATTCTAGTAATTTCTATTCCAATAATAATTTCACTGTTAATTTATAGTTTTCAACAAGATGACAAGGAATATATTAGTGTTGCTGTATTACAACCAAATATTGATCCTTATACAGAAAAATATGGAAAAACTAATATTTCTATTCTTCAAGACTTTAAATCCTTAGTTGATTCTTCAGTAAAGTCTAGTGATGTAATTATTGCTCCAGAAACATATTTTTCAGAAAGTCCAGGTTTTTTAATTGATAGATTTCATGAAAGTCCATTATTTTTGTCTCTGAATGACTATTTAAATAAAAAAAACTCTCAGCTTCTTTCTGGTATTCAATTCTATAAAATTTATAATTCTTCTTTAAAAAAATCTGAAACTTCAAATTATATTAAAGATAGTTTATGGATTGATGTTTATAATAGTAGTTTTCTTATTTCAAAAAATCAAAATCCTCAGATTTATCATAAATCAAAATTAGTAGTTGGTGTTGAAAATATGCCATATAAAAATATTCTAGAACCTCTTTTAGGAAATACTTTGTTAAATATGGGTGGAACAGTAATTAGTAGAGGAACTCAATCAAATAGATCTGTTTTTAAACTTGATAATGGAGTTAAAATAGGCCCAATCATATGTTATGAGTCAGTTTATGGGGAATACGTAACAGAATACATTAGAAATGGAGCACAGGTTTTAGCAATTATAACAAATGATGGCTGGTGGAACGAATCTCAAGGTTATAAACAACATTTGAGCTATGCTAAAATAAGATCAATCGAAACAAGAAGAAATATTATAAGAAGTGCAAACACAGGATCCTCAGCAATAATTAATAAAAAAGGAGAAATTATTGAAAAAATTGGATATAATCAAGCTGGAGTAATTAATTCAAAGACTGGAATAACAAATTTAGTTACTGTTTATGTAAAATATGGGGATTTTATTTTTAGATTTTCATTGTTTTTCTTTACAGTTATAGTCTTATATTACTTTGGAAAGAAAAAAAAATTTAAATTTTTACATAAAATATTGTAGGAGTCAATTAAAAATTTATTTTTGCAAATATTTATTGATATAGATTTATGTATTGGACATTAGAATTAGCATCATATTTAAGTGATGCACCTTGGCCAGCTAATAAAGATGAATTAATTGATTTTTCTATCAGAACAGGTGCTCCTTTAGAAGTTGTTGAAAATTTACAGGAAATTGAAGAAGAAGAAGGTGACGTTTATGAGTCCATTTTAGAAATCTGGCCAGATTATCCTACCGATGAAGATTATCTTTGGAATGAAGATGAATATTAGTTAGATAAAACTTTTATAAAGTCTCTAAGGAGGCTTTTTTTTTACTTAAATTTGATTATAAATAATTTTTTTAATGAGCTTAATTAATTCTTTACTAAATATTTTTGTTGGAGATAAATCCAAGAAAGATCTTAAAGAGGTTGAATCTATTGTTAAAGATATTTTAAGCTTTGATAATGAGATTTCTAAATTAAATAACGATTCATTAAGAAAAAAAACAATTGAATTTAAAGAAATTATCCATACTGTAAGAAAACCTTTTAATGATAAAACAACTCAATTAAAAGAAAAAATAAATTTTTCTGAAAATATTGATGATAAAGAAAAGTTATATAAAGAAATTGATTCTGTAACTGAACTATCTAATCAAGAAGTTGAATCAAAATTAGACGAAATTCTTCCAGAAGCTTTTGCAGTAGTTAAAGAAACAGCTAAAAGGTTTAAAGATAATATTAAATTATCTGTAAAAGCCACTGAATCGGACATGCATTTATCTTCAACTAAAGCCTATGTAACAATTGAAGGTAAAAATGCTATATGGACCAATAAGTGGAATGCTGCTGGAAAAGAAGTTACTTGGGACATGATACATTATGATGTACAATTAATTGGAGGAATTGCATTACACCGTGGAAAAATAGCTGAAATGCAAACAGGAGAAGGTAAAACTCTCGTTGCTACACTTCCTGTATATTTAAATGCATTAACTGGAAATGGTGTTCATCTAGTTACAGTAAATGATTATTTAGCAAAAAGAGACAGTGCATGGATGGCACCAATTTTTGAATTTCATGGATTAACTGTCGACTGTATTGATCATTATAGCCCAAATTCTGAGGGTAGAAAAAATGCATATAAATCAGATATTACATATGGAACAAATAATGAATTTGGTTTTGATTATTTGAGAGACAATATGGCTCACTCATCAAATGATTTAGTTCAAAAAACTCATAGCTATGCTATAGTAGATGAAGTAGATTCTGTTTTAGTTGATGATGCCAGAACTCCATTAATAATTTCAGGACCAGTCCCTAAAGGTGATATTCATGAATTTAACGAGTTAAAGCCAAAGATCAGCTCAATTGTTCAACAACAAAAACAATTATTAACTCAAGTTTTATCAAAAGCAAAAAAATTAATAAGTGAGGGAAATAATGAAGATGGTGGGTTTCACCTTTTACAGGTCTTTAGAGGATTACCAAAAAATTCTGCATTAATTAAATTTCTTAGTGAGGAAGGTATAAAGCAATTATTACAAAAAACTGAAAATTTTTATATGCAAGATAATAATAGAGAAATGCCAAAAGTTGATGTAGATCTTTTCTTTGTTATTGATGAAAAAAATAATCAAATAGAATTAACTGATAAAGGAATTGATAGTATATCTTCTAATAATCAGGATTCAAATTTTTTCATTCTTCCTGATTTATCAACTGAGATTGCCAAAATAGAAAATAAAAATTTAGAAGTCAATGATGAAGTAAAAGAAAAAGAAAAAATATATAAAGATTTTAGTATAAAAAGTGAAAGAATTCATACCCTCAATCAATTATTAAAAGCTTATACATTATTTGAAAAAGATACTGAATATGTGGTTATGGAAAACAAGGTTAAAATTGTTGATGAACAAACAGGTAGAATAATGGATGGCAGACGTTATTCTGATGGATTACATCAAGCAATAGAGGCTAAAGAGAATGTAAAAATTGAGGATGCTACACAAACTTTTGCCTCTGTTACATTACAAAATTATTTTAGAATGTATAAAAAACTTTCTGGAATGACAGGAACTGCCATTACCGAAGCTGGTGAATTTTGGGATATATATAAATTAGATGTTATGGAAATTCCAACAAATAAGCCAATAGCCAGAAAAGACCATAATGATTTAATTTATAAAACTAAGAGAGAAAAATATAATGCAGTAATTGAACACGTTTCTGAAATATCAAATTCAGGCAGACCTGTATTAATTGGAACAACATCGGTAGAAATATCAGAATTGTTAGCAAGGATGCTTTCTATTAAAAAAATTAAACATAACGTTTTAAATGCCAAATTACATAAGAAAGAAGCTGATATAGTAAGTGAGGCTGGTAATGCAGGAGTAGTTACAATTGCTACAAATATGGCTGGTAGAGGAACTGATATTAAAATTAATGATGAAGTTAAATCTAATGGCGGATTAGCAATTATTGGTACTGAAAGGCATGATTCAAGAAGAGTAGACAGGCAGTTAAGAGGAAGGTCAGGGAGACAAGGTGACCCAGGAAGCTCACAGTTCTATGTCTCATTAGAAGATAATTTAATGAGATTGTTTGGCTCCGACAGAGTTGCCAAAATGATGGATAAGATGGGATTAGAAGAAGGAGAGGTTATACAACATTCCATGATGACAAAAACAATAGAAAGAGCGCAAAAAAAGGTTGAAGAAAACAACTTTGGAATTAGAAAAAGACTATTAGAATATGATGATGTAATGAATGCTCAAAGAGAGATTATATATAAAAGAAGAAAACATGCTTTAGAAGGGTATAGATTAAAGGTTGATATAGCCAATATGATTTATGATACAACTGAACTAATTGTTAAAAACAATAAAATATCTAATAGCTATAAAGACTATGAGTTTGACATAATTAGATACTTTTCAATTAGCTCTGAATTTACAGAAGAAGATTTTGAAAAAACAGAAAATGATGATATTATTTTTAAAACTTATAGAAGTGCACATAATCATTATAATTCAAAAGTCAAATTAAGTGCAGAAAAAGTTTATCCAGTAATAAAAAATGTTTATGAAAATCCCTCTAATAATTTTGAAAGAATTGTTGTTCCTTTTACAGATGGGAAGAAAACTCTTAATGTTGTTTCAAATTTAAAATTAGCCTATGAATCAAAAGGAGAGACACTAATAAATGATTTTGAAAAAAATATTTCCCTAGCAATTATAGACGAAACATGGAAAAATCATTTGAGAAAGATGGATGAATTAAAACAATCTGTTCAATTAGCAGTACATGAACAAAAAGATCCATTAGTAATTTACAAATTTGAGGCATATAATTTATTTGAATCATCACTTGATGAAATTAATAAAGAAATTATATCTTTTTTATTTAAAGGAGAATTACCATCTAAAAATCCTTCAGAAATTAGAGAAGATAGAAGAATTAGGAGAAAACAACAGCTTAATTTATCGAAAGAAGAAGTATTAAACAGTGATGAATTGGCTTCAATAAATAGAAAAGTGGGAGAAAATGCTTCATCCAATAATGAACCAGTTGAAACTATTATTAGGGAATCAAAAAAAATAGGCAGGAATGAAAAAGTTACAATTAAAAATATTTCAAGTGGTGAGCAAAAGACATTAAAATATAAAATAGCTGAAAATCATTTAAAAAACGGAGATTGGGTATTGATCAATAATTAAACTAAACAAATGAATATAGTTCTTATAGGTCCATATTTTCCATATAGAGGAGGAATTTCAGACACGAATCAAGAACTATGTGAAAATCTTCAAAAATTAGGACACTTAGTAACGGTCTTTACATTTAATTTACAATATCCTGCTATTTTTTTTCCCGGAAAAACCCAATTATCAAATAAATCTATCTTACCAAAGATAAAAGCTAATAGAATTATCAACTCATTAAATCCTTTTAATTGGATTTCATCTGCAAAAAAAATAAATAATATAAATCCTGACATATTAATTAGTTGCTATTGGACACCATACATGGCAATTAGCTTTTCATATATTAATCAAAGAATTAATAAAAAAATCAAAAAAATTGGATTAATTCACAATGCATTTCCGCATGAAAATAATTTTTTACAAAAATTTTTATTAAAATTTTATTTAAAAAAAATTGATAAATATGCTACATTTTCAAAAAATGTAATGGAACAAATAAAAACAATAAATAATGCTAAAAAAGGAATTGAATTATATCTGCCAGCTCCAAAAAACTTTGGGGAACCAATTAATAAAAATTTAGCAAAGAAAAAGCTTAATTTATCTAAAGATTCAACTTATATACTTTTTTTTGGAATAATAAGAGAATATAAAGGTTTAGAGATATTGATTAAATCAATGTCAAAAATAATTAAAGAAAAAAAAGAGTTAAAACTATTAATAGTAGGAGAAAACTATGATTCATTTAAAAAATATAAGAAAATAATTTCCAAAGAAAATTTAAACAATTATATAATAATTAATAACAATTTTATTAATGAAAATGAAGTAAAATATTGGTTTTGTTCATCTGATTTAGTGATTCAACCCTACAAGAAAGCATCTCAAAGTGGAATTAGCTCTTTGGCATTACAATTTGAAATACCAATTGTTTCAACAAATATTAAAGGCCTTTCAGAATACATTACAGATAATCAAGATGGTTTTATCTCAGAACCAAATTATAAAGATTTATCAAAAAAAATATTATTTGCAATTGATTACGACAAAAATTTATTGATTAATAAAATTAGAGAAAAAAAGAAAAAAAGTAATTGGAAAAAATTTGTTTTAAAACTAATAAATAATAAAAATGATTAAAATATTATTAATATTCACAACCTTAATTTTTCAACAAAACAATTCAAAATATTCAAATGATCGTCAAGATTTAAAAAAAGCATATTTTGCTTCAGGATGTTTTTGGTGTGTAGAAGGCATTTATGAAAGTTTAAAAGGTGTAAAGAAAGTTGACTCAGGGTATTCAGGAGGTTTTACTAAAAACCCAACTTATTATCAAGTAATGAGTGGAAGCACAGGTCATGCTGAAGTTGTTGAAGTTGTATATGACCCTAATCTAATTGAATTTAAAACATTAGTAAAAGTTTTCTTTGGCTCACATGATCCTACAACATTAAATAGGCAAGGTCCTGATTTAGGAACTCAGTATAGATCCATTGCATTTTATAGTTCAAAAAAAGAAGAATTAATTATTAGAAATGAAATACAAAATCTTTTAAAAAATAAAGTTTACAATAAAATAACAACACAAGTATTACCTTTTAAAAAATTTTACAAAGCTGAAAGTTACCACCAAGATTATAAGAAAAAAAATCCTAATGACTTATATATAATGAGAGTTTCTAACCCAAGAATTAAAGAATTTAAAATAGACTTTAAAGATTTAATAAAATAAATTTAATTTAATTTAATTTTCTATCAATAACTCTTTCCATATAGTCCTGAAAAAAAGCTTTTAAATATTGTTCTTCAAAAGAATAATCGATATTTTGATCATCAATTAAGTTCTTGCTTAATCCATAGTCATCAATTTTATAAACACCTATAATATTTTCTCCATCAAAAACTAAAGTAAATTTATTCATTGAAAAGTGATAAACTGTTCCTGAAAAATGGATTGAAAAAGGCACATCTAAATTTTCAGAAAAAAGACTTCTCCCCCATGTATTTATTGATTTTTCATATCCTATTAAATCAATTATTGAAGGAAAGATATCTAATTGTTGGGAAAGTTTATCATTAACTCCTGTAAGACTATTATTAGGATGATAAAAAATAATTGGAATTGCAAATCTGTTAATACCATCCCTATATAAAGGATACCAAAATTGATTACAATGATCGGCTGTTATTATGAACAAGGTATTTTTAAACCAAGGTTCATTTTTAGAAGAATTAAAAAATTCTTTAAGAGCATTATCTGAGTAGCCTATAACCTCATGCATTTGAACATTACCGACAGGAAAAACTCCTTTATATTCTGATGGAACCTTAAAAGGTTCATGTGATGTTAAACTAAAGAAAGTAGTAAAGAAAGGCTCTTTAAATTTATCTATTTTCTTTTTCATAAATTGTAAAAAAGGCTCATCCCATATTCCCCAATATCCATCATATAATGAGTTATTATTAAATTCATTTTTTCCAAAATAATTGTCAAATCCTAAAATATTTGATAATCCTAAAAAACCCATTGAACCATTTGGAGCACCATGAAAAAAAGAAGTAGAATAATTTAATTCATTAAAAACAGAAACAAGAGATTGAATCTCTTGATTTGCATATGGAGATGAAGTAAAAGGTATTCTAAATGAAGGTACACTAGCTAATATTGATGGTAAAGCCTCTATAGATTGTCTGCCATTTGCAAATGAATTAGTAAATATGGTGCTATGCTTTGAAAGAGAGTCTAGAAAGGGAGTGTAACTAATATAATTATTGATGGTTTTATCTTTATTGAGGGAACCTATATATTCTCTTCCAAAACTTTCCATAACAATTAAAACAATATTTGGTCTTGAAATTATAGAATCATTAAATTTTTTAATTGGATTAATTAATGCATTTTTTTGAGAATTTGTTAAAAAATTTTTCTTTTGAAAATAATTTTTTTTATATGTTCTTATCATGCAAAAAGGTGAATTTAAAACTAAATCTGCATGTGAACCTTTTTTTACAAATCTATGAGCATCAACCATATTAATTGGTCTTGTAGCATTTCCAAGTCCGCCTCTCATACCAACAATACAAACAAAAACAATAAGTAAGAACCAAACAAAAGAATAACTATAATAATTAATTTTATCTAATTGAGGAGAACTTTTAAATTCTATTTTTTTATATAAATAAATCCAACAATAAATCAAAATAAAAAATAAAATAAAAACATGCCAATAATCAATTAAAAATGAACCCATTAAATCTATCTTATTTGTTTCATTTTTAATAATATCAAAAACAGTTGTAGTTAATCTAGATTGAGAAAACTTGTAGTATATAAAATCAAAAAAATTCGTTGAATAAGCTATAATATTGGTAAAAAAATAAAGGAAAAACATTCCTCTTTGAAAAAGGTTTGAAGAATTTATTTTAATTGGAAGTAAAGAAATTAAGATAAATATAGAATTGGTATATAATATAGCGGAAGTATCAAATGTTAATCCTATTAAACATAATTTAAAAAATTCCTCATAACTTTCGACTATAATGATATTGTCATTGTATAAATAAAATAAAACTCTTGCAATAAAATAAAATAAATATGCTAAAGATATTCTAAGAAAAAGAGTTTTATATTCATTAATTCTGTTTAACATTTTAATAGTTTTTAGATGCAATAAATGAAAATGCATATCCTGAAAAAATCCCAAAACAAATACCAAATATTATATCAATGGGAAAATGAACTCCAATATATATTCTACTGTAGGAGACTATTAAGGCCCAAGCAAAAAGAAATTTAAAAAAACTAGAATGTTTTTTTAATAAAATATAATAGAATGTAGCTAGTCCAAAAGTATTTGCAGCATGTGAAGAGAAAAATCCATATAATCCACCACACCCCTTTTTAACTATTCTAATATAACTATTAATTTCAGGGTCATGACAAGGTCTTAATCTTTCAAAATATTCTTTAAAAAATCCACTTATTTGATCAGTAAATAATATTAAAAGGAAAACAACTAATAAATATTTTAAAAAATTATGATTGGATAATTTTTTATAAGTATAAATTAATAAAAAAATATATAGAGGAATTGAGGATTTCTTATCTGTAATTATTAACCAAATAAAATCAAAACTTACATTACCTAGTGAGTTTAAAAAAACTAAAAGAGCTTTATCTAATTCTATTAAGCTTTCCAAATTCTAATTATTAATAATTCCGTACTTGTCAAATAAATAAATTAATGAAGTCATTGCAAATGTTCCTAATTCTAATTCTCTTTTGTTTATAGCATCAAAAGTGTCATTTGCAGCATGATGATAATCAAAATATCTTTGAGAATCAGGCCTAAGACCAGCTAAAACATTATTATTAGTTTTTAATAGAGAAATATCTGCACCACTTCCTCCTAACTCAAAGTATTGAATTAAATAAGGATCAAACAAATATTTCCAACTTTTAATTATTGCAAAATTTTCACTATTTGATGTAAAAGAAAAGCCTCTTGGTGTAAACCCACCTGCATCAGATTCAAGGGCAAAAATATGATTTAAATTATTTTTCTTTGAAACTTCAAAGTATTTTTTAGCTCCTCTCAATCCATTTTCTTCATTCATAAACAAGACTACTCTGATTGTTCTTTTAGGTTTATAACCAATATTATTTAATATGTTTACTACATCAATAGATTGTACAATTCCTGCTCCATCATCATGTGAGCCATCTCCCAAATCCCATGAATCTAAATGTCCTCCAACCAAAATAATTTCATCTGGATAAGTAGAACCCTTAATTTCAGCTATAACATTATGAGATTTTACATCATTAAATTGTTTACACTGTTGTCTTAATAAAAATCTAAGATTTGGATTTATTTTTAAAAGATTACTTAATTTCTCTGCTGCATTAGTGCTTATTGCTGCTGCAGGAATTCTTTTACTTGGCGGTAATGACCCATAACTCATTGTTCCCGTATGAGGATAATCATCTAATCTGAGACTCATCGATCTAATAATTACTCCAATAGCTCCATATTTAACAGCTTCAGCTGCACCACTTGTTCTTTGATTTACTGCCTCACTATAAGCTTGAAAAGTATTAATTAAATTAGCCTGCATTGGTCTATTATAAAAAACAATTTTTCCATCAATTTTTTCTTTTCCTAATTCTTTTAATTCATTAAAATCATTAACCTCAATGACATTTGCTTTTATACCAACAGAGGGAGTTGCAACAGATCCTCCAAGTGCACATACATCAACATTAAAAGTTGTACCTGGCTGTGTTTCAATTAAAGCAAATTCCTTAGGTCCTCTAACCCATTTTGGAACCATGACTTCTTGAAGCCAAACTTTATCAAATCCTATATCCATCAATTCTTCTTTGCCCCATTCTACAGCTCTTTTGGCATTTAATGACCCTGATAATCTTCCTCCAATTTCATTTGATAAATAATCTAGTAGTTCATAGCTCTTACCATCAAACAAAGAACTATCGAATATTTTTTTTATCATTTGGTCATCATTTTGTGAAAACACACTAAAAAATGAAAACATGATTATTAATTTCAAATATTTCCTCATAATTTTTTATTTTCCTGAAAATTTGATTATATCATCTTTAGAAATGATTTGTTTTTCAGTTAGAATTACTAATCGTTCAATTACATTACGTAATTCCCTAACATTTCCAGTCCAATTAAATTTTTGTAATTTTTTAATAGCATCTAATTTAATTTCTTTAGGAATTTCTCCATTTTCTAATGCGATTAATTTTAAAAAATGGTCAACTAAAAGAGGGATATCTGAAGATCTTTCATTCAAAGAAGGTACGTTTATTTCAATAACGGCAAGCCTATGAAATAAATCTTCTCTAAATCTATTTTTTAAAATTTCATCTTTTAAATTTTTATTAGTTGCTGCAATAACTCTAACATCAACAATTAAATCTTTCTCACTACCAACTCTTTGAATTTTATGTTCCTGTAATGCTCTTAAAACTTTTGATTGTGCTGATAAACTCATATCTCCAATTTCATCTAAAAAAATAGTTCCACCATTTGCAGCCTCAAACTTACCTGTTTTGTCCTTTACAGCGGATGTAAAAGCACCCTTAATATGTCCAAATAATTCACTTTCAATCAACTCTGATGGAATAGCTGCACAATTGACTTCGATAAATGGGCCTTCAAATCTAGAGCTATTTAAATGTATTTGATTAGCAACTAACTCTTTACCAGATCCATTAGGACCAAGAATTAAAACTTTAGCATTGGTTTTTGAAACTTTTTCAATTAAATTATTAATCTTTCTAATTTCAACAGATTCACCAATGATCTTAAAATCTTTTGTTTTTTTTAAAACAGATTTTTTTATTTTTCTAAAAAGCTTGTTTTTTAGGGCTCCTCTAACAGAATTTAATAATCTATTTAAATCAGGAGGTTTTGAAATATAATCAAATGCTCCTAATCGCATTGATTCAACAGCAGTTTCTAAATCTCCATGACCAGAAATCATAATTACAGGAATTTCCTTAAAATCTTTAATAAGAAATTTTAAAACTTCTATTCCATCTTTTTTAGGCATTTTAATATCACACAGAATTAAATCTACCTTATTTTTTTTTACTATTTCAATGGCCTGAACTCCGTCAAAAGATTCAATAATATTATATGTATTATCTTCTTCTATCAGAACTTTTTTTAAAACTCTTCTAATAGATTCTTCGTCTTCAATAATTAAAATCTTTGACATATAAAATTATTTCTCTAAATGGACAACAGATTGAGGAAATGGAATTTCAATATTATTTTCTTTAAATTTTTTATGAACCTTGAACCTTATATCACTTTCAATTAAGTTAACCCTAAAACCATTATTATAAGTAAAAACTAATTCAAAATCTAAAGCACTATCACCAAAATTTTTGAATATAACTTTAGGTGGAGGATTTTTTATTAAGTGAGGATGTGAATTAGCAATTTCTAAAAGAATTTCTTTAACTTTTTCAACATCGGAATCATAAGAAACCCCTACAGAAACACTTCCTCTTAAAACAGTTCCATTTTCTGTCCAATTAAATAAAGTAGATGTTAAATATTTATGATTTGGAATAATCAATACTTTATTATCAAATGTTACAGCTCTTGTTGTTCTTATTTTAATGTTTTCTACTCTTCCAACCTTACCATCAATTTCTATTATATCCCCAACATGAACAGTTTGGTCAGCTAATATTAAAATTCCAGAAATTATATCTTGAAAATATGTTTGAAGGGCTAATCCAACACCAACTAATAGAGCAGCTGAAGCAGCAAAAATTCCTGTTAAGTTTATTCCAAAATTTTGGAATGTTATTAAAGCTACAATTATGTAAACAAAATAATTTAAGAAGGAAAAAATAGATTTAAATTTAAGTTTTCTTTCTTCATCTAATTTTTTAGTTGCAATTTTCTTTAATAATTTTAAAAATAAATAGGTTATTAAAAAAATTAAAGAAACTAAAAGAATGGTAACTATAGAAAATTTAATGTCCTCTGTTATAAAAAATTCCTTATTAATAAAATCAATAAACTTCTTCATTTGAAAACATTTTGTTAAATATAATCAAATTGAAAGTAAAAAATAAGATGAGAAAATGATTAAAATCTAGAAATATAAAATTAAGAAAACATGTCTTTTACTTTTTCAAAAAAAGATTTATCTCCTTTTTCAGGTGAAGGAGTGAAATTATCATCATTTTTCATATGTTCAAAGAAATTTTTTTGTTCTTTATTTAAAGTCTTAGGAGTCCAAACATTTATGTGAACTAATAAATCACCTGACACATAAGAATTAATACTTGATAATCCTTTTCCTCGAAGTCTTAAAATTTTTCCTGATTGAATCCCTGATTCAAGTTTAATTCTTACATTCCCTGTAACTGTCTCTATTTCTTTAGAAACTCCTAATACAGCATCAGAAATACTAATATATAGATCATAGTGCAAATTATTCCCCTCTCTTTTAAGAAATGGATGTTCATTTTCTTGAATTAAAACGATTAGATCACCGGCAACTCCATTACCTTTAGAATCATTTCCTTTTCCAGAAACCTTTAATTGCATACCATCTTCAACACCAGGTGGAATTTTAACTAAAACTGTTTCTTCAAAATATACTAAACCATGTTCATCAGAATTTGAAGGTCTATTAGAAACAACTTCACCTGAACCGTTACATGTTGGACAGGTAGTAGATGATTGCATTCTTCCTAATATTGTATTTGTTACTCTAGTAACTTGACCAGAACCATTACAAGTATTACAGGTTTTATAAGTGACACCTTTTGCTTTTACTTTTCTTTTTACTTTAATTTTTTTTTCTACTCCTAAAACAATTTCTTTAAGATCTAAACTTACTTTGATTCTTAAATTACTTCCTTTAGATCTTCTTTGACCACCACCAAATCCGCCAAATCCGCCAAAAGCACCACCAAAAATATCTCCAAACTGACTAAAAATATCATCCATATTCATTCCACCTGCTCCAAATCCACCAGTACCATCAAATGCTGAATGACCAAATTGATCGTATTTGGCCCGTTTTTCTGAATTTCCTAAAACTTCATAAGCCTCAGCTGCCTTTTTAAAATTTTCTTCAGCTGAAGAATCACCCGGATTTTTATCAGGATGATATTTAATAGCTTTTTTTCTATATGCTTTTTTAATCTCGCTTTCTGAAGCAGATTTACCAACGCCTAAAATTTCATAATAATCTTCTTTCATTTTTTTAATTTCCAACGACAACTTTTGGATACCTTATAATTTTATCACCAAGTTTATAACCTGATTCTGTTATGTCGATTATCTTACCTTTCATACTTTTATCTTTAGAGGGAATTTGGGTAATAGCTTCATGTATTTCAGCGTCAAATTCATCTCCCTTATTAACTTCAATTAAAATCAATCCTTGCGATTTTAATATTTCAGAAAATTTATTTTTTATCAGAGAAAAGCCTTCAACCAAGCCATTGTCTTTTGATTTAATAAATTCTAATGAAGCTCTTTCCATATCATCAATCATAGGAATCAATGCCATCATTAATTCCTGTGATGCTGTTTTATAAAGTTCTAATCTTTCTTTGGAGGTTCTCTTTTTATAATTTTCAAATTCTGCAAAAAGTCTTAAAAATTTATCTTTTTCCTCTTTAACAGCGATTTCAAGTGTTTCAATTTGAGATTTTAAAGTTGGCTTTTTAGATCCTTTTGATTTAGTATTACCCATGTAATTAATTTTAAAAAATAATTAAGAAATATATTAAAGCAACTTGTATTATTGCTGTTATAATTTGATAAGATTTAAAAAATATATTCATATTAATAAATAACTCGCAAAAGTACTGCCATTTTTGTGATTTTGTCAAAATGTCATCAAATTATTTTAGCAAATTTTCTAATGCAGTTTTTAATTCAATATATTTAAATTTGAATCCTTCAGAAATTAATTTATTAGAACTAACTTTTTGATTTATAATAATTAATTCTGACATCTGACCAGCAAAAAATTTTATTATTTTTATTGGAATACTTGGAATAATAACCTTTGTTTTATAATATTTCGCAATCTCTAAAACAAAATTTTTACTATTTACAGGATTTGGAGAAACTAAATTGTAAATACCATGTTTTTTATTATCAATTAAAAAAATGATTGATTTAGCAATATCATCAATATGGATCCAAGAGTAATAATTTTTTCCATCTCCAAACCAGGTGCCAAGAAAATTCTTTGTTAAAATTGCAATTGGTTTTAGTAAGCCTCCATTCATTGAAAGGACAAGACCTATTCTAAGTTTTAAAACTTTAATATTTGATTCTTCAATTGAAATACAACTAGCTTCCCATTTTTTAACAGTTTCTCCTAAAAAAGATTTTGAAACGAACTTTGATTGTTCAGTAAACTCAATATTCATATTTGATGGATAGATGCCTGTAGCAGATGCACATACAAATTGTTTAATTTTCCTTTCTTTTTGATTTAAAATAAGTTTTTTTAATAAATTAACTGAATTTACTCTACTAAATAAAATTGATTTTTTTGTTTTTCTTGTCCACAATTGAGCAATAGGTGAACCAGTAAGATTAATTATAACATCAACATCCTTTAAACAATTTTTATTAATAATTCCCATTTCAGGATTCCAATAATAATAATTTATTGAAACTGAACTATTGTTAATATATTTTTTATTTGTTGATAAAACACTTAATTTATCTCCTCTTTTTAAAATAATTTCAACTATTTTTTTCCCAATTAGGCCAGTTGCTCCAGTTACTAAAAATCTCATTAATATATTTTTAATTTGATCAAAGTTAATTTGTAATTTTGCTAATAACAATTCATTCTCCATGAAAATTGAAAAAGTAAAAAAATCTAATATTCTAAGTGTAGATTTTAATAATTTAGATTTTGGTACAGTTTTTACTGATCACATGTTTGAATGCTCATTTAGAAATGGAAAATGGTTAAATCCAGAAATTAAACCATATCAACCAATTTCAATAAGCCCATCTGCTCGAGCACTCCATTACGGACAAGCTTGCTTTGAAGGAATGAAAGCCTATAAAGATCAATTAGGAAAAGTTTGGTTATTCAGACCAAAGGATAACCATTCTAGATTGGTAAAATCTTTGGAAAGACTAGCTATGCCTGTAATCCCAGAAAAATTATTTATTGAAGCTCTAAAAAAACTTGTTGATATAGATAAAGATTGGATTAAGACTGGAATAGGAAATTCACTATACATAAGACCTTTTATTTTTGCCGATCAGAAAAGTATTAATGCAAATGAAGCAACAGAATACAAGTTTATGATAATTTGTACTCCGGCAAAAGCATACTATTCTGGTGATGTAAAAGTAAAAATAGAAAAATCATTTAGTAGAGCATCGAAAGGTGGTGTTGGATATGCTAAGGCTGCTGGAAATTATGCAGCTCAGTTTTATCCCACTCTTATCGCTAGAAAAGAAGGTTTTCAGCAAATTATTTGGACAGACTCTTCTAATCATGAATTTATTGAAGAAGCTGGAACCATGAATTTATTTTTTAGAATTGGAAATAAACTTTTAACTCCACCAACAAGTGATAGTATTTTAGATGGAATAACTAGAAAAAGTTTAATAGAAATTGCAAAAAAAGAACAAATTAATATTGAAATTAGACCTATTAGGGTTTCAGAAATTATAAAAGCTACAGATGATGGTGAGCTAAAAGAAATTTTTGGATGCGGAACTGCTGTAGTTGTTTTACCTATAATTGGTTATGGTTACGAAGAAAAATATTATGACTTGCCAAAAATTGAAAATTCTTGGTCAAAATTTTTCAAGAAAAAATTAAATGATATTCAATATAATGTTTCGAAAGATCCATATGGATGGAGATTTGAGGTTTAATTTATTATACTTGAGATATTTGGTTTGAAGTAATTTGGACCTTTCATTACTTTTCCGTCCTCCCGATATATTGGATTTCCATTTTTATCTAATTTACTCATATTACTTCTTTGAATTTCATTAAAAATTTCTTCAATTTTATTTTGCATACCATGTTCGATTATAGTTCCACATAAAATATATAGCATATCACCTAATGCATCAGCAACTTCTATTAAATCGTTGTTTTTAGCAGCTTCAAAATATTCTTTATTCTCTTCATCCATTAAATTAAATCTAAGTTTTATTGTATTTAAGTCGATTTCTGTTGTTGGAGTTTCACTATAGTTTAATTTGTAAACCTTATGGAATTTTTTAACTGAATTTAATTGATGTTTCATATTGTATTTAATATTATTTTTGATCTAAAATAGTTAAATATGTTTAGCAATGGTCAAATTGCTTTTGGAGTTTTATTTTTTATTTCATTTTTGATTATTATTACTTATAGTTACAAAAAAGATTTAAAGAAACTTAACGGCACATATAAGGGAATAAGATGGGTAATATTAGGTTTTATTATATTTTTTTGTATCCTATTATATTTAAAAAAATTAAGCGTTTCATGAAACAATTTTTATTGGTTTTTATTGGCGGGGGACTAGGAAGTGTATTTAGATTTTTTCTTTCTCAAATTTCATTTTTTAATTATTCAAAATTTCCTATTCCTACTCTACTATCTAACACTGTTGGATGTTTTATTTTAGGTTTAGTTTTAGGTTATGCTATAAAAAATGAACATCTTAATTCACCCCAGACAATACTATTAGCTGCAGGATTTTGTGGAGGTTTAACTACATTTTCAACATTTGCCTATGAAAATATTTCGTTAATAAAAAATGGAGATATTTCTCAAGTTTTAATCTATACTTTATTATCACTATTTTTAGGTTTCATTGCAATCATTTTAGGTCTAGAACTATCAAAATAGTATTTTAGAAAATCCCTTAATTGAATAAATTAATAATTTACACCCCATCATTTTACTATTAAATAAATTTCTATATTAATAAATTATCAATTTCATAAAAATTATGAATATTTAAATCTTTTTTATAAGATTAATTTATGTAAATCTTAGATTTGTTATGAATTATTTAACAAAAATGATTAATAACTAATTAAAATTTAAATTATGAAGAAATTTAAACACAAATTATCGATTCTTTCAATTGCAGTTATAACAGCAGTTATAAGTTTCAATTCTAACACTGTTTCAGCTCAAGATTTTGGTGCTGATTTAGTAAGTTCTTATGTATGGAGAGGGACTCAATTTGGATCTGGAGCTCATATTCAACCATGGATGGAACTTGGTTCAGGATCTTTAACCGGTGGTGTTTGGGGAAGTTTTCCAACAACTGCAAGTGGAGGAGGTAACGAGTTAGACTTATGGATATCTTATGACTTTGGTCCATTAGCCCTTACATTAACTAATTACTCATTTCCTACCAACGATGGAACTTACGGATCTGGAAATCCTGGGTTGTTTGACAGCGATTGGATGGAAATTTCAGGATCAGCTAATCTGGGTCCTATTGGATTAACTATTGGATATTTTACTGATGCTGAAGCGCTTTATGTTGAAGCCGCATTTCCTATTGGAGCGGTTGATATTGGATTAGGATTTGGAAGTGACAGCAAAGATGCTTTTTATGCTGGTGGAGATAGTGGATTAGTAAATTTGTCTTTTGGAGGATCTAAAGACATTAAGTTGACAGAAGAATATTCATTACCACTATCAGGGTCATTTATTTACAATCCGGATAGTGAAGCTGCATTCCTAGTATTTGGAATGAGTTTTTAATATAACTTTAATTAAAAAAACTAAAAAAATGAAAAAAATTGAAGCTATCATCCGAAAATCTAAATTTTCTGATGTAAAACAAGCTCTATATAATGTAGAGGTAAATTTCTTTTCTTACTGCGATGTTACGGGAATAGGAAATGAGAAAGTAGGACATGTATACAGAGGGATTACATATAGCACAGCAAAGATTCAAAGAACAAAACTATCAATTATTGTTTCAGAACCTTTTGTTGAAAAAACAATTACTGCAATACTAGAATCTGCTTACACTGGTGAAGTTGGAGATGGGAAAATATTTGTTTCTTCAATAGAAGAGGCATATAGGATTAGAACAAAAGAAAAAGGTAAAACATCATTAAACTAAAATTATTATGGAATTATTAACTACAAATAACGTATGGATGATGATCTGTACAGCGCTAGTATTTTTTATGCACTTAGGATTTTCGTTCCTTGAAATAGGACTTACTAGACAAAAAAATACAATAAATATTTTATTCAAAAATTTCTTTGTAATTACAATGGGTTTAATTGTTTATTGTGCTTTTGGATTCAATTTAATGTATCCAGAAGATTTTAATATAATTGATGGGGTTCTAGGATTTTCTGGAACAGGCATAGACCCAGGAATTGACTATGATCAACTTACATATGCTGATGGAGGATACACTTATTGGACAGATTTTCTTTTCCAAGGAATGTTTGCTGCAACAGCTGCTACAATTATTTCAGGTGCTGTTGCTGAAAGAATAAAAATTAACTCCTTTATGGCTATAGCCTTTCTTTATGTTGCTATAGTATATCCAATAGTTGGATCATGGCAATGGGGAAGTGGATTTTTCTCAACTTTTATCTCAGAAGAAATAGGTTTTTATGATTTTGCAGGATCAACTCTTGTTCATTCAGTAGGTGGTTGGGGTGCATTAGTTGTAATATACTTTTTAGGTGCTAGAAAAGGAAAATTTGATTCAGATGGAAAACCACTTGCTATTCCAGGATCTAATATTCCTTTATCTGCTGCCGGAGTTTTAATTTTATGGTTAGGTTGGTTTGGTTTTAATGGAGGATCTGTATTATCTGCGGATCCAGAATTAACATCAATAACATTGGTAACAACATGTTTAGCTGCAGCTGCTGGTGGAATAGGTGCTGCATTATTCTCTCGATTATTATATAATAATCTAGATCTAACAATGTTTATGAATGGAGTATTAGGAGGTTTAGTGGGTATAACAGCCGGAGCAGATCAAATGCTTCCCGGCTCTGCAATTATAATTGGATTAATTGCTGGTGTAATTGTAGTACTTTCTGTTGCCTTATTAGATAAATGTAAGCTTGACGATCCTGTTGGAGCAATACCTGTTCACTTATTTTGTGGAATCTGGGGAACATTAGCTGTTGGTATTTTTGGCAATCTTGGGGTAATTAACACTGGAAGCTTTACACAGTTCATGGTTCAATTAGCTTGTATTGGAATTGCTGGACTATTCTGTGTAATATTTGGAACTATTATAACATTAACAGTAAAATCTATTTTAGGTTTAAGGGTTGAGGAAGTTGAAGAAGACAAAGGACTTGATTTAGCTGAACATGGTACAGGAGCATATGGGGATTTTTCAATGAACTAAAAATTTAAATTTCCTAACATAATGTTAGTTGTTTTGTTTGGGGAGGTCAGTATTGACCTCCCTTTTTTTTATTTCTACAATATTTTATAATATAATTCAGAAAATAAAAAATATAACTATTTTCATATAAAATTTACTTTCATGAAAAAAATAAATATTGTAAAACTCCTTTGTATAATATTTTTTACGGTGCAGTTTAAATTTATTAATTCCCAAGAAAATTTTAGTGAAGGTCCTTATCAACAATTAATCATAAGAGGAGTAACGCTAATAAATGGAAATGGAGCCCCACCGCTAGGACCAATTGATATTGAAGTTAGAAATAATGTAATAACAAAAATTGAGACTGTTGGATATCCAGGTATTAGCAAAAGAAAGAGTGGTCCTCTTTTAGAAAAAAACGGAAAAGAAATTGATTGTAATGGAATGTATTTATTACCTGGTTTTATTGATATGCATGGTCATATCGGTGGAAAATATCAAGGAGCTGAACCTGATTATGTTTTTAAATTGTGGTTAAGTCATGGAATTACTACTATAAGGGAACCTAGTGGAAGAAGTGCTAATTTTTCTCTAGATTTAAAAAAGAAAAGCGAAGAGAATACGATTATTGCACCAAGAATTTTTTCATATACTGGCTTTGGATCTGGTGAAATTATAACGAAGGCTGATCAAGCGAGAGAATGGGTGAGAAAAAATGCAAAAAAAGGTGCTGATGGAATTAAATTTTTTGGAGCTCCCCCAGAAATAATGAAAGCAGCCTTAGATGAAAATAAAAAACTTGGTTTAAAATCAGCATGCCATCATGCTCAATTAAGTGTTGCTAGATGGAATGTACTTAATTCAGCAAGAGCTGGTTTAACTACCATGGAACATTGGTACGGATTACCTGAAGCACTTTTTACAGATAAAACAATACAAAATTATCCCGCTAATTATAATTATCAAAATGAACAACACAGGTTTGAAGAAGCAGGAAAACTTTGGTCACAAGCTGCTTTACCCTACTCTGATCATTGGAATAATGTAATGAATGAGCTCATTGATTTGGATTTTACTATTGATCCAACCTTTAATATATACGAAGCTAGTCGTGATCTACATAAGGCAAGAAGAGCTGAATGGCATGAAGAATACACATTGCCATCATTGTGGAGATTTTATGAACCAAGTAAGATATCTCATGGATCCTATTGGCACTATTGGGGAACGGAACAAGAAGTTACATGGAAGAATAATTATAAACTTTGGATGACCTTTATAAATGAATTTAAAAATAGAGGAGGAAGAGTTACTGCTGGATCTGATTCAGGATTTATTTACCAATTGTATGGTTTTGGTTTTATAAGAGAACTAGAATTACTTAGAGAAGCAGGTTTTCATCCTCTTGAGGTTATAAAAGCCGCTACATTAAATGGAGCAGAAGCATTAGGTGCCGATAAATTAATAGGTTCTGTTGAAGTTGGAAAATTAGCTGATTTAATAATCATTGAAGAAAATCCTTTAGAAAACCTAAAAACACTTTATGGAACTGGGGCAATAAAATTAAATGATCAAAATGAGATTGTTAGAGTTGGCGGAGTTAAATTCACAATAAAAGATGGTATTATTTATGACTCTAAAAAATTATTAAATAATGTAAAGGAAATGGTGTTAAATGCAAAGAAGAAAGAAAATTTTGAAATAAAACAGCCAGGATATAATTAATCATTTAAATTATTCATCAAGTCTTCCATTTCGCTTTGATAAGATTTTGCTACTGAGTATGATTTTTCTAAAAAATCACTTTCATTTCCAGCATAAATAATGGAACGTGAAGAATTTACTAAAAGTCCTATTTGTTTATTAGCACCATTTTCAAAAGTTTTTTTAAGACTTCCTCCTTGAAAACCAACTCCAGGAACCAATAAAAAACTATTTGGAACAATAGCTCTAATTTCATTTATATAATCTGATTTTGTGGCTCCAACAACATACATTAAATTTTCTGCACCTTTCCATTTCTTTGATCTATTTACAACTTCTTTATAAAGTATATTGGAATTATTTGAAAAAAACTGGAAATCTTTACTACCATTATTTGATGTCAAAGCTAATAAGATAGTATGATTATTTTTATAATTTAAAAAAGGTTCAACAGAGTCATTTCCCATATATGGTGAAACAGTTATGGAATCAAAAGAAAGTGTCTCAAAAAAAGCTTTAGCGTATTTGTTAGAAGTATTACCAATATCACCTCTTTTGGCATCAGCAATTGTAAAAATTTCAGGATATTTTAAATTTATATAATTAATAGTTTTTTCAAGTGTAACCCAACCTTTTGAACCATTTTCTTCATAAAAAGCAGTATTTATTTTTACTGCAGTAATAAGTTCATTCAATGAGTCTAGCATCATTTTATTAAAACTAAATACAGGATCAGGATCATTAAGCAAAAGAGATGGGATTTTAGAAATATCTGAATCTAATCCTAAACACAAAAATGATTTCTTTCTTTTAATTTCTTTAACTAGATCATTTATATTCATATGCCGATTTTAAAAAACCTCATCCGAATTCTTTAATATTTCTGAATTTTGAACCAGTTTCAATTCATCAATAATTTTTTGAATATCACCATTTATGATATTCTGAAGATCATATAAGGTTAACCCTATTCTATGATCTGTAACTCTTCCTTGTGGGTAGTTATATGTTCTTATCTTTGCAGACCTATCACCTGATGAAACCATAGAATTTCTTTTTTGGGAATCTGCTTCAAGTTTTTTATTAAGCTCTAATTCATATAATCGGGATCTTAAAACTTTAAGTGCTTTATCTTTATTTTTATGTTGAGACTTCTGATCTTGACATTGTGCAACAATTCCTGTAGGAGTATGTGTTAATCTTACAGCAGAGTAAGTAGTATTTACAGATTGACCTCCTGGTCCAGATGAGCAGAAATAATCAATTCTAACATCATTCATATTAATATCTACATCAAACTCTTCTGCTTCAGGCAAAACCATAACGGTTGCTGCTGATGTATGAACCCTTCCTTGTGTTTCTGTTTGTGGAACCCTCTGAACACGATGAACACCAGATTCAAACTTTAACAAACCATAAATATCATCATTTCCTGAAACTTCAAAAATAATTTCTTTATAACCTCCAGATGTTCCAGGATTGGAATCTACTAAACTAACATTCCATTTTTTGCCTTCACAGAATTTAGTATACATTCTAAATAGATCTCCAGCAAAAATACTAGCTTCATCCCCGCCAGTTCCTGCTCTTAATTCAACAACAACATTTTTTGAATCATCAGGATCTTTTGGAATTAATAAAAATTAAATTTCTTCTTCAAGATTTGATATCTTTTCTTTAGCCTCATTTAATTGATCGGAAGCCATTTCAACCATTTCTTTGTCATCTTCATTTTTACAAATATCTTCTGCTTCTTCAATATTTAATAGTAACTCCTCAAAAATTTTTTTCTTTTCAACAAGCAAACCTAAATCTTTATATTCTTTATTTAATTTTATGTAACGTTTTTGGTCACTTATGATATCAGGCTGTATAATTAAATCTGAAACTTCATTAAATCTTTGTTGAACAATATTTAATTTATCTAACATTATTTTTAAATAATACTACACAAAATTACAATATTTTTAATCAAGAATATATTAGTAGATATAACTACCACTATCTGAAATAATAGAAAGTTTTTTTTGATCACTCTCTTCTACTCTACCAATTATTTTAGCATCTACATCAAAAGATTTAGAAATTGTTATAATATCTTCCGCACAATCTGGACTAACATATAATTCCATTCTATGTCCCATGTTAAAAACCTTATACATTTCTTTCCAAGATGTATTTGATTCATTTTTAATTAGTTCAAATAAGGGAGGGACAGGGAATAGACTATCTTTTATAATATGAAATTTATCAACAAAATGAAGAATTTTAGTTTGTGCTCCTCCACTGCAATGTACCATTCCATGAATTTTTTCAGAATTATATTTTGACAATACCTTTTTAATAATTGGAGCATAAGTTCTAGTGGGGGAAAGAATAAGTTTTCCAGCATCTATTTCTAATTGATCGATTGGTTGAGTTATTTTCATAGAACCAGAATAAATTAATTCTTTGGGAACATTTGGGTCAAAACTTTCAGGGTATTTATCAATTAAATATTTATTAAAAACATCATGTCTAGCTGAAGTCAAGCCATTACTACCCATTCCTCCATTATAACTATTCTCATAACTTGCTTTTCCATAGGATGATAATCCCACAATGACATCACCAGCTTTAATATTATAATTATCTATAACATCTGATTTTTTAATTCTAGCTAACACTGTTGAATCAACAATAATAGTCCTAACTAAATCTCCTACATCAGCAGTTTCACCACCAGTAGATTTAATATTAACACCATAACTAGCCATTTCTTGAATAATTTCCTCTGTTCCCTCGATTATAGTTTTAATAACATCTCCACTAATAACATTTTTATTTCTTCCAATGGTTGATGATAGTAAAATATTATCAGTAGCACCAACACATAAAAGATCATCTAAATTCATTACTAATGCATCTTGAGCAATACCTTTCCAAACTGATAAATCTCCAGTTTCTTTCCAGTATAAATAAGCTAAAGATGATTTGGTTCCTGCTCCATCAGCATGCATAACTAAACAATAATCAGGATCATTTGTAAGAACATCAGGAACTATTTTACAAAAAGCATTAGGAAAAAGTCCCTTATCAATATTTTTTATTGCATTATGAACATCTGATTTGTCCGAAGAAACTCCTCTTTGCATGTAACGATTAGTAGATTCTGAAGTCATAAATATTAAACAAAGATAAGAGTAATGATTAGCATTTAAAATTTATTTTATTATTAGAAATATTTTCTAAAAATCAAAAAATGTTATTTTGTTATAAAAATCTTATTTTTTTTATAAAAATTTATTAAATACTAAATTTTTAATATTAAAAAATACGTTATTAATAAATGTTAATAAGTGTTAATAAATTTTGATTCCTTTTAAAGTGTTAAAGTCCTAAAAACCAATATTTTTAATGCTTTAAAATATATATTATGAGCAAATCAAAATTAGAATATTTATGGCTTGATGGTTTTAAACCTACAGCTAGTTTGAGAGGTAAAACTAAAATAGTAGAAAATTTTAGTGGAAAATTAAAAGATTGTCCAATGTGGGCTTTTGATGGAAGTTCAACAAGACAAGCTGAGGGAGGTTCCTCAGATTGTCTTTTAAAACCAGTTGCAATTTACCCTGATCC
>MDSV01118967.1_pt1 | contig 45300 bp, 30 predicted proteins | sample 810851 | NCBI WGS metagenome assembly MDSV01 (sample SAMN05326640, study PRJNA326480) | marine metagenome | isolation source: seawater | place: Atlantic Ocean: North East | collected 2012
CCGTTGATGTGTGGCATCAGCGTATTTAAATCAATTTCAATGACTTCGTCGAAGTATTGCTCAGGGTTTTGATACACTTCTGGATCGGCGGTAAGGTGTTCTTTAACTTCGTTTGCCGCATCTGCTACGTCGTCTCTGTCGGTAGCACGTAAGTAGCGTTCCATTGAGGCGTCATAACCAAAAGTGGAGGTGGTTGCACCAACCTCAGCACCCATATTACAAATGGTTCCTTTGCCCGTACATGACATGGATTTGGCACCATCTCCAAAATATTCGATTATAGCACCAGTACCTCCTTTAACGGTCAAGATACCAGCCACTTTTAGGATTACATCTTTTGGTGCAGTCCAGCCGTTGAGTTTTCCTGTAAGCTTAACGCCAATAAGTTTCGGGAATTTCAGCTCCCATGGCATATCTGCCATTACGTCTACAGCGTCTGCACCACCAACGCCTATGGCGAGCATGCCTAATCCACCCGCGTTGACCGTGTGCGAATCTGTTCCTATCATCATACCGCCCGGAAATGCGTAGTTTTCGAGTACTACTTGGTGGATGATTCCAGCGCCGGGCTTCCAAAAGCCAATACCGTATTTGTTTGAGACGGACTGTAAAAAATCAAATACTTCGGCAGATGTGCTGTTCGCAGATTTTAAATCGGCAATAGCACCGTCTTTGGCTTGAATAAGGTGGTCACAATGCACCGTTGTGGGCACGGCAACTTTTGGCTTACCAGCTTGCATAAACTGCAAAAGTGCCATCTGTGCGGTTGCGTCTTGGCATGCAATGCGGTCGGGTGCGAAATCGACATAATCAACACCTCTGTTGAAAACTTGGGTTGCTGCACCATCCCAAAGGTGAGAATACAATATTTTTTCAGAAGCTGTAAGCGGTTTGTTGGTTACTTTCCTTGCCGCTTCTACACGCGCCGCTAAGCGTGCGTAAGTAGCTTTAATCATTGCGATATCAAATGCCATTTCGGATGTATTGTTCTAAAGTGTAAAAGTATAAAATACTACGCTCATTAGGAACCTTATGTACAGATTTAATCTATAGCCGTATAATTGGTACAAATAGTGCAGCATAATTATGTGTTTGTACAAATACCTGTACCTTTACATCATGAAAAAAGCGGTTATTGTCAGTGGTTATTTTAATCCCGTTCACAAAGGGCATCTCGAATATTTTCACAATGCAAAAACACATGGCGACGCCTTGTTTGTGATTGTGAATTCAGATTACCAACGGGAATTAAAGGGATCAAAATCTTTTCAAGACGAAAACGAACGCATGCTTATTGTTTCAAATTTTCGTGTGGTTGACAAGGCTGTTTTGTCTGTTGATCAAGACAGAACGGTTTGTGAAACCTTGACGAAAATACACACTGAGTTTGGCAATGAATACCAATTGGCATTTGCCAATGGCGGCGATCAAAACAACGACACCATCCCAGAGCGTGCTGTTTGTGAAGAACTGGGCATTACACTTATTGACGGACTAGGCGACAAAATTCAATCCTCGTCTTGGCTGCTCAAAAAAAATCAACAGTAAATTACTTATAAAACAGTAAAAGGCACTGCTGCTCTTGTGTTTTCCCAGCCCAAATGCAACGTAGGCGTGTCATCTCCTGAAAACACCATCGAAAAGGCTTCTAAAGTTTCGTCCACTGTTGTGGTTAAAACTTCATAACGCAACAAATCTTTCGCTTTATCGTAGGAGTATGATCCCCAAAGATTGCTGGCCTTATTGATAATAAAAGTCATTTTTCCTGTTTCAAAAATGGTAAAAATACTGTAGGTACCAGCGGGAATTTCGGTTCCGTCAATTGCAATAGGCTTAAACACACGGAGCTCTGTGGCTTCGTTAGCGCCCGTTCGCCAAATTTTTCCAAACAAGACGATGTCTGCAAAGGCCCTTCCCTTGAGTTGTGGTCTGCTGTATGTAATTGTTGCAACTTTTTCCGAAATACGATAGCTCGCAGGAAAAGATGCCTTATCCATGGGGCTTTTGTCAAGTCCCCTAAAATTTTGTGCTTGCGTAAATGTCAAGGGAAACAGTAGTAGGGTAAACAGTAGTTTTTTCATGATATAGGTATTTTAATGCGCACTCAAGATACTGCTTTTGTGATGAAATAAAAACAAAATAGAACGCGTCAATTTCTAATGAAGTGACTTTAGCAAAGACACTAAGTCTCTTTCTTGTTACTTGATATACTCCTCAATCACGTATGCTGCGAGGGTAAATATGACACAAATTGCTATACTCCCCCAAAAAATCCCACCTACTCCCATACTGTATGTTTTAAATTCTTATTTATAAATATAAATAAATATTAGGGATAATGCTTCTTAAGGACAAGCGCCTTTAGTGAAATCGGTTACACCGCCGTAGAATGTTGCCACGCAGCTGTTGGCATAAGTTTGCCCATCACATCCACACACAGGGGCGTACTCTTTCGTACATGCAATTTCTTTAAGTAAGTTGTTGGGGTCAATGCAGCTACTTTGCGCCGTTCCTCTTACAAAGTAATATGAAACTTCATCGTCGGCAATTTCTGGCACATCAATGTAATGAAGCTCAAGGACATCATTGGTAATGGCAAAGCGGTACTGTCGTTTGTTGGAGTGCAATGTTAGCATGTCTTGACTTATCGTATAGTGCTCCATTTTGTTGATGGAGGAAATACCAACGGCATTGTCTGCTACTCCTTTGCTTATCAAAAGCTGGCCTTCTAAAAACCAAAGTTGATTGGACGTAAAATCATACTTCTCAAAACTGCAAAAACACAGGGCTTTTTGAAGCACCCACTGCCCTTCAAGCGTATCCTCTTCAGGAAGAGGTGTTTGCTCACAATTAAAAACAAACAAGAAAAAACTGAAGATTACATATTTCATTTAATACAGATAAAAGCTAATTACACGAATGTACCAGCAAAATGCGCGCCTAGTTTTCAAAACCCATTTCCCAACTCCCGTAAATAAGGTTGGGGATAAGGATGAATTTTTGGCCAAACAAAGCACGGGTGTTGTTTAGCCGATCTATTCTCACATCATTGGGTTGCTTGTAAAAGCGCGCATCAAAATCGGCAAGGTTATCGCCCAGCAACAGCACAATATTGAAATTGGAAAGCTGCTTTCTTCTAGCCGCTTTATTACCGTCTTCATCTCTTAGCAACATGATGGTGTCATCGTCAAAAGGAAAGCCCGCGCTTATAAGATTAGCTTTTGTTGGGGCATAATTTTCAACCCTTCTGTTGGAGAGGTAAATGATTTCAACGCCAAGGGAGTCGGCATAATTGTAAAATTCCAGCGCACCGGGAATGGGCACTGCCGTTTTTTTGCGCACCCATGCTGCCCAAGTTTCTTGGGCAAAAGAGGAGTTCTTTTCAATCAGCATTTCATTGTAAGGACGGTTACTCAGAACGGTCTCGTCTATATCGGCAATGATAGCCAAAGGCTTTTCGCTTGTTGTGACAAGCGCTTGATCTACTTTCATTTTGGCAAGGTTATAGGCTTGTATGCAAAGGGCATGGTATTCGGCTGCATTTTTCTGCCAATACATGGAGTGATCTTTTGGGGAGTTCTTAGATGAGCAACCGATGATAAATCCCGCTAGTAGTAAGAGTAAAAGAGGTGTGTTCTTGCGTTTCATTCCGTGGGGATTAGATTAATCACGATTGTAGTTATCGTACAGGTAAAGCGGCAAGGCCAATGAAAAGCCCACGATAAATAGCGAAATAAAGTATTTAAGAAACTGCTTTAGGCTGATGTACTTCACGTTTAACTTATAGATTATAAAAATCAAAAAGGTGGTAGCGGCTACGGTTAGGTCGGCATTTAGAATTTTCATGCCGTAGTTTAAGTTAATCTGCTCAAAGAAAAGCGCCGTTGACCATTCCCAATTATTCGCTTCAATAAACTTATAAATGTTGTAGTATGGCAAAACCACACCCAAAACACAGAGCAATGCAAATAGTTTTTTCATTTGATGTTTAACATTCTTTTGAATGTTCTAAGTTCACATAAATAAAAGTTGCGTAATCGAATATAAAAAGGCTTCATTAAAGATTAATTGCCTCGCCCCGTTTTTCTAACACCCGAAGCTTTAGGCTTGTTATTTTTATTAGACATTTTTTGTTTAACCCCCTTTTTTTCAGAAGTTCTTTTATTTAAACTGTTGCCAAAAAACTTACTAGACATATTTTTATTTTGGCACTAATTTAAGGAATTAAAGAAGCATATAAAAGTAGCAATTTGATATTTACTACTCATATTTTTCCAAATCCAAAAGAGCTGCTTCCCAAGTATTTATATTTTCTGACAATGCCTCTTTGGCCTTGTTATAATCGTCAAAAAAGGCTGATGTTAAGGTGTCGTATGCCGTAGCAATAAGCGCATCTTTTTCCTTTATATCGGCTTCGAGCGATGAAATTTTTCGTTCCACTGAACTAACCTTGTTCTTAAGTTGGCGGTATGCTTTTGATTGTTTGGGATCCAACGTTTTGGTTTTGGTCTTTTCGTGGAGCGGCTTTGCGACCGAGTACAGTGATGCCGATCCCTTGTGGGCAAGATACTGATCGATATCGCCAAGAAAGACTTTAACCTGCTTGTTGCTAAAGGCATATACTTTGTCTGCCAAGCCCTGAAGAAACTCACGATCGTGAGAGACACCAATATCAGCGTACCTTCATAAGCAGCAAGCGCTTCTTTTAAAACGTTTTTAGACTGGATGTCCAAATGGTTGGTTGGTTCGTCCATTACAAGCACGTTAAAGGGCTGCAACATCAGCTTACAAAGTGCCAACCGATTTCGTTCTCCTCCAGAAAGCACCCTAACCTTTTTGTCAACGTCCTCTCCTCTAAATAAAAAAAATAGAATTATAACAAATCAATTGCTTTCGTAAAATCCTTACTCTTATAGTTTAAGTTAACGACACATTTACCCACTTCTTCACTCAACAAAAAGACTGTTTTGTCTAATTCTACTGACGTGTATTTTTTGTTGTGTAAAACATCCCCGTGTAAAGACTCAATAACAACATCAACGAGAGTTGTGTTTTCATAAACCTTAATTTTGAATTTATTGTCTTTAAATTGATAAACAGGCTTTTTAAATACACGTCTATCGATTACGCGTATGTTTGCCTCTTCAACATATATCAGAACGTCTTCGCTTTTATATTCATCGTCTACTGTTAAAATATATGGACCTGGGCTGTAATCTTTGAAGTTTACAATAAGCGTACTTTCATTAGTATTATAATCAAAATCCATGTCTAACATTTCTCCCAATTTTATCAGTTTAAAAACTGGGGATGAGTTTTTGGTGTCAAAAATGACTTCCAACGCTTTTCCGTTTTTAGACAAAATAATGTCTGAATTGTTTAAGCGTTCGTAGCTTTCATTAGCAAAACTTATAGTATTTACGGAAAGGAATAGTATTAATAGTGTTTTTTTCATAGCAGAAACATTTAAATTAATTTTATTCAAAAATATTACCATAAACGATTAACTTTGTTAAGTAAATTAACCAATAACTATATTATATTAACTTTATGTATTTATTTTATGTTACGTATTTGTTAATTATAATTAAAACTAATATTAATAAATGAAAAAAACATAATATATGATCAGTTTGAATTACCAAAGTATTAACTCTGATGTAAGCCAATCTTTTCAGTTTAAGGTATTCGACCATGAACACCCCAACAGCAACGACTCAAATTGGCACTATCACCCCGAGATTGAACTTGTTTATATCGACAAGGGGAGTGGTAAAAAAGGAGTTGGGACACACCTTTCAAATTATACAAATGGGGATTTAATCATGGTTGGATCTAACCTGCATCATATGGGATTTACAGGCAGTTTTGAAGACGGAAAAACAGAAGTTGTTGTTCAGTTTTTGCCTGACTTTATGGGCAATGCTTTTTCAAAAGTTCCTGAATTTCAATCTATTTTAAAACTTTTTGAAAACGCCAAATGTGGTTTGTCTTTTACCGAACCCATTAAAACCCATGTTGGAGAGGCGCTTCAGGGCTTACAGTATGAAACCAACTTCCAAAGAATTTTGACACTTTTAGACGTTCTAAAACTTTTGGCTGCAAACACGCCCGTTTTTTTAAACAGTTCAAACTTGGAAGAACTAAACAATAATGACCAGCTCAAGCGGCTCTTTAATTTTGTTAAGTACAATTTCCAGTCTGAGCTTAATTTAAAATCAGCAGCTGATAAAGTTAATATGACCATTCCCGCTTTTTGTCGTTACTTCAAGAAAAATACGGGCAAGACTTTTACGCAATTCGTCAACGAATACCGCGTAAATCACGCAGCAAAATTATTGATAGAAACAGATTTAGACATCCAGTCGGTTTGTTACGAATGCGGGTTTAATAATTTTTCAAATTTTTGCAGGTTTTTCAAATTACACCGTAAATACACGCCGAAGAATTTCCGAAAAATGATGATTAGAAAACTTATGGAATAAGCCTACAAGACCTCAAACGGAACTTCTGCTCTTGTGTTTTCCCAACCCTCTGCTCGTTCGTATTCAGTATTTGGCGTACAGAGTCAACAAATTCAGACTTCATATGTTAAAAATCAACCTCCATCAATTCCTGGCACTCCGTCGGTTTCTTATCTTGATTATAACATTTCAAAAACTATAGTGGAAATCAACTGGAGTACTTCCGGTGATGACACTACTCCTAATACTGCTATTTCATATGCATTAAGGCTAGGAACTACTTCTGGAGCTGAAGATGTCATTTCTTCAGGATCTAGTGATAGTGGTTTTAGAAAATATGCAAGAAAAGGGAATGCTGAGCATAATACTTCTTGGAAAGTAGCTCTTGAGCCAGGTACATATTACGCCTCGGTTCAAGCTATTGATGCCTCCTATGTGGGTTCTGCATTCTCAAACGAAAGAACACTTGAGGTTAATGAAGACGGTACGCTAAGCATTGATGGTTCAACACCAGGGTTTTATGTTGTCTATCCTAATCCAGTTGAAGACAAGTTGCATGTATCACTCTCTGACAATGTTTCAATTGATTCCTTTTCTGTTTTTGATTTGTTAGGAAGAGTGCATAAAGCTAAGTCACTAAAAAATTTAGATAACGTTACAATTGATGTAAGCCATCTTGAAAATGGATATTATATACTTGAAGTTAATTTATCAAACGGATTTAAGAAGAAAGAAAAGTTTATCAAGTTATAAAGAACAAAAACCCGCAACTAAAGTTTGCGGGTAACTTTTTAGAATTTTTTTAAAAAACATTCACTAAGTTCCCCACCAGCAATTTATTATAAATATTATCTCCAATAATAAATTATTATTTCCCAAAATAATCAGTGGAGAATAGAGGAGTAAAGTCGAACTATATCGGACAGGATTTAGCTCTCTTAAAATAAACACATTAAAACGAACTTATGATCAACTTTTTTAAAATCACTTTATTATCATGCTTTAAATTAAGAAAATAAATTCCTTTTGAAGTTGGCATTTGAATACGATTAACATAACCTGAAAGTTGACGAATAACCTTTCCTTGCATATCAATAAGTTCGATTTGAGTATAGTTAATATCACTTTCAAGATTTAAATATTCTGTTTTAACGGGATTAGGAATAAATACTTCATCTTCAAGATCTAATGAAATAGATAATGAAGAATTCCATTGTTGATTTTGTTTGTCTCCCCACAAATGATTCACAAGTTCAGGATGATCTATAAAAGGGTTTCGATTTCCCTGATAGTCGTAAATAACGTTGTTTCGATTTCGCTCAAAATCATCAACTGGATCTTGATTGTGCCATACTAATAATGTTGATCGAACCGCATGTCTAGGGGAGTTCCCGTACTGATAGTTTTCTGTCATTTCAAGGTCTAATTCCCCAGAGTCGCCTTCATATCGTACATCCATATAAAAAATAATCCTTGCTACATCACCTTTGTCTTCGTCGCGAGGCTCAAAAATTTCTATTTCTTCATTTTTTTTACTACCCCCAAATAAGTTGTCACAACTGTTATAGCAAAAATCAAAATTGAAATTACTTCTAGAGCTATTTATACTACCATTACATGCTCTTAAATTATGCACATCTGAGCCAGCTCCCCACGTTCTCCCAAAATCACCTCGCGATTGTGGCCAAACGTGTTCTTTGTTCCAAATACCAGGATAATCGTCTTCAGCATCAACTGACTCACCTGTATATAACAAAATTACATTCCTTTGGTCATTAGGATCTACATCAGATTCTCTTAAAATATCAGTAGTTGAGGAATAATAATATTCTTGATGGTCATCAATTATATTGTGTAAAGCATTCTTTAATTCTTGATCTGATTTGTTTTCAGCAGTACTATAATAGCCGGTAGGTATTTGACTGGACGCATTTGTATATATACAAGCCGCCAAAAAGGTGAGAAAATAGTTGGCCTTCAATATGATATATTATTTCTTTAAAAACAGTACGTCGTCAACAAAATAACCCCCGTCTAAAGAAGTGTCTGTGCCAGACCCAGTATATTTAAACGCAACATAAAGATTACCAGAATAGCTAGAAACATCAATAAGACCAACATCCTGAAATGCATACCATGGGATATCCTCACCAGGAATTGCTACATTTTGTTTTTCCCAAGTTGCAGTTGTCACGTTTGTCCCATCAAAATCGGTAGAAACAAATACTTCTAGCGTATTATTGTCCTCATCGTCTAAGTGGTGTTGGGCAAGTTTGAAATTTATGTAAGCATCTGTAGCTCCTGTTAAGTCAAAAGCTGGTGTAACAAGCCAGCCGATATTTACATCGTCGCCTGTTCGGAAGCCACTAAACTCAACATATCCATTTCCGCGAAATAATTGCTCTGTCCACAACTCACCACCAACTTCGGCATAATTTACCCAACCAGTGTAATCAAAGTTTGAGTTGTCCACAACATTGTCAAATTGTTCGTCTAAAACAGTATCAAAATCTGAAAGTTCTAACAGCTCACAAGGTGTCCCGTTTAAATCAATATCTTCTGTTGAATTTAACATCAAAACCAAATTATCGCCGTCATAAGTTTTTGTTACAACTGCTTTAATGGTTCCTGTTCCAGATGGTAAAATATCATGTTTGAAGTCGGCATAGGCACTTGTTTCTAATAAAAATGTTTTTTTAGAAAAACCATCACAAGCTTCTAAGGTGCGTTGGGTGTCGAAAGTGTCATAAGGATCAACGTAGGGGTCTCCAATATTTGAAGATGCTACATTTACATCATGAACTTGAACCATTATACCCACATGACTGTCATTGATTTGAGAAAATTTAACAGTTAAAGGTTCTATTTCACTAGTTTTAGCAGCACGCAGTATGTGTGCCTTCACTACCTCTTCTCTAATATTGGTAATGCGGTTATTGGCACTGTCTAACTCTCCAATCGTAATAACACCATCGCCGGTTCGGTATTCACCTACATGCAAGCCTTTCAAATCGACATAAACCTCTCTTCCAATATTAAACATATTGTACGAGTCTGTAATGTCAATAAGCAGACGAATTGCTTCTGTTGGTGTACTTGGATCGTCTTGTAAGTAAAATTCTTTGTAGAAATTTCCAGTAGCATCAGAAGAAACCACATACCCCTTGATTACAATATTTGATGTAATTTCGGTAGCTTCACCACTTACCATCAAATCTTTTGCAAAGGCTATGGGTACTACATTTTTTTGTCCTGATTCAATTTCAGACATAAGTGCTGAAAGCGAAGCATTTTCTTCAAGCCCTACAGTGTTTGGTATTTCAAAAACATCTTCTTGCTGGCAGGCGCTAACAAAAAATAATAAGGCGATAAATGGGAATATTTTAGTAATAGATTTCATGCTTTTTCTTTTAAAACCGTACATATAAATTTAAGAAATAATTAGTTCCGCGACCATACCAATACTTGGGGCCAAACTGTCTTTTGGGTGAAGTAAAATCCTGACGCAACTCTCTGAAATTCGCATTTCTGGATTGCTCAAAACCACCTGTTCTGAATACACTATCAAATATGTTGTTTACGCTCAAAAAGAATCCTACATAATTCCCATAGCTGATGCGCCATGACTTACCCAATACAAGGTTTGATACGAAATACGCTTCAAACTCTTCTTGCTGAAGTAATTCGCGTGCCAATTCGGGATCGTAATCGTTGAAGGGTAAGCCATCGGTATCCAAAAAGAAGTTTTGAGTTCTGTTAATCGGACTGGCATCTACAAAAGTGTTTCTGAAGAAGTTTGTGGTAAAACCAAACCACCAATAATTCTGTCTAAACTCAAACCCAAGGGAATAAGCTTCTTGCGGACCATTAGCGATACGAAGATTTTTCATTTTGGCAGTACCAAAGTCCAAATAACCAAAATCATCTGAAGTCAAATATACACTAGGGTCGTTAATGTATATATGACGCCCTGCTGAGGCAGCACCCTTTAGCGTTAATACGGGCAATACATTAGCTTCAAAACCAAATTCAACGCCTTGATATTCTTTGTCAATGTTTTGAGAAATCTCTTGCACAAAAGATGAGGTGTCGCCTCCAATACCCTCTGCGAAGAAAAAGGATATTTCACTAGCGTTTGATAGCGTGGTGTAGTATCCAGTTAGCCTAACAGAAAGGTTAGGTGCCCTCAAAATATAGCTGAGATCATATGAATTAATCTCTTCTAATTCCAAATTGCGACCTGCCTGCTCCCCAACGATATAGTGATTTTCTCTTGAATTTGCGTAAGTATTGCGCAAATGGGGTGCGCGTTGCATCCATGCAGCATTGACATCAAACAAATGTTTTCCACTTAATTTGTAAGTAAGCCCCGCTTTTCCGCTTACAGCATCAAAATTGAGTTTTTTTCCTTTACCGAACGAGTTATCTACATATGCACCGTGTCTGTATAGTCCTTCCCTTTGATAGTTGGTTTGCTTCAAAGAAGTTGAAACATATCCATCAAAACGCTTAAGATTAAATTGGGTTTTGGCATAGAATTCAGTTTGGTCAACGTCAAAAATATAGTTGTAGCGGAAACGATCACCTACACCCGCCGTGGCGTCTGGATCTTCAAGATTAAAGGCATAGCCGTCAAAAGAGTCACGATTAAGGTAAGAAGTGGCTCCGAGTAAATCTTGTATTTCTGCAAAATTCTCAGAAGTTAAGTTTTGGTGTGTAACATTGAATACAAGACTAACTTCATCTGTTAAGAATGTTTTTAATGAAGCGTTTGCCGTAAACTGTTTGTCATCTGCACGATCTTCATACAATACATATGCGGCAGGAAGACCGCTACTAGCACTGGTAAGGTTGGCATCATAGATACGGTTCCAATCAACTTGACCATTCATATGTAAGTTTTCTTGTGCCAGATAAGCGCTCGAATAATCAGGTCCGTCGGTAGCTGCAAGATGGTAACTGGGTAAGTTTTGATAGTATGTTGGACTTGGATTTGCACCTCCTGGATAATCAAGTCTGCTATTTCCAAGTTCACCAAACTGATAAGCAAGGTTGGTGTTCAATGTAGTTTTTGATGAAAGTTGAAGTTCGTGGTTCAACATAATGATAGGCTCTACCAGGCGTCTTACACGTGAATTTCGCTGCTCACCATCTTGTTTACCCCAATACTCATTGTATTTGATACCCATCAGGTCATACACTTCTTGCGTATTTGGAGATGATTTGCCTCGGCGGTTTGGAGCAGCAATTACAGTTAAATTAAGACTTTGCTTATCCATCACTTTTTCAATAGAAAGCAATAGCGATTGCGCATCATAAAATGTTCCGTCAATAAAACCCGATTCACCCCAACGATTTCCAACAGAGAATGCATATGCCCAACCTTTAGTGTTTAGCCCACTAGCATGGCTAAACATAGCACGATTTGTGTACGAACGATTCGATGACGAATAGGTAATACGGCTTCCAACTCTATACTCAGAGGCTTTTGTACTGATGTTTGTACTTCCAATGAGTCCTCCAAAATTATAATCTGAGGACTGCGCGCCTAAACTTAATTCCTGATTACGCATCATGTCGTTAAGACCACCCCAGTTGCTCCATTGTGGACGGCCGTTGTAAAACTTGTTCATGGGTATTCCGTTCATCTGCACGGCACCAAAGTCAGTGTCTAGACCGCGAACGCGAAAGAATGAAGAGCTAAATTCAAATGCTGCTGTTCTTGAAAAAACGTCTTGAGAGGATTGCAACAGACCAGAGATATTTCCAGAAGCTTGGTCATCTTCACTCAATTCATCGTCGGATAGAATGATGAGCTGTTGGTTTGATGAAATATTTTCTGAATCGCTGGCATCAATTTGAAGTACCACCGCTAATACGTCACCAGGATTGGCTTCTATGACGTAGGTTTCATAACTATCGGCAGCAAAAGTTAGGAGTGCTTTTGTATTTAGAAGTAATTCGAATTCACCATTTGCATTTGAAGTGGTGGAAACCCCAAGTTCTGGTGCTTGAATAAGGACACTTTCAACAGGCTTACCCTCGGCGTCAACAACTAAACCCGAAACCTTTTCTTGCGCTAGAGCAAATTGAATTGTAATGAAGAAAAAGAGAAAACTACGCAATCCTAAAAATTTTTATTTGAGCAACGAATTTAAGTTTATTTTTGTTAAAATTTAAATAATACTGTGAGAAATATTTTAACCTTTTTTTATGTTGCAAGCTTAGCATTTAGCGCATGTGCGCAAAACCAAAAATATGAAGTCGAAACGGTAGCATTTTACAATGTTGAAAACCTTTTTGATCATTTCAATGATCCCGATACAAAAGATGACGACCGTACTCCAACTGGACGTGACAAATGGACTGAAGCGATATTTGAAAAAAAACTCACCAATACTGCAAGGGTTATTGCCGACATTGGTACTGATGTTACAGGCAGCCCACCAGCAATTATTGGGTTATCGGAGGTAGAAAATCGCTACGTTATTGAGCGACTTGTTGAACATCCGTTACTTGCAAATTACAAGTACGGTATCGCTCACTTCGAATCGCCTGATGAAAGAGGCATTGATGTGTGTTTGTTGTATCGTAAAAGTAAGTTTACACTGCTCCGTGCAAAAAGACATTTCCTTTCGTTGTTTGATACAGATGGAGACCGTGACTATACAAGAGACCAGCTCGTTGTTTCTGGATTGTTAGATAATGAACTTCTTTATGTTATTGTGCATCACTGGCCGTCGCGCAGTGGTGGGCAAGTTAGAAGTGAGCCCAAACGTATTGCTGCAGGAGAACTTAATCGAAAAACGGTTGATTCTATTCGAGGAATTAATCCGTCTGCTAAAATTATCAATATGGGTGATTTCAATGACGACCCTACAGATAAAAGCATCGTTGAAGCGCTTGGAGCGGTTGGAGATAAAGACAAAATAACTGCCCAAATAACGTTTTATAATCCAATGTCGTCGTTCTACAGCCGTGGAATAGGAACAAGTTGCTACCGCGACAAATGGAATGTTTTAGACCAAGTTCATGTAACCCCAAGCTTGCTAGGTGAGTCCGACACAAGTTGGTATTTTTGGAAAGCGGGAATTTTTAACCCGAGGTATCTTTACAATAAGAAAGGACGCTATAAAGGCTATCCTTTTCGAAGCTTTGCTGGAGGTAAATTCACGGGAGGTTATAGCGATCACTTCCCAGTTTATGCGTTGCTGATCAAAAAACAATAGATACAAAAAAAGCGGAACATTGTTCCGCTTTTATTTTAGTAAGAATACAGTTTTATTGCTTTAACATTTTAAAGACCTTAGAACTTGTTTCGTTTTTAATTTCAACCATATAGAGACCTGATTTTAAAGCACTAACATCAAGTGTGTTGGTTACTTCAGTCTGGATGTATAATTTCCCTAACATGTCAAACACAGATGCTTGTACAGGTGCATTGAGACCTGAGAAATTAAGGGTTGTTTTAGTTGGGTTAGGGTAAATATTAAGATTAATAGTTTGTAGCCTATTATCACTAGACAATGTTGAGTTGAATGTTTGTCCAATGTTTAGGTTATCAATAGTAATTGTTTCGTTTACACTGGATGTAGATTGTCTAAATGCAAATTGAGTTATTGAAGTCCCCGGATCGGTTTCATCATTTCCAGTGATTGAAGTATCTGTTTCGGCCGATGCGTCGACCCATAACTTAGCAATATTGGCAGCTTGATCATACATCACAGTAACTCTGTATGACTGGCCATATGTTAAATCGGATCCCCATGTAGTGTCCGCTGTCGAGCCTTTAGTTGAGATTCCTAATGTATAATCACCTGTTGCAGAAGGAGCCACAACATCAATTCTTGCTCTGTAATTGTAGCTATCGTCTTTAAAAATAGCGAAATACTCATAGTCACCGCCTGATATTGGTCCAGTACCTGGGTCAACTAGCGACATGTCAAATGCATAATAAAGAGCTCCACTCACAGTTGGAATAGACACAAACAAATCTTTTCCACTGGCAGAAGCATGTTTTACCTCTATCTTACCCGAAACAACATCAATGTCGTAACCAGTCCCACTAAATACCGTCCAGTTTTCGCTATTTGATAAAACTCCATCTGCATAATCAAAATCTTCGGCAATGGGAAGCGTTTGTTCTTTGTAAGTGGTAAAAGTAAGTGAAGAAGTAACGGCTGGGTTTAGAGAGTTATGGCTATCATCAACTAATTCTAGAGTAACCGTGTGCTCACCATAAGATAAACCACTAAGTGAAATAAGATTGGTATCATATTTCATTTGATTTGATCCGCCATCAAGAGTATAATGTATGTGCCCGTCTGCACCAGAACCAACAGCGCCAACAGTAAAGTTTTGTACGGTAAGTGATACATCAACATCTGTACCTAAAATAAAATCACCATCAGAAGGAGAATCTATACCTAAAGACGGGTTTGCTACAGCTTCCTTTACAACTGAAAAGTCGTCCCAGTAAACAATTGCACCACTGTATGTTCTGACTTCAAAATATAATTCATCAGCTGTTGCAGGTGCAGTTAGAGTTACAGAATAATTTGTCCAAGCATTATTGTTATTATCTAAATAACTATTGTTTGGACCTTTTAAGGATGCAGCATCATCCGTAATAGATGATCCAGCACTTTTCCAATTACTCCAAATTCTAGCATCAGTACCATCGCCAGTACCGGCTTCAACTTTGTACCAGAGTGAAATTGTGTATGTTTTACCACCTTCAATTGCTACAGTCTGAGCAATATCTTTTGTTCCACCAGTGTGTTTAGCTGAGTATGTTCCAGAACGAACTTCAGTAGATTCTTGCTCAGTATTTTCAGCTTTTGAAAACCCTGTTGGTGTAGTTGTATTATCCCAGTTTTCAAAACCTCCATTGACAAGAACTTCTTGAGCCTGTAAGAACCCTACGATAAATAACAACATAAAAGTTGCGTATATTTTTTTCATAATATTTTTATTAAAATTTAAACAAATTTAATTTTTTATTCACTACAAAATCCCTCGCAACAATTTGTTAACATAAACTTTATGATGTTATCCACAGCATTGCTGTGTTTTAAAGTGGAGGACAAGGGAGTAAAGTCAAACTTTTTTGGTGAGGATTTGACTAAAATAATCAATACTTTGTAATAAAGATCATTACTTTAAATTTTCAGTTTGATGAAACGAAAGATTTAAAAAATTCAGTGTTTGGAAAATCATTATAAATTACAAATCTATAAATGCAAAGCTCAGCTTATTGATTAAATTGAAGTATCTATTGCTTTTGTTTAAATTTGTATAATTTTCATCATAATACATGAGGTTTCTTATATCATTTACGTTATTTTTTTTTAATTGCTCAATAGGTTTCTGTCAATTAGATAAAGTAACTGCACCATTTATTATGAGTTTTAACATTTCTGAATTGGGTGTTCGTAATGTTGAGCAACTGAAACAAGCCCAGAATGGCCTTTATTATATGGCTACTTCTACTGGTTTGTTGGAAACTGACGGTGTCAATCACTTTTTGTACAAAAAAGGAAAGCTTACAAATCTAAGCTCAATTTATATTGACTCTAACAAGTTGATTTATAGCGCTGGTATTGGTGGTTTTGGACGTTGGGTAAAGAACGAATATGGTCGTTTTGAGTATACAAGTTTACACTATGTTGCCCCAACAAAAGAAGATTATTTACAGCCAACATTTGACAATATCGTAACACATGAAAACTACGTGGTGTTTAAATCTCAAGATCAGTTGTTTTTTTTCAATCCAACAGATGGAAATATTACGACCCTCAAAGCACCTGAATACTACAAAAATATATTTAAAACTTCATCTCATTTATTCTTTTGTGATTTCCAAGGCGGTGTATATACCATTGAAGGAGATAAGGAAACATTATTTGCAGACTTCAAACAAACAAATAGTGAATTGGTCAATGTTTTTGAGATTGCTAAAAATGATTTCATTTTTATTTTTAAAAATGGGCAAGTTTGGTCAAAAAAAGAGGCTACTACTAAAAATGTGGCCAATTTAAAATCTATTGTAATAAATACGGTTATACGGAATAAAAATGAGGAGCTTGTTATTGGAACAAATCAAAATGGTATTTATGTTTTTGATAAACTACTTAGAATTGTAAAAACAATAGCTGCCTCAGATGGTCTTAAATCAAATTATGTAAAGAGACTTTATGAGGATGACCAAGAGAACATCTGGGCGATTAGCGACAAAGAGATTCATAATATAAAGCAAAACGATGTAGTTCATTATATAAAGGAATCCAAAAATCAAGGGCAGAGTCATGGTTTTATACTTCACAATAATCTATTTTTAAATGCGACAAACCAAGGCTTATTTAGCACAGATATAAGTTCAAAAAATAGTCGTTCTTTATTAGTAAAAAACAGTCAAGGGGTAAATTGGCATATTGAAAATATTGATGGAACTATTTTTGTTGGGCACGAAAAAGGTATATACACTTATAAGCGCGATAATTCGTTGAAATTATTGCATGCTGTCAATGGAGTATGGAATTTTAAGCAACATAAAAGCAGAAAGGATTTAATTTATTGTGGCACTTACAACGGCATTCTTATACTTAAGAAAAAAAACGGAAAGTGGTCATTTTATAAGCGACTAGATGGATTCTATGACTCTTCTCGATTTATAGAGTTTGATAATAATGATTTATGGGTTTGTCACCCCGCTAAAGGCTTTTTCAAATTAGGATTAAGCGACAATTTTGAAAATATAACTTCATTTGAGTTTTTAAAGAACTTCAATTCTGATGATGAATTATTTTACAATTACTTTTTTAAACTTAACGATGCATTGATATTTTATAATCCTGAGGGATTTTACAAATACGATGATACTGACAAGGCATTTTATAAAAGCAGTGCTGTGACCGAAATTTTTGAGGGTATAAGTGACCTAAGTTTTGTAAAACAACTTGACAATTCTTTGTGGTTCTCTACCAACAAACATATAGGATTGGTTGATTTTGAAGTTCGTAAGTCAACATTTTTTAAAAATAAAAAAATTAAGACTCTAGGTGACTTTTCAAAGTTTACGCGCTTAAACCAAAAGTATGTTTTGTTTAATTCAGAAGACCAAGTGTTTGTATTTAATGAAGAAGCTATTGCCCAACAAGGGAGGGGCAGTGTTGTGCAAAAACCATTAATCAAGACAGTCAAATTTATAGGAATTAATGATACCATTCAACATAGTATTGATCATGGCAACATCAAGTCCTTTCCGTATGCAAACAACTCGCTTTCAATTCAAGCACAGCTCCCTAAATACTTGGGTAGTTCAACTCATTTCGTTGAATATAAAGTTAATGAAGAGGGCAAATGGCTGGAAGCCGATGGTAATTTAGTTATAAAAGTAAATGGCCTTGAAACTAATAGCTATGAGGTTTTTATCAGAACGAGTGACCAAATAGGTAACTTTTCAGAGGATATTATAATTCCTTTCAAAATTAAACCCAAATGGTATTTATCTGGGGCAGCGTTTTCTATGTATGCACTTATTACTATGGGCCTTTTTTTAATTGTAACTGTGAGACAAGAAATCAATAACAAGAATAAGAGTGAGCGATTAATTAAAAAAGAAAAGCGTAAACAGAAAGAAAAGATTAACAAGCTTGAGTTGCAAAAGCTAAAGGATGAAAAAACATTATTGGCTCTAGAGCAGGACAAGCTTCAGTTGGAGATCAAAAATAGAAACCAAGAACTGGCTTTTTCCACCTATACTAACATAAAGAAAAACGATTTACTAATCAATTTAAAAAATCACATTTTTAAACTAAATGATGTTAAGAAAGAAAAAGAGTTGAGCCCCAAGATGAGTTCAATTGTTAAAAGAATTGATGTCGAGCTCAAAGAATCTTACGATTGGGTTAAATTTGAATTTCATTTTAAAAAGTCAAACCCTGACTTTTTCATTAAGCTTAATGACTTGCACCCTCACCTTACACCTAATGATATTCGTATTTGTGCTTTCATTAAATTAAACATACCCACCAAGCAGATGGCTTCTTTGCTTAACATCAACCCAAAAAGTTTAGAAATGACGCGCTATAGACTACGAAAAAAGCTCGCTTTGGCTGATAGGACCAACCTGTACAGCTATATTAATTCAATTTAGTCCAACAAAATTGTAGGGGATTTGTAGGGTTTATATTCTTCTCAGTAGTGTTTGTTTAGGGCGTATTTATTTTCTGCTATATTATTATCTTCATAATATTGCATTTATTAATATACAGAATTGACATTTAAATTAATTTCAAAATGTTATTTCAATAAATAAATATAAACAACAATGAAACATTATTACTTTTTAACTATAATCTTTTTGTCGTTATCAATTAGTGCACAAAATTTATTATCCAATGGCTCATTTGATGACCAATCTGGTTGGACTTTTGTTAATCAATATGGAACTGACAGTACTATTGACATCAATAATACCCCTGATGATACAACCGACGACGTTGAAGCACATATAGCCTCAATCACTATTGAAAATGGATTGCTAAATATTATTCATCCCAATGATGGCCAGTGGTGCCACGTTGGTGTTTACACTTCTGTTGATCTTGATCCAGGTTTTTATCAACTAGATTTTGATGTTAGTTGGAATAGTCTTAACGAAGGATGGGGGGAATTTTTTATGGGTTCTGCTCAGCCACAACCTAACGCAGAATACAATGGGGATGCTAAAATTTTTACTATCCTCAACGGTTGGGATTATGGTAAAGATGACTATACAGGCAGAGCAACTGCTACTCCAGGAGTTACTGCTAATTCACAAACTGGTGTTTTCGAAATATCTACTTCGGGAACATATTATTTTTTATATAGAACAGGTGGTCCTAGTTATGGTTCGCAAACGATTGATAATATTTCTCTTACTGTATCAAATCAGCCTTTGAGTGCAAACTTCTCAACTGCTACTAATGGCTCAATAGCGACATTCACTAATTCGTCAATAAGTGCTGATTCATACACTTGGGAGTTTGGTGATGGTAGCACTTCAACTGAAGCAAGCCCATCTCACACTTACATAAATGATGGAGATTATTATGTAAAACTTACAGCAACTTCTAGTGCTACAAATGAATCAGTGTCAACTGTTGATTGGATTACAATAGGTACTAGTGCAAATATGCTAACCAATACAGCATGGAACGATGGCACTGGATGGACTACATTTAATACAGACCCAGATGGTAATACTCGAGCAAGCGTCTCATTTGGAAATGGCGAAGTTTCATTTATTAAAAGCCCTGATGGTGGCGACTGGAGTGGATATGGAATATATCAAGAGGTTAACCTAAATGCAGGTTCCTATCAATTTGATATTAAAGGTAAATATGCCGATATATCAGATGTTTGGTTTGAAGCTCATGTTGGATTAACAGAACCAACTGATCCAGCTGACTATGGAGATGGTGACACCAAGTTATTGAAAATTGCTCATGGATGGGGATCTGTAAAATCAGCTGATGGCTATGCCACTTCTATTGGTGCTGATGATGGTTGGGCTACAGATAACAGTACTCTAAGTCCAGACAATGGATACTTTACAATTACCACTTCTGGGACATATTATCTCGTGATAAAAGCTGGTGGTGGAACATATGGATCAATTACTACAGATAATTCTAATGGAATTATGTCTGGTAGTAAACCAATTCTCATTCCAAGCCTGGGAAGTTTAAAAATAAATGAGATTGATAGCCCATCAATTGGTTTTTATCCAAATCCTGCGTCCTCACAATTGACCTTCATGGGTAATGTAGATGGTAAAGTAGCAGAAGTATTTGATGTGTTGGGTCGTAAACAGTTGAGTAAAGCAATCGTTAACAACAAACTTAACGTTGACAAATTGGATAATGGTGTATATTTCTTAAAAGTACAAGACCAAGTTCAAAAGTTAATTATAAGGTAATTAAATAAAAAGTTAAATTGACAGGGGAATATTTATTTTCCCCTGTCAATTTATTTACTATACGATGCACAAACAATTATTATATATGCTTGCTGTTGTTGTACTTTTGTTTGTAGAAACAGTCAACGCACAAGGGCATCTAATTTCAGGAACCATCGTAGACGCACAAGGTGTTTCTCTTCCTGGCGTAACGGTTTTAGAGCAAGACAGTGCTAATGGTGTGGTTTCTGATTTAGATGGAAATTATATCCTAACAACTTCGTCTTCAAGCGCAACTTTGGTTTTTTCTTACATAGGATTTGAAACCAAAACCATTGCTATTGCCAACAAAAGATATTTGGATGTCATCCTGTCTGAAAGTGCAGAAGCTCTCGAAGAGGTACAGGTAGTCGCCTTCCAAAAGCAGAGGAAAAATAGTGTTATCGGCTCCATTAACACAATAAAACCAGCCGAATTAAATCAACCCAACTCAAACCTTACTGCTTCACTGGCCGGCAGAATTTCAGGTGTAATTTCGTATCAACGTTCAGGAGAGCCTGGCGCAGACAATGCCGAATTTTTTGTACGAGGCGTTACCTCCTTCGGTTATTCAAATAGCCCGCTCATCCTTATTGATGGATTAGAAGTAACCACAAACGACTTAGCACGCATTGAACCTGACAACATTGCCAGTTTTTCTGTTATGAAAGATGCTACAGCCACCTCTCTTTATGGTGCGCGGGGTGCAAATGGGGTTATTTTAGTGACTACAAAAGAAGGTAAAAAAGGAAAAGCAAAAGTAGCTTTTCGATATGAAAATAAGTTTTCAGCCCCAACACAAATTACAAGCTTTTTAGACGGAGTCAGCTATATGGAACTCTATAACAGTGCACTTCGCATGCGTGATCCTTCTGCTCCACTTTATTACAGTAAAAATAAAATTGAGGCAACTCGAAACACCCCAGACCCTAATATTTACCCAAATCTAAATTGGTACGACGAATTATTTAAAAATAACACCATAAACAAAAAGTTCAACCTGAATGTTAATGGAGGTGGAGACGTATCACAATACTACCTCTCCGTTTCTCATACAAATGACACAGGGCTGCTTAAAGTGGACCCTTTGAACAATTTCAATAACAATATTGACATTAACCGGTCTAACCTTCGGGCAAATGTGAATATAAACCTAACCAAAACAACCAAAATATCTGTAAAGTTCAATTCATTTTTTGAGCGTTATAACGGACCCATCGACAGCGCAAATGATATTTTTGGAAAAGTCATGCAGGCAAATCCTGTAAATTTCCCAAAGTATTACACTTTTGATAACCAATTTAGCCAATACAACCATACGCTTTTCGGGAACAAAGGAAATGGTGGATTTCCTAACCCCTATGCAGATATGGTACGAGGCTATAAAGACCGATTTAGTTCTACCATTTTGTCGCAGGTGCAAATCAAACAAGAATTGGATTTTATTACTGAAGGACTGTCCTTTAGAGCATTAGTTGCTGTAAAAAGCTATTCTGCTACTGAAAACCAACGTAGCTTTAACCCATTTTATTATGGGATTGCGGAGTCAGAAACTGAGCTTGGATTGGTCAATAGAATATACCAAATTCAAGAAGGCACAGAATTTTTAAGTAACAACAGTACTTCCAACGCAGTAAACAGTAACTATTACTACGAGTTTACCACTCAATACGACAGGTTTTTTAATGACAAGCATCAAGTTGGTGGCTTACTCGTGTTTAACTTCAATGAAGCGCTAAATAAGTATTCAAACAGTTCTGTATTTGCTTCGCTGCCTGCAAGAAATATGGGGATTTCTGGCAGAGGAACCTATGGATATGACGATCGATATTTTGCAGAGCTAAACTTTGGATATAATGGCTCTGAAAAGTTTGCTGAAAACCATCGATTTGGGTTTTTCCCTTCTGCTGGTTTAGGGTGGATTGTTTCCAACGAAAGTTTTTTCGAAAAGACATTCCCGTCTATTTCACTGCTTAAATTAAAATACACTTTTGGGCTTGTTGGGAATGACAACATTGGAAGTTCTCGCTTTTTCTATTTATCAGATGTTAATCTGGGCGATGGTGGTCGTGGTTATGCTTGGGGTGCCGATTATAACAACTACTATAACGGATATAACATTAACAGCTACCCAAACGCTGATGTTACTTGGGAAGTTGCTGAAAAAACCAATTATGGTGTAGAACTGGGAATAAAGGAACGTCTAGTTTTACAGCTTGATTATTTTATAGAAAATAGAAAAAAAATATACGAGGAGCGTCCAGTATACCCCGACACGGCAGGGCTTACATCTGTAGTTAGCAGTAATTCTGGACAGGTTCAATCCAAAGGTTTGGATATTGCCATTGACTACAACCAGTCTTTCGCCAATGGATTTTATCTCACGGCAAGAGGTACATTTACCTATGCAACAAACGAGGTTGTGGTTAAGAATGAGCCACAATACCCCTTTGGCTATCTAAGTGCAATAGGTTATCATACAAATCAACCTAGAGGCTACATTGCGGAACGTCTTTTTATAGATCAAGAAGATATTCTCAATTCCCCAGAGCAGTTTAACGGGCTTTCATCGAATGAGAATGCATATCTACCAGGTGACATCAAGTATAAAGATTTAAATGGCGACGGTAAAATTAGCGAGCTAGACAAAGCACCAATTGGTGATCCTTTTGTTCCTGAAATTGTATATGGTTTTGGAGCATCCATGGGCTATAAAAACATTGATTTTTCTTTCTTTTTCCAAGGGGCGGCAAAATCTTCCTTTTTTATTCAGCCAACCAATATCGCACCATTTATAAACGAAAGAAATGCGCTTAATATCATTAGTGACAACCACTGGTCTGAAAACAATCCTGATCCTTATGCCTTCTGGCCAAGGCTTTCTACAGAAGAGGTGAATAATAACAACCAAGATTCAACATGGTGGCTAAGAGACGGGGATTTCTTACGACTGAAGTCGATTGAACTAGGATATACGTTACCGGAACAATGGCTTAAGATTAAGAATTTACGCACACGTTTTTACGTTAGTGGACTTAATTTATTTACATTAAGCAAATTTAATTTATGGGATAATGAAATGGGGGGTAATGGACTGGGTTATCCACCACAACGTGTCATGAACCTTGGATTGCAAATAAACTTTTAACAATGAAGAAAACTATTAAACATATCGCGCTATACTCGTTCGTTCTTGTTGGGTTTTTAAGTTGTGATGATTATTTAGATATTGTCCCTGATAAAACACAAGAAGTTTCTTTGATGTTTCAACGTCAAGAAGCAGCCTACACCGCTTTGGTTACCTGTTACAGTTATTTGCCACAAAACGATGGGCTCTATGCGACCTTTACCTTGGCTAGTGACGAGTTAACAACTCCGTTGGCCAAAGAACCAAACTCAATCAAATTAATGAAAGGCGAGCAAGTAGCTGACGATCCTTTTATGAGTTTTTGGTCTGGATATGGTGCCAGTGGTAGAGGACAAGGTTCTTTATGGGATGGCATTCGAGCCTGTAATACGCTAATTGCCAATATTGATTTAGCAGTGGACATGACCCAAGTTGAAAAAAATACCTGGAAAGCAGAGGCAATGGTTTTGAAAGCGTATTACCACTTTTTACTGCTCAATTATTATGGCCCCATTCCAATTGTAGATGTCAATCTTTCAATTGATGCTAGTGACGAAGATTTACGTGTTCACAGAAAAACAATTGACGAAGGAGTTACCTATATATTAAATACCTTAAATACTGCTATTGCTGATTTGCCAGAGCGCACTACAGGAAACAATGACTTAGGGCGCATGGATAAGGTTATTGCATATGCCATTAAATCAAAGGTAAGCCTGTATGCGGCCAGTCCGTTGTTTAATGGGAATTCAGAATTCTACAGCGATTTTGTGAATCATGAGGGTACTCCTTTCTTTAATCAGAATGTTGAAGTAAGCAAGTGGGAAATGGCTGCAACAATTGCAAAAGAAGCCATAGATATTGCTGTGGCACAAGGAGCAGAGATGTATAAATACACGGGTAGTGTTCCTGGTCATGACACTTCAAATTTTCAATATGAAACAATTAGAACGCTTTATGATATAAAGTATTCATTGGTAGATAAATGGAACCAGGAGCTTATTTGGGGAGATTCGAGCCCAGTAAACGACTGGTGGAGACTTCAGTCAGGTGCGCTAATGAAAGACCCCTCTGCTTCTTCCGTACAGGCTGCATGGCAATGGATATCCCCTACTATGAGAATGGCCGAGTTATATTATACGAACAATGGTTTGCCGATTGATGAGGATATAACGTTTGATTTTGCTGATAAATTTAGTATAATAAGAGTGTCCAATTCACAAAAAATGTATGCTCTTCCTGGACTTATGACTGCGAAATTACATCTTAATAGAGAGCCTAGATTTTATTCTTCTGTAGGTTTTGATACTGGTCAGTACAGGGCTTGGGGTGAGCTATGGAACCTCAGAATGAAAAAGGGACAAACACATGGGCGTATAGCCAATACAAGCGATTACTTGATAACGGGTTTTTCTCTTAAAAAAATTGTGCATCCAGATTCTGAAGGGGATAGCTATGATAAACTAATCCGTTATCCTTGGCCAAACGCAAGGTTAGCAGAACTGTACTTAAATTACGCTGAGGCTTTAAATGAAGCATATGGCCCAAGTCAACCCGTTTATGATGCCCTAAATGTAGTCCGTGCCAGAGCAGGCATCCCAGATGTTGAGGTCGTTTGGAGCAACGGCTCTTTGGCAAAAACATTAAATAAACACACCACGCAAAGTGGTCTGCGAGAAATTATACGTCAAGAGCGTATGATAGAGCTTGCTTTTGAAGGGCACCGATATAATGATGTTAGAAGGTGGAAATTAGCAGGCGAATATTTTAATACCAATGTTCGCGGTTGGTCTGTTGACGAGAAAACAGATGCGAATTACTACAAAGTAATTGAGGTTGGTATGCGCTCTTTTGCTACTCCTAGAGATTACCTACATCCTATCAAAACAAGTGAGCTTATCACAAATCCCAATTTAATTCAAAATCCACAATGGTAGCATCAAAAATACATGCCGTTAGAAATATGTTTTATGTTTCATTACTTCTGCTAGTTATTTCTCTAGTAGCTTCTTGTGAATCAGAAGATAAAGGCGATACAACACCCCCAGGTGAACTTAGTGTAATAAGCACCGAGGCCACTTATGGCGGGGCAATTATTTCTTATACCCTACCCGAGGATAATGATATTTTATATGTACGCGCAGACTATACCAATGGAAAAGGGGAGGCCGTTTTCAGAACTGTGAGTAAACATGTGAATCAAATTGAAGTTTCAGGATTTGTTATTGAAGAAGATGTGACGGTAAGCCTAACGGTAGTTGACGAGAATCAAAACAGTTCTATGGCTGTAGCACTCAAAATACGTCCGTTACGATCCTTTATTTTTCTGGTTCAGGAGAGTATTCAAATAGAGCCAGATTTAGGCGGTGTGCAGGTCAGTTGGGAAAATGCAACAGAAAAAACAGTATTTATTTATCTACATATTCAAGACGGTGAGGATGAGCAAATTCGAATTCTATCATCAGCTAATAAAAATGAAAAAATATTTGTCCGTGGTCTTGAAGCAAAGCCATTGTTGTTTTTAACCAAAACCGAAGACTTTGATGGTAACATTTCTGAACTACAAGAAAAAGGTACCTACACTCCTTTATTTGAAGAAAAAATAAACAAAGACACATGGAAACTGGTCAGCAACCTCTCTATTGATGGAAATGCCTACGAGGGAGCTACAGTCAATTTTTGGGATGATGTTATTGATACATTTGAGACAAATTCAGACAACAGCTATTTCATCATCAACCGTAACGATAATGGGGGTATACTGCGTTGGCCGCTTGATATTGTTATTGACCTCAATAAAAAAGCAAAAATTAATCGGTTCAAAGTTTGGCAACGTGCGTATTGGTACAATGGTCCAGATGGTAAATCTTATTATTATCAGGAAGAGAATTTAAAGAGCTTTGACTTGTACGTCAGTATGAATAAAACCGATTGGGTTTTGTTAGGCAACTTCGAAATAGAGGGTCCCGCGGGAGGTACAGATGAAATTTCTCAAGCCTTATTAGATGAAGCTGCGGCGGGACACAACTTTAATTTAGATGAAATATCCCCAGAATTCAGGTATCTAAAGTTTAGTATAACCTCCAATTTTGGTAGTGATTCTTTTTGTCACGGGTCAGAAATCACATTGTTTGGAAGGGACAATTTATAGAACAAACATTTTAAAAAAATTAGATGGCTTTACATCAACTCAAGTTTAATTTGAGTAACCTCTTAATGTCTTTTTTGCTTGTGCTTAGCAGCTTTACGCTACATGCGCAATACCTGACAACACAGGGTAAAGAAATTGTAGACAAGGACAATACGCCAATATTACTAAAAGGAATTGGATTAGGTGGCTGGATGCTACAAGAGCCTTATATGATGCAATCCATTGGTGGGGCTAAAAACCAACAAGAATACAGATCAAAACTTGAGGCCCTTATTGGTGAAACCAAAACGCAAGAGTTTTATGATGCTTGGTTAGACAACTTTGTAACCAAACAAGATATAGATTCCATTGCCAGTTGGGGGTTTAACAGCGTGCGATTACCCATGCACTTCGACTTGTTTACACTACCTATTGAAGATGAGCCAGACAGCAACACAAACACGTGGCTAGACAAAGGTTTCGATATGGTTGATGAACTACTTGGTTGGTGTGAGGCTAATGAGCTTTATCTCATTTTAGACCTACATGCAGCACCTGGAGGACAAGGTTATGATCAAGGAATTTCAGACTATGACACCAACAAACCCTCACTTTGGGAAAGCGAGCAAAACAAGATTAAAACCGTTGCGCTGTGGGGTAAGCTTGCGCAACGGTACCATGATAAAACGTGGATTGGCGGCTATGATTTGATCAACGAAGTCAATTGGAATTTAAATAGCACTGAGCTTAAAGATATGCACGTTCGGATTACAAATGAGATTCGAAAGTACGACAACAACCACATATTGTTTATTGAGGGAAATTGGTTTGCTAATGATTTTACAGGGCTTACACCCCCTTGGGACAGCAATATGGTCTATAGTTTTCATAAGTATTGGAACGTAAATACGACAAATACCATTCAATGGGTGCTTGATATGAGAAACGAACACAATGTCCCTTTATGGATGGGTGAAAGTGGCGAAAACTCCAATATGTGGTTCAAAGAAGCTATTTCACTTTTCGAAAACAATAATATTGGTTGGGCTTGGTGGCCTTGGAAAAGAATTACAACTACTGTGTCCGCTTTCTCAATCCCTTCCAATAGTCAATATGATGCCGTTATGAAGTATTGGAAAGGCGAGGGTCCTATTCCCGATGCAGATGATGCCTATAATGGCATGATGGCATTGACACAAAGCACATTGGTTGACAATACTATCTACAACAAAGGCGTAGTTGATGCCATGCTGCGACAGCCAAGCGACGATAGCTTATTACCCTATGCCAACAATGTGATTCCAGGAAACATACATGCCACGCACTACGATATGGGGGCACAAGGAATTGCCTACCACGATCAGGAATATGGTAACTACTCTGGCTCTGGAGGTACTTCAAGTTGGAACCTAGGCTGGGTCTTTAGAAATGATGGTGTAGATATTAGCACATCAAACTCTAACAGCCCCGATAGTAACGGCTATAGTGTAGGTTATGTAAATGCCAAAGAATGGATAAAATATACTGTTGAGATTATAGATGCTGGGTATTATAATATTGAAACGACCTACGCGGCAGCGAACAGCGGTGGAAAAATCCGATATGAACTCAACGATAGACCCATTACAGACTTGATTTCACTAAGTCCAACTGGGGGGTATACTAGTTTTAACTCCAATACGACTTCAACGGCCTATCTCGAAACGGGACAACACGTTTTAAAGTTACGTATTGCAGGCACAAGTGAATTCAATATTGAATCATTTAAGTTTAGTTTATCCGCAAACCAAACACCAAGCTTTGCACCCATAATCGCCGTAACAGAGAGTAGTGATACCGAAATACAACTTACATTAAACAAAGCGATTAATACGACTGCTGTTGATCACACCTATTTTAGCGTAACGGTTAATGGAAATAATATAGCTGTATTAAGTGCGCAACGCGACCCAAACAATCCGCAAACCGTAACGGTTTCTCTCGATGACTATTTATCATTTTATGACGAGATTCTAATCAGTTATAGCGGGGACAGCCTGGTATCTACTAATTTGGAATCATTAGCTGTATTTACCAATATGGCTGTCGAGAATTTACTAACTGAAATAAATGTAATCCCCGGAAAAATTGAAGCAGAAACATTCGACACACAAAATGGAGTTGGTACTGAGAATACTACTGATACTGGTCTTGGGAAGAATATTAATAACCTACACCCTGGAGACTATGTAACATACGAAGTGGACGTAAAGCAAAACACCTACTTTAATATTCAATCAAGAGTAGCAACAGAAAAAGATAATGCGCGCTTTAGCATGGAGCTAAGGGACGAAAACAATGTTTTTTTTTATGAGTCATTTAATGTGCCTAACACAGGCAGCTGGCAAACATGGCAAACAGTAGAAAAAGAAGCATTATTGCCCGCTGGAAAATACACCCTAAAAATAAATGTATTGGGTTCAGAGTTCAATATAAATTGGTTTAATTTTATTACACTAGACACGACTAATCGCTTGGCCATTCCAGGCTTGGTTGAGGCTGAAGCATATGACTCTCAAGATGGTATGACAACTACAACGACTTCTGATAGTAGTGGTGGACAAGAATTGGGGTATTTAGATGAAGGGGACTATGCATTGTATTCAGTTAATGTTGCGCAATCTGGTACTTATAATATAAACTCTCGTATAGCCACTAATTATAATGATGCAACATTTAGCTTAACACTTGAGGATGAAAGTGGCTTGACATATAAGCTTGCTGAAGTTGCACCAACAAATACAGGTGGCTGGACCAGCTGGAATACGATCACCCAAGAAGCAGTATTGCCCAAGGGAAATTTTACATTGAAGATGACAAGTACAAATTCAGCTGTTAATATAAATTGGTATGATTTTGAATTTATCTCATCAGATAAACAACCAATTCTTATACCGGGCATTGTGCAAGCTGAAAAGTATAATAGCCAATTAGGGGTTGCTGTTGAATCATGTGCTGATACAGGGGGTGGACAAAACCTGAACTATATCGATCAGGGAGACTTTGTAAACTACAATGTTTTAATTCAACATACAGGATTTTATACAGTTCAAGCAAGAGTTGCTGGATACGATATAAGTAGTTTTAATCTCGTATTATCAAAAGATAACAGTCCAGATCAAGTTCTAGAAACATTTACCACCCCTCAAACCAATGGATGGCAAAACTGGCAAACCGTTCAGAAAGATATTCTCTTACAGGCTGGAGAATATACCCTAACTGCAAACATCTTAAGCGGGGAGTTTAATATCAACTGGTTCAATTTCATCTATGATGAAGATGGGGGTATGCAAATCCCAGGAACAATCCAAGTGGAGGATTATTGGGAGCAATCAGGATTAAGTGTAGAAAACTGTTATGATACGGGCGGCGGTAAAAACCTATCATACATGCATCAAGGAGATTCTGTAACTTATTTGGTTAAAGTAAATACTTCGGGTAAGTATAATGTTAAGTCTCGCATTAGTAGCGCTTATACGGGCGGAAGATTTAATCTCGTTTTTTCAAAAAATTCAACTGAACATTTTACACTAAATAACTTTCAAGTACCCAGTACAGGGGGCTGGCAAAGTTGGCAAGATTTAGATAAAGAATTTGATTTGACAGCAGGAACATATACCATGACCATGAACATACTTGGCAATCAGTTTAATTTGAATTGGATAGATTTTGAATTAATTGAGGCATTAAGCAATAAAGCTAACGATAGTTATCTATTCAAATTATACCCGAATCCAGCACATGAATACGTTACCCTACAGTCCGATACCGTCATCAACCACATCAAAGTATTTGATCTTTTAGGTAGGGCTGTGTTTGAGCAAAATACCAAAAACCAGCAGATTGTTCAACTCAATGTAGCCCACTACCCTAGCGGATTGTATTTGATTGAGGTTGAGTCTGAAAATAGTACCGAAATTTTAAAATTAATCAAACAATAAAATTACCAAAATTGAAATTTACGCAATCCTTTTCTGCTTCGCTTTTACTTACAGTATCGTTATTTACAAATGCACAGAATATAGATGATCAAGTTAACCAACTGGTAGCAAACATGACCCTTGATGAAAAAGTAGGTCAAATGACCCAAGTAGAGCGCAAAGAACTACACCATATATCTGATTTAGCGACTTACAATATTGGTTCTTTGCTTAGTGGGGGCGGCTCTGCACCAATCCCAAATACATTAGATGCCTGGATTAAAATGTATAATGAATACCAAACTGCATCCATGCAATCCAGTTCTAAGATCCCTCTGATCTACGGAATTGATGCCGTTCATGGACACAGTAACGTCGTCGGTGCTGTTATTGTTCCCCACAACATTGGTTTAGGTGCCACTTGGAATACCGAACTTGTTGAAGACCTTTCTAAGGTAGTAGCCAATGAAGTAGCTGCAACTGGTGTAGACTGGACTTTTGCACCTTGTATAGCTGTGCCACAAAATGAAAAGTGGGGAAGAACATACGAAGGCTTTGGTGAAACAGCAGAAATCAATCAAATGATGGGTATAGCTTCTGTTGTTGGACTTCAAGGAAACGACTTGGCACTGGACAACACCATCCTGGCCTGTGCAAAACACTTTATTGGTGACGGAGGAACTACGGATGGAATTGATCAAGGGGATACAGACATTACTGAGCAAGTTCTACGATCGCTTCATATGCCAGCATATGTAGATGCTATTGAACAAGGCGTAGGAACAATTATGGCAACCTACAACAGCTGGAATGGTCAAAAAGTACACGGGTATAAATATCTATTAACTGATGTATTGAAAGAAGAGTTGGGCTTCGCCGGCTTTATTATTTCGGACTGGAAAGGGGTAGATCAAGTAACAGATAACTATAAAAATGCTATCAAGCAATCAATAAATGCTGGAGTTGACATGGTCATGGTACCAGACAGATATAAAACCTTTATAAAACATACCAAGGAACTTGTTAACGAAGGTCAAATTAATATGGCGCGCATAGATGATGCAGTTAAACGAATACTAAAACAAAAAATATTACTTGGCCTTTTTGAAAACCCTTTTGCAAAAAATGAGAGTAAAGAAATAAATGCTTTTGGATCGGTAAGGCACAGAGACATAGCCCGCCAAGCAGTACGCGAATCTATTGTGGTCCTAGATGCCAAAAACAATGTGCTGCCGCTTAAAAAAGATGGCCAAACTATTGGGCTGGCTGGTGTTCTTGCAGATGATTTAGGCGCACAGTGTGGCGGATGGACCATTGCTTGGCAAGGCGGAAATGGAGATATCACTGATGGAACTTCAATTTTAGAGGGGTTTAATAAATTAACTGGTAGTAGTAATATTCTTTTTAGTAAAACAGGAGACTTTGATCAAGATATCGACGTCGCTGTTGTTGTTATCGGAGAAAAAACCCCTTACTCTGAGGGGGGTGGAGATCGTTCTTCACTCAATGTTGAAAACCAAGATATTGCCCTTCTAAAAAAATTGAAAAGTCAAAACATCCCAACAATAGCGTTGTTGATTTCAGGAAGACCACTAATTCTTGGAGAGGCACTGGTTCATTCCGATGCAATGATTGTTGCGTGGTACCCTGGAACTGAAGGAGATGGCGTAGCAGAAGTGCTCTTTGGAATGTATGCGCCCAAAGGAAAAACAACACATTCATGGCCAAATCATATGCGGCAAATTCCAATCAATGTTGGTGACTCTGACTACAAGCCTTTATATGCATATAAGCGCGGTTTGACACAATTTCCCACAACAGACAATAGCGCGCATCTGAAAGTGTATGCCGGTGCAACCAATAACGAAGGTAATAAACTGTACGTTTATTTTAACGATATCATTACCAACAACCCCAGTACACTTGAAGACTATAACCTCTATGTTAATGGTACAATGGCAAATGCACACCTTCAAAGTCAGGCTATTAATACTGATGATGCGACTGTACTTGAAATTAATTTATCGGTAAGTATTGAAGAAGGGGATGAAATCTACTTGAGCATTGACAATAATAAGTTGGCTTCAGAAGCCATGATGCTGAGCGATGCAAAGCAGATTTTTATTTATAATAGGGTTAAAAACACCAATAACTTATCATTAAGAATAGAGGCGGAATCATATTATGAAATGCATGGAGCAGATACAGAACAGTGTAGCGATGAAGGTGGCGGATTAAATCTTGGACATATTCAAACAGATGCTACCATGAAATATAAATTTAGTGTACCTAAATCAGGTTATTATCAGCTAACTTCTCGTATTTCTGGATTTGGCCCTGGGTCATTAGATTTTAGCTTTAATAATTTATTGACTAATATGCCATTTAAGGGAACAAATGGATGGCAGAGTTGGCAAAATTTCTACAAAGAAATTTATTTGGAGGCGGGCGAGCAAAAAATGAACGTTACGACCCAATCTTCACAATTCAATATCAATTACTATGACTTGGTTTATGTCAAGGAAGCACAAGAAATACCAGGTAGAATTGAAGCAGAAAAGTATCGTTCATCAAATGGGATTCAAACAGAATTTTGTGAAGACGACAACACAGAAAATATTGGTAATATAGACTTTGAGGATGCGTTTATGTATCCATTAAAAGTTAACCAATCTGGATACTATAAAATTAGCGCTAGGTATGCATCAATAAACGACGGTTATTTTAAATTATCATTTGAAGAAAATTTCCACTATTTTCCTTTTCATAACACTGGGGGTTTGCAAAACTGGGAAACCAGTACCATAGAAGTATTTTTAGAAGTGGGAATCTATAGTATGGAATTTACTGCTGCTACAAATTTCTTAAATCTAAATTATTTCGAATTTGAATTTGCAGGTACATTCGAGACAAATTATGTTTCAGTATTTAATGGAATACAAATAAATCCAGTTCAATCAAAAAACCAAATTGCATTAAAATTACCCTTTACATTAGATTCAAATGAAAGCATTAGGCTGTTTAACTCTAAAGGAACTTCAATCACTTTGGGTGAGATAAGTATTGGTGAAAGCCCAAATGAGTATTTTTTTGACATACATTTAATGAAAGGAGAATATTTTATTATCAGTGAAATTAAAAACAGCACTTATATTAAGTCATTTTTAATTGAATAGATTGCCCAACTTATGTGAATATTCCTTTCATTTTTGGTAATTTTTAAATCAAACTTTCAATGGATAAAATTGTTTTAATAATCTTATTTATAATTTTTAATACTGTTTGTACAAAGACATTTGCACAATTCACACATTGGGAGAGCGTTGTTTTCCCTGGACAGTCATGGATGTATTCCATACCAAATGGCGACAGTGCCGATTGGACGATATTAAATTTTGATGATTCTTCCTGGTCTGAAGGAAACTCTGGAATTGGATATGGCGATGATGATGACCAGACTGTTATTTCACAAACAATAGCACTATTTATGCGTAAAACATTTGAAATTCAGGATGTGAGCTTAATTTCAAGAGCGGTATTAGACATTGATTATGATGATGGTTTTGTTGCATACATTAATGGCGTTGAGGTTGCAAGAGATCTTTTTTCTGGAGATTATACTTCCTACTCAATGTCTAGTGATGGCTACCACGAAGCACAGCTCTATAGTGGAAATATTCCTGAGCGATATTTTTTTGACAAAACACTGCTGAATAATGGTTCAAATGTTATTGCTATTCAAGTTCACAATCAAGCGATATCGTCCTCCGATATGAGCGCATTGCCAGTCATCTCTCTAGAACTTCCACAAGGTTCATCAACATATTTAGCACCTCCAGATTGGTTTGTAGAGCCAAGTCCCCAGCCTGTCAACATCAACTTTACATCATCAAACTTACCCATTGTCATCTTAAATACTGATGGGGTTGATATTCCTGATGAGCCAAAAATAGAAGCAACAATGAAAATCATTAAGCGACCCGATAACGAATTAAATAATTTTTCTGATGAAAATAATCCAGACTATTTGGATTTTGATGGACCAATACAGATTGAAGTTCGCGGATCAAGTTCTCAACTTTTTTCAAAAAAGCAATATTCATTAACCACATATGACAACTCTGGTGAAAAGGATAATGTAAAATTACTTGATTTACCAAAAGAAAACGATTGGATTCTAAATGCACTAGCCTATGACACCACTTTTATTAGGGACTATGTAAGCTACAAATTATCGAATTCTTTACATCAATATGCATCGAGGGCTGAATATTGTGAATTGATTTTGAATGGTGAGTACAGAGGAATTTATATGCTTCTTGAAAAATTGAAAGCAGATGACAATCGAATTAACATAAAAAAAATAAAAGATGACGATAATGAGGCTCCAGATTTAACAGGTGGGTATATTGTTAAAGCTGATAAAATTGAGGGAACTGAAGAGTTAGGTTGGTCAATGCCTGGTTATGGATGGGGAGATGTAAATTTTGCTTACGAAGTGCCAAAACCAGAAGATAAAACCAGTCAACAAGACGACTATATTCAGAACGTTTTTAATCAACTTGCTAATACCTCGAACACATCAAACACCTCACTAATTGATGGGTATCCAGCAGTTATTGATATTCCATCTTTTATTGACTTTATTTTGTTAAACGAACTTGCTTCGAATGTGGATGCATATCAATTTAGCACCTTCTTCCACAAAGACAGAGGCGGTAAGCTTCGTGCCGGTCCTGTGTGGGACTTTAACCTTACGTATGGGAATGATTTATTTGATTGGGGATTTGACAGAAGTAAGTACAACCTTTGGCAATTTGAGAATTACAATCGAGGGGCTAAGTTTTGGACTGACCTTTTTAATGACCCTAATTTTTCTTGTTATTTGACCAAGCGCTGGCGAGAATTGACCGCTACAGGTCAAGTGTTAAATGATAATAAGATACACGAACTCATCGATGAAACAGTTGCCATTATTTCAGATGCGGTTAATCGTCAAGAGCAAGTATGGAATATAGACATCAATTTTGGAGGACGTATTGCCAACATAAAAACTTTTGTTAGCCAACGCATTCAATGGATAACCGATCAACTCAATTCAAACACAGTAGATTGTGAGAATGTGACCACACCAAATTTGGTAATTTCAAAAATACACTATAATCCACTAGATCAAGGTGATGATGACTCTGATGATTTTGAATTTATTGAAATAACTAATAATAGTAATGTAGCGTGGGACTTAACAGGAGTTTATTTTGGGGGTTTAGGTTTTTCTTACCAGTTTCCACCAGGTTTTGTTATTCAGGCTCAGCAATCTATTTTTTTGGCTAACAAACCATCTGCTTTTGAATCTACATACGGATTCACTCCTTTTGATGAATTTTTTAGAAATCTTTCCAATAGCAGTGAACGTTTAGAACTATTGGATGGATTTGGAAACCAAATCGATTTGGTTGTTTATAGTGATGATGAACCGTGGCCTAAGGATGCAGACGGAAATGGCTACTATTTAAAGTTAAAGGATTTAGATTTGGATAATAGCTTACCTGAAAATTGGATTGCTAATTCTAGCTTACAGAGTCTTTCAATAAATAACAATAATATCGACTTGTCATTATTTGTTTATCCAAACCCCACGCATAATATTTTACACTTAAGCGCTACAAACAGTATCGAAATTCAATCAATACAAGTTTTAAATTTAAGTGGACAAACGGTCATGACAAAAACCCCAAATAAAAAGCGAGTATCTCTTAATATATCTAAATTTAATTCAGGGATGTATTTTATTTTAATTGAGTTGAATAATGAAACTGTAATCAAAAAGATTATAAAAGAATAGTTTTAGTAAAACTAAAAAACATCTCTTAGGATAAATTATTATTCATGCAGATAAAAAGTGGAGAAGACGTGATTCGAATACGCGACCTCTTGACTGCCAGTCAAGCGCTTTCTAATTGCTTCGCAATTTACTAGCAACTGATAATCAGTTCATTATGCAGTACTTAGATATTGTTGTTTAAGTAAACTGCCAAATAGATGCCAAATAGTAGTCTCTCCTACCCCAAAATCCGTAAAGACAGTAGTTGTAAATACTTCATTGATCTAACGCTTAATAACAAACGATACAGGTTGTATAATGGTAAGATCATTAAGTCATCTCTAAGACCAAATACGTATCCATACAAGATGAGGTATTCCAAAGCGAAAGTTCTTGCTGAGGAGGTTTATATGTTTTTGATTGAAAACGATTATTCATTTTCAAAGAAACTAACCAATGTCGAGAAGTTTGACAGTATTGTAAACCGTAAACTAAGTGAACCATTATCACAGTCGTATCTTAAAACACTAAGACTTATGTCAGATAGTCTAAGAAGCGAACTATTATCTAAAGGAACATTATCAGTTGAATTCATAAACAGCATCCCGCTTCGATACAATAACAATACGAGTTACAATACATCCAGAAGACATCTTAATGTACTAGTAAATTACCTCCACGAAAATGGCTTTGATATAGATAAGTCCAAACTAAAGACTAGAAAGCAAGAGGAGGTGTTGCATAAGCCAATAAAGCACTTAAAGACACTATTAGATGACATATATAAGTTCAACAGAAACTTGCACCTATGTTGCTTAATGACATACTGTTGCTTGTTAAGACCTCATCAAGAAATCAGACTGCTTAAGTGGAGCGATTTTAACGATGATTTATCGTATCTCAGTTTATCGGGAGGTAGAGTAAAGTCCAAACGTAATAGACACGTTCCTGTACCAATAATTGTTAGGAAATTGCTAGTAAGAGACGATCAAAACATAAACATCTTTAGTAGTAAAGAAAAACCATATAATAAGGACTATTTTAAGACGCTTTTTAGACGATTTAAGAACGTTAATCCACAAGTTGACAAAGGTATCACGCTCTACTCTTTTAGGCACACAGGAGCGATAGAAATATATAAGCGGACAGGGTCTTTATCTAAGTTACAGACTGCTATGGGTCATTCAAGTCTTAATGTGTCGCTAACCTACTTAAGAGGATTAGAAGTAGCAGAACTAAAAGAAGAGGATATGCCTATGGTTTAGACATTTTTTAAGTCGATTAACAACTTAGAATTTTCCAAAAATTTGTCTTCTACCTTTTCAACTATTGGAGTGATTTTATCTATAAATTTAATCAATATTTGTGATAATTCTTCATCTGTTAGTTCGGGGATTTCATCGTAATTAAACTTTGTATTCTCAGAATAGTTTGTCAACCATTTTTTCCCTTTAGGAGGATTAAAACCTTCAATAGATCGCAACAATGCTTCAAGTTTACTTGTATCATAATTTTCATCTGAAGGAGATATTACACTTCTAAAAGTTATTTTTTTTGTTGAAGGATATAATTCAAGTTCTAATAAATAAGATTCTCGGTTTTTCCACCCATTCGAATTCTTATTAATGTACACCATATCTTTGATCTTTGGGGTTAGAAATCGTAAATATGCTTTGCTCGTCGATCCAACAATCCAACCCTTACTTTCGACTATTTTTGAAAGCACCTCCCTTAATCTATCTACCGGTTCAGGTCGATGCTCGATTATGAAGTCGAATAATTCACGATGATTTTCGTAGATATTTATTGCTGTCTGAGTTAGTTTATCGGTTCCCATAATTTCTCTCTTTATAGTTACTATGTAGTCACTTATATAATTTTTTACTTGGTCATTTATTGAATGTCCATATATCTCTAGTACGCGTTCTAAAGATTCAACGATAAAACCGTAGGATATTGGATGATATGAATCTGAAGTCGATTGTAATCCCTCTGGGGTTAGAAATACGAAAGTCTTTTTATAATTAGGATATTGATTATTTACGACCTTTTTATAACGCGCTAATTGATTTGAGTGTTCTTTTGATCCTACTTTGTTTTCGATACATATTACTATCCCGTCTACCTCAACAAGTATATCGATATAACTCCACTCGCGTAACACTTTCGTTTTAGTTAAGTCTAATCCGGCAACGGCTATTTCGTCGATATTTTCAAAACGATCTGATGAAAACACTTCCCTTAAAAAGCGTTTTAAGAACACCCCTCCTAAGTTGTGTGATTCATTAGGGTCTAAAAGCCACGCAAGGAAATTAGAGTGTCTAATCTCGGTTTTTGAGGCGCCCAATACTTTAAAGATATTCGGCTGTTTGAGACCAAGATCTAATTCGTCGAATTCAATATCGTTTAGCAGCGCGCTGTATTTCTTCTTTAATTCTTTAACGTCCATTAATTTTCTTAACCTAAGTTTTTATATGATATTGAATGACTAAAATTAAAAAGTTATTCATAGAGTAAATTAGAAGTAGTAGAACTAAAAGAGGAGGATATGCCTCTAGTTTAAAAATCATCATCAATTTCCTCTTGAATTGAATTAACCGTTTCAATTGAAGAGTATAATAAATTATGAGTTAATGAACCACCAGTCATTCCAAGTGTATGCATAATTAACGTGCCTTCATTTTTACCACTTTCAACAAGTTGAACATCTCCCATATCAAGTGCGAAATGTAAATAATCTGGTTTGTTTTTCCAGGTTTCAACAAGCCATTGATCCTGCCTATCCATATTATACTTATCATTCAACCTCTGCGAAACAGAATAAAAGTCTTTTAATCTTTCTTTGGAATCCTTATATGAATCGTATGAAAAAATATATCCAGCACCAAAAAGTTTATCGTTTGTGAAAGTGTAAACAACTGTTGCGTCTATACCGCCAACATAATCGCTATGGGAATAAACAATAAAGTCGCTCTCCATTTCTTTTGAAAAACTAATATCTCCATACTTTTCCTTTAAGTCATTTATGCTGTCTCCCCAATTCATTTTTCTAAAATCGTTTTGAGAAATACAAAACAAAGGGGTCAATAAAAAAACTACTAGTAAATTCTTCATAGTTTCAAATCTACAAAATACATTGAAATTGATGTAATCAGAAAAATCTTACTGATTGATAATAAAACAGTGCGATTGTGTAAAACTAACTATTGCATATGTGAAGGTGAACCTTGTAACTTTGGGGGGTAGTGGGTATGTGTTTGCAATATATATTATCTCTTTCTGTATATCGTTTTTGATATAATATTTCTTTCCTAATTATATATTGATTACAATTATACTTGTTGTTTAATTAACATATTATAACGCTGTTTAATATTCTTGTATATGGGATAAAACTGTATTGTTATGAGCACAATTGTCACTTATCAATAGTTATATATAGTAGTTTAAATAACATTGTATATGCCCTTTAATAGTGAATCAGGAAAATTAGCAGGACAAAAGTCTCGTAGAGGTAAAGCAAAGATGTCTAGTGAGATACGAGATAAACTTAGTCAACTTACAGACTCCTTAATAGAATCCATAGATATTACAACACTAAGCAACTCTGAAAGAATAGCATTACTTCGAATTATAGTGGGTTATACCGTACCCAAATTAGCAAATGAGAAACCATCTGCATTTCAAGAAGAGCGTTTATTTCAAGTGGAGATTATTGACAAATTAGATCAATAGTAGTAGATTTAGGTCTTTAGTTCTTCAATGCGAAAAGACAAAAAATCACTTGCCGAAACTCATCCTGAAGTTGCCAAACAGTGGCATCCAACATTGAATGGTGATTTAACGCCTAATGATATTACAAAGGGATCTGTAAAAAGAATTTGGTGGAAATGTAATAAAGGAGATGATCACGAATGGGAGGCGTCTCCTAACAATAGAACAAATAGTAAAACAAAATGTCCAATATGCTCTGGTACAAAGGTTGCTTTGTCAAATTGCCTTGCAACAACATATCCAAAAATTGCCAATGAATGGCATCCATCTTTGAATGGCAATTTAACTCCTTTTGACTTAACTTCTGGATCTTCAAAAAAGGTCTGGTGGAAATGTAATAAAGGGGATGATCACGAATGGGAGGCCACTCTAAGTAATAGAACCAGAGGAGGAGATGGTTGTCCAGTATGCTCTGGAGCCAAACTTGTTTTATCAAATTCACTTTCATCAGTATATCCTGAAGTTGCTGAACAATGGCACCCAACAAAGAATGGAAATTTAAAACCTGAAAATATTTATAAAGGGTCCCATAAAAAAGTGTGGTGGAAATGTAATAAAGGAGATGATCACGAATGGGAGACCTCCGTAGTTCTTAGAACATTTAATAAGACAGGATGCCCTGTTTGTAGTGGCAGTAAAGTTGTTTTATCTAATTCTATTGCTACAACTCACCCTAAACTTGCTAAAGAGTGGCACCCAACAAAGAATGGAAACTTATCTCCAAGTGATGTAGGTGTTGGAAGTTCAAAAAAGATTTGGTGGAAATGCGACAAAGGAGATGATCACGAATGGATTGTTCGAGTTGGTGATAGAGTTAATTATCAAACAGGATGTCCAATTTGTAGCAAAAGAAAAATTGTTTTGTCAAATTGTCTTGCAACCACTAATCCTAAACTTGCTAAAGAATGGCACCCTACTAAAAATGGTGATTTGACGCCATACAAAATTAGTAGAGGGCATATTAAAAACATTTGGTGGAAATGCGACAAAGGAGATGATCACGAATGGCAGACATCGCCTTTAAACAGGTCCTCAATAAATATGCCTTCAAACTGCCCATTTTGCACAATAACCCCACAATCCAAACAAGAACTTACAATTACATTTGAACTAATGAAGTTCTTTAAAAATATAGATCCAAAAGGATTTAAAACTCGTTTGGGGGATCGTTTAAGAGCAATTGATATATACATTCCAAAACTTAAATTATGTATTGAATTTGATGGTTCATACTGGCATAAAGGCAAACGAGAGTTAGACAAGATTAAATCTGAAATGTTATTTAAGGAAGGTTTTAAATTAATCCGAGTGAGAGAAGAACCACTTAAGAAGATATACCATACAGATGTTATAAGCAAGAAACCGTACAATGGCAAACGAGTCACTAATGACATCCTTTCTGTAATCTTGGAGATTTATGAATTAGATGATAAGATTGTGTCAAAAATCAATGAATATCAGTCTAAGGACAAACTTCAAAACGAAAAAGGATTAGAACGATATATTGATAAAATTTTGACAGAAAAGGCAGAGAGAAAATCTTCCAAAACAAAAACTGCCAAATAACTGCCAATTATTTAATTACATTTGAAGTAAGTTCTGTATAATAAAAAAGGACTACAAGACTGTAATCCTTCGTAAAATAAGAAGTGGAGAAGAAGGGAGTGAAGTCGAACTATTTTGGGGAGGATTTGAATGTTTTTAGTTTATATTGATAATTTTCAGTTGATTACGAATGCTGGGTTGGAATTTATTATATTTAGTTTTCTATCTAACCAATAAAAATCAATAGACTTCCGAAATTAAAATAGATATATAATTAACTATATTTGATATTAAATATAATCCCAAACCATTAGTTATATCAAAAATTTTCTTTCTTCTTTTTACAGTTTACACCCTGTTTGATTTTTTCTCAATCTTTATGTGACGGAAGCACATCAGCTGGGTTTTCTTGTAGCAATTATGATTTAATGAATCATTATTTCGAGATAAAATTAATTCTTTTAAGACGCGCATTTTGCTAGAGGAACAATTTGGAGATATAATAAACAGAAAATTGATATTAACCCATCGTAAAGATTTGGTTAAAGGAGATATACTCATTTATGATAGACCCAATAACGGAGAAAAAGGTTTTGAAGGTGAGTCGATTCATTTTGGCTCAGAAAATTTCCCAGATTGGATTTCGTTTATAAAACATGTACTATGATAGCACTATCCAAATCAAGTTTTAAACAAGGCTTAGAGTGCCCAAACAAGCTTTATTTTTCAAATAATAAACAGGTGTTTCATAATGTAAAAAATGAAGACCCTTTTTTACAAGCCCTAGCCAGTGGTGGTTATCAAGTAGAGGAGTATGCGCGTTTACAATATCCTGGTGGTGTCTTTATAGAAGATCTAGAGGATAGAGAAAACTACGATTACCAAGATTTGGCAAATCAAACTTCCAGGCTATTGAAACAAGAAAATGTAGTAATCTATGAAGCCGCTTTTTATATCAATGATTTATTCATAAGAACAGATGTTCTTGTTAAAAAAGGCACTCATATACAGCTCATAGAAGTTAAGGCAAAATCTTTTGACCCAAGCCAGCCTTATAATTTTGTAGGAAAGTCAAAAAAATTAGTAAGCAGCTGGAAGCCCTATCTTTTTGATTTGGCTTTTCAAACCTATGTAACGCAACTTTGTTTGCCTTCGTATACAATTACACCTTATTTATGTCTGGTTGATAAAACAAAATCTGCAACTGTAGATGGATTAAATCAGTTTTTTAGAGTCGAAAAAGATCCTAATAGCAGAACAGGAGTGAGAAAAACATTTAAGCAGGTGAGTCAGCTAGGTGAAAATATATTACACCAAGAAAACTTATCTGAAGTGGTTTCAAAAATCCACAGCGGAGATCATGCCTATTACAATAATTTAAACTTTCAAGAAGCGATTAAATTATTGTCAGAAATTAGAATGCAAAATTATTATCCAAATTGGCCTGCTCAATTTTCGGCTTGTAAAAAATGTGAATTTAAAAAAGATGATAGCGAGGAGGGTAAGAAAAAACAATCTGGTTTTGAGTATTGTTTTAAAAAGCAATACCACTGGACCGATCAGGATTTTAAAAAATCCAATATTTTTAATGTTTGGGATTTAAAAGACCCAAAGTTAATGGAGCAAAAATTATTGTTTAAATCACAGCTAACCCCTGAGGATATTAAATACAAGGAGGCAGCTGGAAAACTTAGCCGTACAGAGCGCCAATGGTTACAAATCGAAAAAGAACGTAATGATGACTTTACTGAGTTTGTTGATATAGAGGGTTTACAACAAGAAATGAATAGTTGGGTGTATCCACTTCATTTTATTGATTTTGAGACCTCTACAGTGCCACTACCGTTTCATACGGGCCGTAAAGCTTATGAGCAAATAGCCTTTCAGTTTTCACATCATATTTGTCATGAAGATGGCCGTATAGAACATGCCAACCAATATATTAATACTACCGCCGGCGAGTTTCCAAATTTTGAATTTATTGAACATTTGAAAAAAGCATTATCGCATGATGAAGGAACTATTTTTAAATTTGCGACGCATGAAAACACAATACTCAATGCCATTAGAGCGCAATTAAAAGCGAGTGATGCCCCTAACAAAGAATCACTTGTTTTATTTATAGAATCTATTAGCCATCCAACAAGAGACAATCCAGACCAATGGACGGTACCAACAAGAAAATTTAATAAGGGTACACGAGATATGGTAGATATTTGTAAGGTGGCTATTCACTATTATTACAATCCTTATACTTTTGGTTCAAACTCGATTAAAAAAGTGCTCCCTGCTGTATTAAAGTCTAGCCAGTTTGTTCAAGATAAGTACAGTAAATCTATAGGAACTATTGGTGTGAGTAGTAAAAATCTCCCAAAAGATCATGTTTGGTTAAAAAAGCTAGACAACGAAATCATCGATCCCTATAAATCTTTACCTCCAGTTCATAAAAATATAAGTCAAGAAGAGATTGAAGCTAGATTGTCTAGCATTGATAATATTGATGATGGAGGTGCCGCACTAACAGCCTATGGTAAAATACAATATACCGATATGAGTGAAGAGGAAAGAGAGGACATAGCAGAGGCATTAAAACGCTATTGTGAATTAGATACCTTGGCCATGGTCATGATTTATGAGCATTTAAAATCTTTACTAATAAAAATTTAAAACCAAACAAAATGAAAAACGACAAAGAATTTATGCTCGCTTTACAGGTAAACCATTTTTATCTGATGAGCTTATACTCTTGGATAAAGAAATAAATAGACTCACAAAATCCAAAATGGCAGGAATGTTTTATTAAATTAGTGTAAATAATTATTTAATCAAATGGCAAGAAAAGCAGAATTTTCAATCAATGGGCTAAGCATACTGGCAGAGCTCAAAAAAGTAGACCGAAAAAAGATTTATGGCTGGTCTACCATAGATGTGTTTGATCAAAATGGCAGTAAGTGTAAGCTAGCAGGTTTGGCAGAAGGGCAGTATGTGATGCCTTCTGGGTCTTCAGCACTAGTTTCCTTAAATGCAAAGGGAGAGGCGGTTTCAAAAAGCACATTGGTGGGTGTAGATAGCGACGGGAACAAGGTAGAAAAAGTACCCTCTATTTATGACCAAAAAGTGATGCTTAGGGAAGCCACTGTAGATGAGTATTTGTCTATGGCTGTAAAATCTGTGTATCAATTGCAGATGGATGAGAATAAGGAAGCCTTGCTCGCAGATCTTAATAGCGATAAGCTATACTACTTTGTGTTTAACTATAGGGCAGATTATGAGGGTGATGATGCCTTTTTAATTAGTAACGGAACCGATTTGTTTGCCATTACTGGCATGAAGTCTGATTTAGAGTTTATTGGTATTCAAGACAATGAACAAGAGTTAGTACCTGAAGAAGCCGAAGCAGCAGTGGAAGACGATATGGATTTTGCAATGTTTTAATTAAAGAAATATGATTAGATATATAAAATTAGCCAACGATAAAAAAAGAGATGCAGAAATC
>MDSV01214667.1_pt1 | contig 45240 bp, 46 predicted proteins | sample 810851 | NCBI WGS metagenome assembly MDSV01 (sample SAMN05326640, study PRJNA326480) | marine metagenome | isolation source: seawater | place: Atlantic Ocean: North East | collected 2012
CCCTAATAATAAAATAAGCCTTTCTTTAAAAGAAATTTCTGAAATTATAGATGATTTTTTGCACGAAAAAAAAATAAAACATAAAACAAAGATCATGTATAAATTTTGGGGTATCGGGACTCAAGCTTTAAGTCTCTACAAAATGTAATTTATATATTCTTAAATTGAATTTATTGACAAATTATTCATATAGATCTACACATTTATTAAAATTTATGACTCTTCAAAAAATACTATCAAATTATTGGGATAAAATTGAGAAAAAACATAAAACTCCAAGGTATGTTAATTCAATAAAAAATTTAGATTTTAAAGATTTAAAAAATGCATTTAATCAAAATAATGAAGTTTATTTAAAAAACTTAATTAAAAATATGTATGAAAAAAAAGAGGCTTACATATTAAAAAATGCAGCACCAAAATCTTTGAAAAATAAAATGATCAAACTTGCTGATCATTATAAAAAAACAAGAAAAAGTAAATTTTATAAAATGTTTGATGGTTGCCCAAATTTTCATAGAGCAATTGACAAAAAAATTACTAAAAAATATAGCCTTTATGCAATCAAGCATTCTTTTTATTTTTACAACTGGAATGTAAAATCTAAATTGGAAAAAGAGCTAAAGAGAGGTGCATACAAACATTGGAGATATATAAAATTTTTGGCAGGAAATAATAAAAATTCTTTTGAAAACAATATACCTTCCAATGGTCAAATAGACAGGCTTCAAATTGTAAGATATCCAGCTGGAGGAGGACAGCTTAGAGACCATGTTGACCCAAGAAAAAACCAAAGAGTTGTTAGTGGAATTATAATGGGAAAAATTGGTGAAGATTTCAATCAGGGTGGTTTTTACTTTAAATCTTCTAAAAATAAAAAAATAAATATTGAGGATAGACTAGATATAGGAGATGCTGTAATTTTTTATGGTTCTTTAGTTCACGGTGTTGAAGCTGTAGATCCTCATGAGAAGTTGAAATGGAAAAGTAACAAAGGAAGATGGTTTCTAGGAATGTTTGTGAATGATAGTGACCATGTTAAAAATAGAATCACAGCTAAAGATTTAACCGGAAGTACAAAATATAAAAATTAAATAATTTGAGCTATTTAAATTTCAATCAAAAAAATACTTTTCGAAATAAAAAAGTTATTATTACTGGAGCTTCAAAAGGCCTTGGATTAAAAGCATGTCAAGAACTTGCATACAGGGGTGCTTCGTTAGCAATGTTGTCTAGATCTTTAAGAGATATGAAAAATATAAAGGATAAATTAGATTATCCTTCAAAACATATTTGTATAAAGCTTGATTTATTCGACAATCTAAATATTGGAAGTGCAGTAAAAAAAGCACAAAAATTTTTGAAACAAATTGATATTATTATTCATGTTGCAGGAGGAGGAATAGGTATAAAAAATCCTTTGATGAGTTATGAAGAAATATTAAAACTTTTACAATTAAATCTCTTAGGTGCAATTGAAATTAATAGAATTGTTTTAGCAAATAAAAAAAAAAATAATCATTTAAAAATAATACACATAGGTTCAATCACATCTTATGAAGCAGTAGGATCAGTAGGATACAATACATCAAAAGCTGCTTTGTCTGCTTATGTGAGAAGTTTAGGGCGGGAGTTATATGGTAAAAAAGTTGTAGTAACAGGTCTAATGCCAGGCGGATTTTTAGCACCAGGTAATGCTATGGAGAGATTAAAGCTTAAAAATTTAAAAGCATATAACAAATTTATTAGAGATAGATTACCAAGAAAAAAAATGGGAACAGTCGACGAAATAATGCCAATGCTTTTATTTTTGTGCTCAGATTTATCCTCAATGATGGGTGGGTGTATGGTACCAATCGATGCTGGGGAGGGTAAAAGTTACTTAATATAATTAAATTGTAAGGAATTTTAATAGATTTATTTCTTTGAAGTTGAATTATTTTTCTACTATTGTAAGAAATCATCATGCAAAAATTGACTCTAAATGCTAACTTGATTAAAAAATATCATCAAGACATAGTTTTCAACTATGCTGAGTATCCTACTAAGGATCATTGGAGTTTTGATTTCCAAAGCGATAACTATAAAAAAGCACTACTTGAGTGGCTGCCATCTAATAAAGATAAAAAAATTTTTTTTTATGTTCACATTCCCTTTTGTGAACAACTTTGTTGGTTTTGCACATGCAGCAAAACTATTACAGGCGATTATAAAAAAGTAACCGAGTATCTTGAATATTTATATAAAGAAATTGATATTTTATTTAATTTTCTAAAAGAAAATAAAATTGAACTGAATGTAGGGACAGTATTTTTTGGTGGTGGGTCTCCGACAATATTAAATAGAGAAGATACTAAAAAATTAGTTAATAAATTAAGAACGTTATTTGATTGGTCTAATGTAGAATTTTTTACTATAGAAAGTGATCCTAGAAGAGTTGATGAGGATAGACTAATGTACAACCACGAAGTATGTGGTGTAAATAGAATTTCTTTTGGTATGCAAGATTTAGATCCTAATGTTCAAAGAAGAGTTAACAGAATGCAGCCTGCAAAACTATTTGAGGATATATTAACTGAAAAAGTAAGGAAAGTTTATCAAGAAATAGCTTTTGATCTTTTGATTGGTCAACCTGGCCAAACAGTAAGTTCTATGGAAAAAACTTGTGATGGTGTAATCAAACTTAAACCTACATTAGTTCAGCTGTCATTGATGGCATACAAACCTTGGGTTTCAAAATACCAAATAAGAATGGTTGAAGAAGGTCCTCTACCTGACTTTTTTGAGAGAAAAGAATTGATGGAAGTGATACATAAAAAACTTAAAAGTGCAGGATACATAAGAACTGGTTTCGAGTGTTACTCTTTGCCAGATAGCCCAATGACTAAAGCTTATAAAACAGGCGAAGCACACTACGGTGCTTCTGGACACCAACCTGGAGGTAGAGTAAATTTTATTGCAGTTGGCAGTTCTTCAATGAGTAATTTAGGAAATGATTACTATGTTCAAAACTTTTATGATATTAAATCTTATAAAAAAGCATTAGATAAAGGATTACTTCCGGCATTTAGAGGACTGAAATTATCTGATGATGATAAAATTAGGCAACACGCAACACAACAAATAAGGAGTTATTTTAAATTAGATTTTAAAAACTTCAAAGAACAATTTAATATTAACTTTAAAGAATATTTTTCAAATGAGATTAAATTTCTTGATGAGCTAGAGAAAGATGGTTTAGTAGAAATTCAAGAAGAAAGTATATTAGTTACGGAAATTGGACAAGACTTTGTTCAGAATATAATGAATATATTTGATAAGTTTGATCCACCAACAAAATCATATAACGATAGACTGGAAACAGTTAGAAAAGCAAAAGAGGCACAAGCCGCAGTTCAAGATCAAATATCATAAAAAATGAAGTATAGGAATTTCTCTGATTTAGGTTGGAAGGTTTCTGAAATAGGTCTTGGATGTTGGCAGATTGGTTGGTGCTGGGGAGATGTGTCTGATTCAGAAGCAAGAAATGTATTAAAAGAGGCTTTAGATAATGGTGTAAATTTTTTTGACACCTCTGATACTTATGGTGATGGAAGAAGTGAGACTTTTTTATCTGAGCTAATTAAATCTACCTCAGAAAGAATTTATGTCACGACTAAGCTTGGACGAAGAATTAGAGGAACAAATTATCCAAAAGGTTACAAGCATTATCCAATGGAGGAATTTATAGATAGATCATTAAAAAACCTTGGGGTTGAGTGTATTGATTTAGTTCAATTACATTGTCCACCACTCGATATAATTAAAAATAAAGAAACTTTTGATATAATGGATGCGTTTATAAAAAAAGGAAAAATTGCTCACTATGGTGTTAGTGTGCATACGATTGAAGATGCAATGGAGGCAATTAAATTTCCTAATGTAAAAAGTATTCAAATGGTTTTTAATATATTTAGACAAAAACCAGCAGAAAATTTCTTAAAAATAGCTAATGACAAAAATGTTGCAATAATTGCTAGAGGACCATTAGCTAGTGGTTTACTAACTGGTGAAATTAATAAAAACACAAAATTTGCAGAAAATGATCACAGAAGTTATAATATTAATGGTGAAGCATTTGATATTGGAGACACGTTTTCTGGAGTAAATTTTGACAAAGGACTTGAAGCCATAGAAAAGTTAAAAGAATTACTTCCACAAAATTTTACTTTATCAGATTTAGCTCTAAAGTGGATTTTGATGCATGACGCAGTTACGGTGGTGATACCTGGAGCAACAAATAGAATGCACGTAGCAAAAAATATTAAAGCATCAGATTTAAAAGAAATATCATCAATTTTGCCAGATGTAAATTCTGTATATAATGAATTTATTAAACCACATGTTCATAATCGTTGGTAAAAATTTTAATGCAATATAAAGTTTTAGGTAATACATCATTAAAAGTCAGCAAAATGTGTCTTGGAACAATGACTTTCGGAGAGCAAAATTCAGAAAAAGATTCCTTTAAAATTATGGATCATGCAAAAGAGTATGGTGTAAATTTTTTTGATACTGCAGAAATGTATCCAACATATCCTCGTAAGGAAACCCAAGGTGATTCTGAGAGAATAATTGGAAAATGGATAAATAAAAAAAAAAACAGAGATAAAATAATTATTGCAACAAAAATATCATCTGGTCACCCAAAAGGTATTGGTGCAAGTGGCCTTAAATGGATAAGGGGTGGAGGAAAAAACCTTAAATTTGATAAAAAAAACATCAATAAAGCAGTTAACGATAGTTTAAAAAGATTAAATACTGACTATATAGACATATATCAATTACATTGGCCAGAAAGAAACGTACCAGTATTTGGACAGTTAGAATACAAATATGACTCAAAAGATAATAATTGGACTCCTATTCCTGAGGTTTTGGAAAATTTAAACAATATTATCAAACAAGGAAAAGTTAGATATATAGGATTATCAAATGAAACTTCTTGGGGGATAAGTAAATTTTTATCTAGTTCAGAGAAAGGAAATTTACCTAAACCAATTTCAACTCAAAATGGATACAATCTAATAAATAGAACTTATGATATATCTAATTCTGAAATATCGATGAGAGAAAAATTTAGTTTATTAGCTCATTCACCGCTTGCAGGGGGTTTATTGAGTGGTAAGTATTTACTTGGAAAAAAACCAAAAAATTCTAGATTTACTCAAAGAAGAAAAAGTTTTCATATTCATAATACAAGTAGAACTGAAAAAGCTGTAAGAAATTATTTAAAAATTGCTAAAAAATATAATATTTCATTGAGTAATTTGGCTTACTCGTTTGTTATGAGCAGACCTTTTGTCACAAGTTGTGTTATTGGCGTAACATCAATTAAACAGCTAGAAAAAAATATAAAAAGTATTAATTTAAAATTATCAAAAGAAATTCTTATGGATATAGAAAAGACTCATTTATCAGATCCAAACCCATATATTTATATTTAAAAAATATGATAGATTTTTAGTTTAATGGATATATCAAAACAATTAAAAACTGGAAGAGGCTATGCAGTTTTCAAAATTGAAAATATGCGTTCCTTTGAAAAAATGAGAAATTCATTTATTAAAAAAATATTTAATAAAAATTCAGTTAGAAACATTGATAGTCTCAGAAGATCCTTAACAAAAATGAATAAGGCCCAAATCAATAATACTATGATAAAATTATTAAGCTTCAACAATTTATCAGAGATGATAGTTTCATCATGTCCAAAATTAATTAACAAATTATGTGGAAAAAAACTTTTTATTCAGAGGAGAGCTCATATAATAATAAATGTACCTGGAACTGGACAAGCAAAACAATGGCCTCACTATGAGATGATTTCGGGACTTTCTCCATACAGCTATGTTATATGGGCGCCACTTCACGACCTAGATGATGATGGTGGCATTTATTATATAGATCAACACAAATCATCAATGATTATGAAAAAAGAGGAAGCCAAAGGGTTAGTAAATGGTCCAGATGTTTTAAATCTTATGCAAAAGCAAAAGCCAGTAAAAATTAAATATGGTGAGGCAATAATTTTCAACCCTTTTGTAATTCATGGAAATACACCGTTTAAATCTAGATATGCTAGAATTGCATGCAATGTAAGGTTTCAAAGTTGCAATAAACCTTTATTACAGAAAAATTCAGATTATTTAAAATATTATAAATTAAGTTAAAAATAATGACTATTGCAACAGTAACAACAGATATAAATATTGGACCTTTTAAAATACCTGCGAACGGACAAAATATGATCATGAATAATTATGCTCAAAGGAATAAATTAATTGTAGAATTAGTTGTTCCAGAGCCTTATAGATCGAATGCTTTAGGAACAATTAAATGGCTCCATAAAGATGTAAGATTTACAAAAATTATTCTTTGTTCAATTTATCAACTACCTAGAAAAAAAAAATGGTTTGATGAAATAGTAAAAAATTTTAGTAAAGTAGAATTTCATTTTGCTCTAGAAGGAGTTAAAGGAAAAGGTAAATCATTTCTGACTAATTGTTTAAAAGAAGTAAATATGTTTAAAAAATCAAAAACTTTAAAAAGTGGCGAAGCAGAATGGACAAATTTGTACAAAATGATGAGAAAAGAAAAAAATTGATCAAAATTTAGTTTTTTTCATTTATTATTTTTTGACTAATGCTATTTATTTATAATTATGAAAATATTTATAACAGGCGGTGCAGGCTATGTTGGCTCTAAACTTGTACCAAAATTAATTGATAATAATCATCAGGTTACAGTTTTAGACTTAATGATTTATGGAGAAGATGTATTAGAAAAAAATTCAAGCCTAAAATTAGTTAATGGCGATATAAGGAATACTCAACTATTAGAAAAAATAATACCCGGTCATGATGCTGTAATTCATTTAGCATGTATTTCCAATGACCCAAGTTTTGAATTAAATCCAAAATTAGGCAAATCTATAAATTTAGATGCATTTGAACCTTTGGTAGATATATCAAGAAAAAACAATGTTTCACGTTTTATTTATGCATCTTCTTCTTCTGTATATGGAATTAAAAAGGAAAAAAATGTTACTGAAGATATGTCTTTGGAACCATTAACAGATTACTCTAAATTTAAAGGAGACTGTGAAAAAATACTAAATAATTATAAGTCTGATGATTTTATTGTTACTACAATAAGACCATCTACTGTATGTGGATATGCAAAGAGACAGAGGCTTGATTTAGTAGTTAATATTTTAACAAATCATGCATATCACAATAGAGAGATTAGAGTATTTGGAGGAGATCAATTGAGACCCAATGTTCATATTGATGATATGGTAAATTCTTATTTTAAAGTTTTAGATGCACCTTCGAAGATGGTGAATGGTGAAATTTTTAATGTTGGTTATAGAAATCAAACTGTAAATGAGCTAGCAGAGGATGTAAGGAAAATAATCGGTAATGATGTAACAATTAAAAGATCAAAATCTGATGACAATCGTTCTTACCATGTAAGTAATGAAAAAATAAAACAAATTCTTGGTTTTGAAACAAAATATACAATTCAAGATGCAGTAAATGATTTGAAAATTGCCTTCGAAAATAGTTTGTTACCAAATTCTTTTGATGATCAGAAATATTTTAATATAAAGACAATGAATACAATTAAATTAATTTAATTTATGAATATAGAAAATAAATTTTACAAAAGTAAAATTATAAATAAACCTTGGGGTTCTGAATATGTCATTTATAGTGATTTAAATAAAATAGCTATAACTTTTGTAAAAATAAATTTTAATCATACAACTTCTTTGCATTGCCATCCAAAAAAAAAAACTAGTTTTATAATATTAGAAGGAGTTGCAGAAGTGCAGGTAGGCATATATAAGTCAAATAAAAAAAGATTTAGACCTTTAAGGAGATTTGTAATTAGACCTGGTTTATTTCACTCTTTGAAGGCTGTATCTAGACAAGGTCTGTACGCTCTAGAAGTTGAGGCACCATTTATTAAAAAAGACCTAGTTAGATTGAAAGACAGCTATGGAAGAAGGAAAAAGGCATATGAGGGTCAAAAATTCTCACAAAACATCAATTCTGAAACAGTAATTTTCAAAAAGCCAAATTTAGGAAAAATAAATAAATACAGATTCAACAATATTCTATTAAATATAGAAAAAACAAATAAATTGAGTAAGTTAGCCAAAAGAGACCATGTATCCTCTACGGCAATCCTTGACGGTGATATGGTAGATAATAGAAAACAAAAAGTAATTTCATGTGGTGAAATAGTAAAGACTAGTACATTAAAAATTTTGTCTCAAAACTTTAAAATTAATAAATCTTTAACGCTTTTAAATGTTACAAAATCAAAATTTATAAATAAAAAAAAAAATTTATTTTATGAAAGTTAGATATTCTTATTTAAGACAACAATTCTCAAATTGTAATGATCTTTGGAGAAATTTAAAGAAGTTTGTTGCTTCAGAAGATTTTACTTTGGGTAAAGAACTTCAAAAATTTGAAAAAAATTTTGCTAAATTAATTGGGACCAAATATGCAATTGGTGTTAATTCTGGAACTGATGCAATTAAATTATCACTTAAGGCTTTAAATATAGGAAATGGAGATGAGGTAATAACTGCAGCAAATACTTTTGTTGCAACTGTGGGAGCAATAACAGAAATCGGCGCAAAACCAATTTTTGTAGATTGTGATGATACCTTTTGCATGAATGTTGATTTAATTGAAAAAAAAATTACTAAAAAGACTAAAGCAATAGTTCCTGTGCATTTTACCGGCTACATGACAAATATGCCTAAATTGATGAAAATTTCAAAAAAACACAGTATACCAATTGTTGAGGATGCCTGTCAGTCTATTCTGGCAAATATAAATAAAAAAAATGCTGGCACATGGGGAAGTTTTGGAGCTTTTTCATTACACCCATTAAAAAACATTAACGTATGGTCTGATGGAGGAATAATTACAACAAATAATTTAAAATATTATAATAAATTAAAGTTGTTAAGAAATCATGGTTTAATAGATAGAGATACCGTTGATATTTGTGGTTACAATTCAAGGTTAGATACATTCCAATCTGTTGTTGGAAATTGGCTTTTACCTAAAGCTCATCAAATAGCAAACAAAAGAATAAGCAATGCAAAGTATTATGATAAAATTTTATCATCAATTCCAGAAATCACAATTCCACCTCGACCAAATAATTTTAAATTAGTGTATCATTTGTATATTATATTTGCAGAAAGAAGGGACGAATTACTTAAATATTGTTTAAAAAAAGGAATTGAAGCTAAAATCCATTATCCAAAACCAATGTATTTACAAAATGCAGTAAAATTTTTAAAACATAAAACTGGAGATTTCCCTGTAACAGATGGTCATACAAAAAAAATTATTACTTTTCCTTGTGATCAACATCTGTCACTTAAACAGATGAACTATATAATGAATTGTGTAAAAAAATTTTATGATAATTAACTAAATGAAGTCAGCAATTTTAATTGAAAGCAAAAAACCTCTTATTCTTGCTGATATTGAACTTCCAAAAAATTTAGAGTTTGGACAAGTTCAAGTAAAATTGTTCTATAGCGGCATATGTGGTGCCCAGATTAATGAAATAGATGCTCTAAAAGGTCCTGATAAGTTTCTACCACATTTGTTGGGACATGAGGGATCAGGAATTGTTGAGAAAATAGGCGAGGGAGTAACAACCGTCAAACCTGGAGATCATGTAGTGCTGCATTGGAGAAAAAGCAAAGGGATTCAGAGTAATACGCCTAAATATTTATGGAACGACAAAATTGTAAATGCTGGATGGGTTACTACTTTTAATGAAAAAGCTATAATTTCAGAAAATAGACTTACAGTCATACCGAAAGAAGCAGATTTAAAGACTGCTGCTCTTTATGGTTGTGCAATAACCTCAGGATTTGGCGCGGTAAATAATGATGCCAAGGTACAGATAGGACAATCTGTTCTTATATTTGGTTTAGGAGGAATGGGTTTAAGTATAGCTTATGCATCATCTCTTGTTTCTGCATATCCAATCATAGGAATTGATATTCATCAGGAAAAACTTGATCTTGCAAAAAAATTTGGAGTTACGCATACTTTCACATCAATTAATGAGGATAATTTAAAAGATATCTTAAATAATAAAGGTCCTGATATAACTTTTGAAACTACAGGCATTTCATCATTAATGGAAAAAGCATATGAAATATCACCAGACGATAGAAAGATAATATTTGTTGGTGTTCCTACAGACAAAATAAAAATTTATACATTACCTCTTGCTTTCGAGAAGAGTTTGTCAGTGTCCTCGGGTGGTGATTGTATACCCGACCTAGATATTCCAAGATATATAAGAATGGAATTGAATAAAAAGCTTGATTTAAAAAATTTTATAACACATGAATTTGATTTGTCACAAATTAATGATGCTATTGATCTATTTCGAACTGGAAAAGCAGGACGTATAATTCTTAAATTAAATAAGGAGTGAAAATGGGAAAACATTTTGATATTGGATATTTCAAAAAACCAATTAAAGTTAGAGCTAAAGTTGCAACAGAAAGAACTGTTATAAATAAAATGTATGCATGGGAATTGGGTAAAGAATATTATGATGGTAGTAGACTTAATGGCTATGGAGGTTTTAAGTATGATGGAAGGTGGTTAAAACTTCTACCAAAAATAATAAAAAAATATAAATTAAATAAAAAATCAAAAGTTCTAGATTTAGGTTGTAAAAAAGGTTTTTTATTGAAAGATTTAAATATTCTGTTACCTGGAATTAAGTCTTATGGGATTGAAAATCACTCTTATGCATTAAAACATGCTGTAAAATGTAAAAGTAAATTAATTTTAACAGATTATACAAAGTTGCCATTTAAAGATAAATCTCTTGATTTTGTAATTGCTTTTAATTCATTATACATGCAAAATCTTGGTGATGTTATTAAATCATTGAAAGAAATTGAACGGGTTTCAAAAAAAAGTTATATTGTTTTAGCATCTGGAGAAAATGATGAAGAAAGAAACAAATTTTATAAGTGGACACTAATTGGCACAAGTATTCTTTTAAAAAGAGAATGGAAGCAATTATTTAAGAAGATAAAATTTAGTGGTGATTATTATTTCTCTTCTGCAAAATCTTTAGGTGTATAATTTATAAAAAATTAAACAATTTTATTAAAGTTATGAGACTAGCAGATTATGTAATAAAGTTTTTGGAAGAAAAAAAAATTAAAACTGTATTTACTGTTAGTGGTGGAGGTTCAATTTTCTTATGTGATGCACTGCATAAATCAAAGAAAGTTAATTATGTTTCATGTCATCATGAACAAGCAGTATCATTTGCTGCTGAAAGTTATTCAAGAATAAATAATAAACCAGGAGCAGCGATTATTACCACTGGCCCTGGAGGGACAAACTGTACAACTGGAGTAGCTTGTTGTTGGATTGATTCTGTTCCAACAATTTTTATTTCTGGTCAAGTTTATTTAAATCAAACTATAGGTAACTCTGGATTAAGACAGGTTGGAGTACAAGAATTTGATATTGTTAGTATGGTTAAATCTAGCACCAAATACGCAGTAATTGTTAAAGATCCTAATCAAATAAAATACCATCTAGAAAAGGCATATCATTTATCAGCAGATGGGAGACCAGGACCAGTATGGATCGATATACCAGCAAATATTCAGAATGCAAAAATTGATCCTAAATTGCTTGTTGGATTTAAAGAAAAAAAAAGAAAAAAAAATTACTCAAATATAGATAGTAAAATAAAAAAAGTTGCAAACCTCATATCCAGTTCTCAAAGACCAATCTTGCATTTAGGTCAAGGTGTTAAAATTTCAGAAGGTCAAAATTTTTTAAGGAAGTTAATTAATAAATCTAAAATTCCTTTTGCACTTACATGGAATGCATCTGACTTGATTGAGTCTAATCACCCATATTATATTGGAAGACCAGGAGCATTTGCTGAAAGAGGAACAAATTTTATAATTCAAAACTGTGATTTATACATTGCTATAGGTACGAGACTTCCTTTTATGGTTACTGGTTACAATTCCAAAGATTTTGCAAGAAAAGCAAAAAAGGTTATGATTGATATAGATAAAATTGAAATTAAAAACACAAATGTAAATATAGATGAAAAAATTTGTTGTGACGCAAAATATTTTTTAAAAAAAATTTTAAATTTTCTTCCTAATTCAAAAAAATTATCTTTTAAGAGAAATGAATGGCAAAAATATTGTGTTAATATAAGAAAGAAATACCCAATAATACTTGAAAAATTTAAAAAACAAAAAAAAACAATTAACTCTTACGTTTTTATAGATACATTATCGGATATATTAAAAAAAAATGATGTTGTTGTGACAGATATGGGCTTATCATTTGTTGGTACTCATCAAGCTTTTAAAATTAAAAAGGGTCAAAAATTATTTACAAACTCTGGCCATGCCCCCATGGGTTGGGGTTTGCCAGCAGCCGTAGGAGCTTGTTATGCATCAAATAAAAAAAAAGTGGTATGTATCACAGGCGAAGGAGGACTCCAGATGAATATTCAAGAATTTGCAACAATTATGCATAACAAATTACCAATAAAAACTTTTATTTATAATAATGGTGGCTATTTAACAATTAAACAAACACAACAATTGGGTTTTAATAGTAGAATAATGGGCTCAAACTCTAAAACAGGACTTTCTTTTCCAAATTATAAAAAAATTGCTGACTCTCACAACATAAAATACTTTAAAATAAGTAGTAATAAAGATTTAGATAAAAATATAAGAGAAATATTAAAAGGAAATTACCCAACAATATGTGAGCTAATTATAGATCATAATCAAGAACAAATGCCTAAAGCAATTAATAAAAGATTGCCAGATGGTAAATCTGTAGCTACTACTTATGAAGACATGTATCCTTTTTTATCATCTGATGAAATTAAAGAAAATATGTTATAAATACAAATGAACAAGGCAATCATAATATCAGGAAATCTAGCGCAAGATCATGAATTTATTTATCCTTATTATAGATTGTTGGAAGCTGATTTTGAGGTTGATGTTTGCATGTTAGAAGGAAAACCTGTCAAAGGTTTTTTGGGAACAACTTTGCCCCCAAATAAAGATCAACCCGTAAAGTCAATAGACGATATAAAAGTTACTGATTATAAGGTTTTAGTTCTCCCCGGGGGAGTTAAAGCTATGGAAAAAGTAAGACAAGAAGAAAGGATTATTGAATTTATATCTGATTTTAACAAACAAAAAAAAATAATTGCTTGTATTTGCAGTGGTGCACAATTGTTGATATCAGCAAAAGTTGTTAAAAAAAGAAAAATCGCAGGATACTATAGTATGAAAGACGACTTGATAAATGCTGGAGCAATTTATACAGATTTACCTGCTGTAGTTGATGAAAATATTATAACCACGGCTCATTATAAAGATATGGGTCCCTGGATGAGAGAAGTTATAAAAAAATTATAATATAATTTTTAAAAATTAAACAAAAATGCTAAATAAAATTCCTTATATAAATTTAATTAAACAATCTAGAGAAGAAAAAAAAGAAATTTTCAAGGCCTTAAATAAACTTTTCTTAAAATCTGAATTTGTTTCAGGAGATGAGGTAGAAATTTTTGAGAAAAATATAAGAAATTTTTTAAAAATTAAGTATTGCGTTGCATTAAATAGTGGTACTGATGCTTTAACTCTAGGTTTACATTTGTTGGGAGTTAGAAAAGGTGACGAGGTAATTACACCACCTAATTCCTTTGTGGCCTCTACTGCCTCAATTGTTCATTTGGGAGCAATACCAGTATTTTGTGATGTTTATAGAGATCAAAATATTGACCCAAAACAGATAATTAAGAAAATTACAAAAAAAACAAAAGCGATAATGCCTGTTCATTTGTCGGGAAGAGCTTGTGAAATGGATGAAATAATGAATATCTCCAAAAAATATAAAATTCCAATTATAGAAGATGCAGCTCAGGCTATTGGAACAAAATATAAAAATAAATTTGTAGGTAGTTTCGGCAAAATAGGTTGTTTTTCCGCACATCCTCTTAAAAATTTAAACGCAATTGGTGATGGCGGTTATCTTGTAACCGATGATAAAACTATAGCTAATAAAGTAAAGTCATTAAGAAATCACGGAATAGTTGATAGAAATAAAATTTCAACATTCGGACATGTATCTAGAATGGATAATATACAAGCAGCTGTTCTTAACTTAAGAATTAAGAAACTTAAAAACGTAATAAAAAAAAGGCGTATTAATGCAAATTTATATATTGAAAATCTTAAAAATTTAAAAAATATTATTTTGCCTTATGAAAAAATAACAGAATTTAATACATATCATACATTCGTAATTTTGGCAGAGGGCCGTGATAGGTTAAAGAGTTATCTTCAAAAAAAAGGAATAAATACAGCAATACATTATCCCCATCTTATATTTGATCAAAAAGCATATAAACGAAAATTCAAATCACCCAAAAAAAATGAGTTTAAAGTTGCAAGAGAAATAAGTAAAAAAATATTAACACTTCCTATAAATCAATATTTATCTATTCGAGAAATTAAGAAAATTTCTAATGAAATAAAAAATTTTTATCAGAATGATTGATAAAGAAGAATATCTTATCAGTTATGCAAACCTAAAGTCAAATTTGTTTAAACACCAAAAGGATTTTATCAATGATAAGAAGCTTAAAACTTTTTACAAAAATCCCTTTTTTGGTATGCCACAATGTTTACCAATTAATATAAAATATTTTAATTATTCAAAATCAAAATTTTTTAAAATCAATCAATTAGAGTTTTCCAAAAATATATTTCATACAAATAATTTAGAGTATATAGGAAATAAAAAATTTTTTAGATATGGAAATATTTTTGCTACAAACGTAACTTTAAAAAAAGAATACAAAAGAAAATTTCAATATTACTTAAATAATATATTAAATTCAAAAAAAAAAATTAAATCTTTAAATAAAATTTATAAAAATGTTTGTTCAATGCAAATAAGAAATGTACCACATTTTGGACATGAAGCAGTCTTTAAATATTTATTATCAAAATTTGATTTTTTAATACTTAATCCAATTTTCGGACTAAAAAAAAAAAATGACTTTAAGGACATATTTATTTCTAAGTCTTTAAAATTTATTGAAAAAAAATACAAAAAAATTAAATTTATACCCATTTATAGTAATTTTTATTATGGTGGTCCTCGCGAAGCTCTTCATCATTTGTCGATTAGGGAGAAATTAGGCTTTAATTTTTTTTATATTGGAAGAGATCATGCTGGTGCTGAAAATATGTATTCACCATTTCAAGCCATAAATAAAAGTCTTAAATATTCAAAAAAATTTAAAATAAAACAAGTAACAGCTAAGGGTGGTTGTTTTTGCGAAACATGTAAAAAATACGTTATAAAAGGTATATGTAGACATAAAGCGTATACGGATATATCTGGTACAGAATTTAGAAAATATTTATTTTCTAATGAGTTTTACCATCATGCTGATAAGAGTATGCAAAAATTATTATTAAATAAAAAAAATGACTAAAGTAATATCTACAATTGGACCAGAATCTGAGGGCTCAAAAACAGAATTTTTTATTAATAATTCAGATGTGATAAGACTTAATTTATCACATAATGATATTTCTTGGCATGAAAAAAATATAAAATTAATAAAAAAAATAAATTCGAATAGGCTTATTTTAGTCGATTTACCAGGAATAAAGCCAAGAACCTCAAATGAGATAAATCTTCAGATCAAAAAAGGTCAGAAAGTACAATTTTCAAATAATAAAAAATTTAAAAACAAAAATTTAATATATATTTCTAATCCATTACCCAAAATTAAAAAAAACAAATTCTTTTATATATCAGATGGATCCTTCCAGTTTAAAAATTTAGGGATAGATAAAAATATTTTGACAGGTATTTCAACGCAGGATTTTATTTTAACCAAAAAAAAAGGACTTAACATACCGATGTCGGTTTATGATAACAAGGGTCAAGAAAAGTTGTATTTCAAATTTTTAAAAAAAATTAAAAAATTTCAAGTTGATTTAATTGGTTTGAGTTTTGTACAAAATTCTAAAATTTTAAAAAAAATAAAAAATAAATATCCAAATTATATATTAGTTTCAAAAATTGAGAATTATTTGGGTTATAAAAATAGGAAAGAAATAATTGAAAACAGTGATGCAATAATGATCGATAGAGGAGATTTGTCTGCTGAGGTTGGAATAACTAAATTATTTGACTATACAGACAACATTATTGATGAATGCAAAAAAAAAGGTAAACCAGTTATTTTAGCAACAGAAAATCTTAACTCTTTAATTTTAAATAAGCAGCCATCTAAAGGAGATGTTATAAACATAGAATATTATATTAAAAAAAAGGTTGATTTTCTAATGCTTAGTGAAGAAACAGCTATTTCTAAAAACTCAAAAAATACACTCACATGGCTTAAACAATATTTAAAAAACAAAGATACAAAAAAAAAAGAGTCAATTTTAAAAATTGAAGAAATTGTAAATAGTTTAGGAAATAATATTTTAGTTATTTTTTCAAAAAAAGGATATTTTTATGAAAAGATTTCATCAAGTAATTATAACAAACTTTTAGTTTTTACTGAAAATAAAAAATTATCTAAAATTTTACAACTTAAAAGAAATACTGAATCAATTTTAACAAAATTTCCAAAAAAAAATTTAGACAGTTTTTTACATAGAGAGATTAAAAAAAATAAAAATAAAATATTTAAAAATAATAGTTTTGCATACCTTGTTAATATCCTATTTCCTCGACAGAATTCTAGAGCTAATACCATATCTCTAATTGAAAAAAGAGATTTTTGATGAAAAGAAAAATAGTTAGAGGAATTTGGTTTTTTGGAATGTCAGGAGCCGGAAAGTCTTATATTTCATCAGCTTTGTCAAAAAAAAAAAAAAATTCAGTGATAGTAGATGGAGATGACGTAAGAAAATATATAAGTATTGATTTAGGATATGATAAGAAAGCTAGAATTACTCAGATAAATAGAATTTTTGGAATTTGTAAAATTATAATAAAATCTGAAAAATTTCCGATTGCTTCATCTGTGTATTTTAACAATGATTTGAACAATAAATGCAAGAAAATTGGAATTATTCCAATTAAAGTTGCAAGAAAAAATTTTGTCGAAATAATTAAAAATCATAAAACATATAAAAATAAAAAACATATTGTTGGACTTGATATTGAATATGAAAAGTTTAAAACTTTAGAAATAATCAACTGCAATAACAAAAAATTTATTAAAAATTATAAGTTTTTTAAATCTATAAAATAAATTTTACAAACTATGGAAGAAAAATTTTCTTTGCTTTTGAATTTTTCTGGAGCAGGCTCTAAATTATTACAAGCTCAGCTTAGTACTATTGATCAAGTCTGCTCAATACCAGCATACCCACTAAAATATCTACCTTTTTTTTATGAAGAGTGGAAAAAAAAAGATAGAAATCTAACTCCTCAAAAATTATTTAATTTAATATTTAAACATCATAAATCAATTTTTGATAGTAGATATATAAAAGGTTTTAATGGATTAAATAATTTGGGAAAAGACAAAAAGGGATATGTAAAAATTTCAAAAGATAAATTTAAAGTATATTTTATAAAATTTTTCAAAAATAAAAAGATAAACCAAAAAAATTTAATTTTTGCAGTACATGAGTCTTATAAAAATGCAATAAACAATAATGGTAATAATTTTATTTATCATGTACATGATTTAGAAATATTTGATAAATATCTTAAAAAAGATTTTAATAATAATAATATTATTTTCATAATACGTAATCCTATTTTAGCATTTTGGAGAAGGGCGTATTCAGATAATGTTATCGATAAGGATAGATTTGATTTTACAGATTATGAGGAATTGCTTAATTTTAGATATATTAATAGGTTAAGAGATATTTTAATAAATATTGAAAACTTTAAGTCCACATTTAATAAAAACTCAATAGTCATAAGATTTGAAGATCTAAAAAGTAAAAATTATGAAATAATGAAAAAATTGTGTAGTAAATTAAGTTTAAAGTTTAATTTTGATAAAATAAGCAAACCAAAATTTGCTAACCAAATATGGTGGGGTAGTAATGTTTATAAAGGACATGCAGAGAACTATTCATATAAAAAAAAGTTATCTTTCAAGGATGATTTAATTAAATTTTTCCCTCATGAAATATTCTTATTGGAAATTGCTTTATTACCTTTAATGAAAAAATTTAATTATAAAGATAATTTAAGGTCTAAAATTAATTTTTTCAGTTATATAAAATTTTTTATTTTTTTATTTTTGCCCACAAAATATGGATTAAATTTACTAAAACATAGACTTTCATTAATCACACTCAAAAATTATGTCAAAAATGCTTCATTTGAGAGCTTCAATAGAAATAAACTAAAAAATTATTATTTTAATGGCATGTATAGATTTAAGTGGAGTTATAAGTTTAATTACTTGTTAAAATTTAATGTTTTTAGAAAATTAAAATATAAACATCAAAATAATTTATTCTTGAATTTAATATACTTCTTAATAAAAATATTTATCTACCCATTAATTATACTTGAATTTTCTATTATATATTTTGTTAGAATATTTATAATTATTAATATATTTTTTAAATCAAGTCGAGTGAGAGGGCTTAAAAAAATATGATAAATTATAATATTTCATTCATATGTATTTAGTTAAATTAATATTTTACATGCTATCGCCAATTCTCTTTTTAATAATTTTATTAATTAATCCACTTATTAAATTTAGATTTATTTCAATGCCAAGCGACCGTTTAGGAGAGTTTGCCACTTGTTTTCAATTATATTTCATCAAAAAACTAAAAAAAACTGATCATTTTGACATATTCTTCACCCAAAAAATAGTTTCTAACAATTTTTACCTTAAACTTATTAAAAAAAAAATCTTTGTAATTGATGGAATATTTGTTTTTCCAATTTTTAGAATATTTTCAGTATTATCACTTAAATTTAGTTTTTTTAAAAGATTTATACTAAATCCTTTTGAAGAAGATAAAATTTTTGGGAATATGAAATTAGATTACGATGATAAAAAAATTATAAGTGAAATACCAAAAAAGTTTATTGATGAGGGAGAAAGTTTTTTAAAAAATTTAGGTATAACTAAATCTGATAATATAATTTTATTATATGTTAGAGATGCAGCTTATTTAAAAGAAACTTTCCCTAATATTGATTACAGTTATCATGATTATAGAAACAGTGATATTGAAAATTATATACATGCAGTAAATTATGCAATTGAGAGAGGCTATTATGTTTTTAGGATGGGTGCTATTGTTGAAAAACAATTAAATATAAAAAATAAAAAATTTATTGATTACTCTAACCTATACAGAAATGATTTTTTAGATATTTTTTTAGCTTACAGATGTTCTTTTGTAATTGGAACTCCGGCAGGTTATGATGCTATCCCTTACTTGAGTTTTAAAAAACCAATACTGACAACAAATGGATGTCCAGCTTTACCTCTTATTCTAAGTCCAAGATCAAATATGATATATTCATTAAAGCATTATCATTGTAAAATAGAAAAAAGAAACCTAACCATAAAAGAAATGTTAGAGCGTAACCTAGTTAATATGAATGGACCTGACCTATTGAAAAATAATATAACTCTTCACGAAAATTCTCCTGAGGATTTAAAAGTAATGGTAAATGAGTTTTTAGACCAATTTGAGGGTAAACTAGATTTTTCCAAAGAAAAAATAGAATTACGTAATATATTTAATAAGACTGTTTTTGATTACTTAGTAAATACTAAAGATAGAAGATTTTATGAAGAAAATTTATTAAATAAAAAAAATCAGTATACATTTAGATCAAAAATTTCTATTAATTTTTTAAAAAGTAATTCATATTTAATAGATAATTAATTTTATATTTACTATATCGTAGTTAAGTACTGAATTTTTAGAAAGATAAATATTTGAAATAATTTAATTAATAATATGAAAAGAAAATATAAAAATATTTTGTGCTTTGATATCGATGGTGTTATTTGTTTTACCAACGGAAATAATTATATCAAATCAAGACCAAATAAAAAATCAATTAAACTGATAAATGATTTGTTTGATGACAATTACTATATTAAAGTTTTTACTAGTAGATTTATGGGTAGAAGTAATCAAAACATATCCTTGGCAAAAAAAAAGGGATTATCACTAACAAAAAATCAGCTTAAAAAATGGGGACTTAAATATCATAAACTAATTATGGGAAAACCATCGTATGATTTCTTTATTGATGACAAAAATTTAAGTTTTAAAAAAAATTGGCATGGACTATTAAAAAAAAAATTGAAATAAATTAAAAGGAAATTGTTTAAAAAAATATTATGTTTAGAAATTTTTATAAAGTAACTAAAATTTTAGTTTTAAAATCCCCTAAAAATTTCATATTCATGGTTATTTTATTATTATCACAGATGATAGTAGTTTCAGTATCGGTATTTTCAATTATACCTTTAGCAGATTATATTTTGAATAGTGAGTTGACTAATTCATCTTTCTTTACAAAAAAATTTATAAGTGTTTTGAGTTTATTTGAAATAAATCCGAGTTTCTTTATATTTGCTGTATTTTTTTTATCCACACAGTTTTTGATTGCAATTACATCCTCTTTAATTTCATACATAGTTTTAACAATTAAATATGATTTTATGAAAAAAATGCAGGACGAAACATTGCAAAAATTAATGTTTTCAAAATGGTCCTATTTTACAAAATCAAATTATGGATATTTACAAAATACATTTATAAAAGAGATAGATAAGATAGGTCATACTGTTGGTCATATAGCAAATTCAATTGCTTTTTCATTTCAATTATTAATTTTTATGGCTGTTCCTTTGTATATCGATTTTCAGGTGACATTAATTGTTATTTTTATTTTTATTGTTTTTGCTTTTGTTATATTAAAGTTTGTCAATCCACTTAGTCAAAAATTTGGAAAACGTAATGTTGATACCTCGAATCTTCTAATTGGAAAGTTTAATGAAATACTTAATTCAATTAAAACTATTAAAATAAATTCAAAAGAAATTTTCTTTAAAAAAAAATATTTAAATATTTTTCAATCTCATATTTCTGCTACACTTAGAAGTCAACTTTTAGGACATGTAGTAAATGCATTTTATAGACCATCTGGGATAATGGTTATATTAATTGTTTTTATTTATTTTCTAAAAAATGGAGCATTAATATCTGAACTAGCGGCAATTTTTTATAGTTTAATATCAATTGTTTCTATTCTTAATTCTATTATAGGAATTCAAGTAAATATAAATAATTTTATTCCTAGTTATGATCAAGTAAGTGAAATTTTAAAAGATGCAGAATTAAATAAGGAAAATTTTGGTAATAAAAAGTTCGAGTCTATAAACCAAAAAATCGAAATTAAAAACCTAAAGTTTCAATATAAAGAAAACAAACCTGTATTAAAAGATATTAATATGACCATCCAAAAAAATGAAACAGTGGCGTTTGTGGGTAAATCTGGATCAGGTAAGACAACTTTAGCTGATTTAATTGGAGGAATATTTACTCCTGATAAAGGAAGTATAAAAATTGATGGCAATGATTTGAAAGTATTTGATATATCAACTTATAGAAATAAACTAGGTTATGTATCCCAGGAAGTACATTTATTTAATGATACAGTAAAAAATAATTTAATATGGGTTTGTGATGATAAAGATAAAGAAAAAATAACTGACGAAGAAATTATAAATGTTTTAAAATTATCAAACGCGTTTGAATTTATTAATAATTTAGATGAAGGAATCAACTCAATTATTGGTGATAAAGGTATCCAATTGTCTGGAGGTCAAAGACAAAGGTTATCTTTAGCTAGAGTATTTCTTAAAAAACCTAAATTATTAATTTTAGATGAGGCTACAAGCGCACTAGATAATTTGTCAGAAATAGAAATTCAAAAGTCCATCTCGAAACTTAAGTCAATGTTTCAAACTACTGTAATTATAATTGCACATAGGCTATCAACAGTAAAGAATGCAGACAATATTTTTGTGCTAAATAATGGGACAATAGAAGAGCAAGGTAGATTTGAGGAGTTGAAAAACAAAGAAAATCAGTTATTTAAATCAATGATTTTAGAAATTTAAATTAAATTATTATGAAAAAAATATTAATTACTGGTGGTTTAGGATTTTCTGGATCCATACTTACTGAGCATCTTTTGAAAAAAAATTTTCACGTCACAGTTATTGATAAAATACTATTTGATAATAAACAAATTAAAAAATTCTCTTCTTTTAAAAATTTTGTATTTTACAGATATGATATACTTAACAAAAAAGTTGAAAATATTTTTAAAACAAATAATTTTGATTTTGTATTACATTTAGCAGCTATTGTTGGGGACCCTGCTTGCAAAGTTAATAAAAATTTAACAAATAAAATAAATTTATTTGGTTCAAAAAAAATTTTTAATTTATCCAAAAAATATAAAGTAAAGAATTTTATATTCTTTTCTACCTGTAGTAATTATGGTCTAAGTAAAGGTAATAAACTATTAAGTGAAAAAGATAAATTAAAACCACTATCTCTTTATGCAGAAACAAAAGTAAAATTTGAAAAGTTACTGCTAAATGATAAAGCAAAAATTAAAAAAATTATATTAAGAATCTCAACTTTATATGGAATATCTCACAGGATGAGATTTGATTTAACTATAAATGAATTCGTAAAAAAAGTTTTTTTTAACGAAAAATTTGAGATTTATCACGCAGATACTTGGAGACCTTACTTAAATTTGATAGATTTGAAGTCAATAATATTTAAAATATTGAAAACTAAAAAACTAATTAAAAATAAGGTTATTTTTAATGTTGGTTTTAGTAACGAAAACTTTACTAAAAAACAAATAATAAAAAATATATCAAAGCATCTACCAAAAAACAAAAACTTCAAATTTGTTGATAAAGATTTTTTTGACAAAAGAAACTACAGAGTCAATTTTAGCAAAATAAAAGTTATGGGGATGAGAAAACAAGTGAACTTAAATTCAGGAATTAAAGAGCTAATAAATTATTTAAAAAAAACAAAAATTAATTCTAATAAAAATATATTTTATAACCATAAATAAAGATTTGTGAAAAAAATTTTTCTTCATGAGCCACACTTTTTAGGTAAGGAAATTAGTTACATTAAGTCATGTATTAAAAGTGGATGGGTATCTACCAGTGGTAATTTTGTTCATGAATTTGAAAAGAAAATTTCGAATTTTACAAAGTCTAAATTCTCAATTGCTTTAAATTCAGGAACCAGTGCTTTAGATTTATGCCTAAAGTCAATTTTTGTTAGACCTGGTGATGAAATATTAATACCAACTATTACATTTATTGCTCCAGTGAATTCAATATTGTACAATGGCTGTAAGCCCATTTTTATGGACTGTGATAATTTAGGAAATATAGACTTAGATAAAGTTTTAGATTTTTTAGAAAATGAAACAATAAAAAAAAAAAATTATACAATTAATATAAAAACAAAAAAAAAAATAAGAGCTATAATTGTCGTTCATATTTTTGGTAATACGGTTAAATTAAATAAAATTAAAAAAATATGTAAGATACGAAATATTAAAATAATTGAAGACGCCTCAGAAAGTTTTGGTAGTTACATAAAAATTACAAAAAAAAACTTTAAGCATACAGGCACACTTGGCGATATGGGGTGTTTTTCTTTTAATGCAAATAAAATCATAACCACTGGCGCAGGTGGAGCAGTAATTACAAACTCAAAGAAAATTCATAAAACAATAAACTATTTGTCTACCCAAGCAAAAGATGATCCAATTAATTTTATTCATAATGAAGTTGGATACAATATGAAACTTAATAATTTGTCAGCATCGATTGGTTTAGCTCAAATACAAACATTTAATAAAATTATTAAGAGAAAAAAAAATATTCATGATTATTATAAAAAAAAATTACGTAATTCAAAGTATTTTAAAATACTAAGCCCACCAAAAAATAGCAAAAGCAATTTTTGGATCAATTTGTTATCTATCAAGAATATAAATTCAGTTAAATCTAGAGATTATGTAATAAATAAATTTTTTGAAAATAAAATACAAGTCAGACCAATTTGGTTTCCAAACCATTTGCAGAAAAAAATGAAAAATTTTCAAAGATATAAACTTTTTAATTATAATAATTTTTTACAATCTACTATTTGTTTGCCAAGCGGCCATAATTTAGATAAAAAAAGTTTGGATAGTGTCATAAATATAATAAATCTTTTAGAAAAAGATATAAAATTTATAAATACTTATAGTTAGTTGATTTATGAATTTCAATTTTATTTATAATGTATTTAGAGTATTTTATAAATCTAGATATTCATATAATATTGAGTTTTTTTATTTATAATTTTCAAAATATAATTAGGATTAATTATTTTACTAGCAGATGAAATCAATATTTATTGGAACTCGAATTGAGGCTTTAAAAGTTTTAAATTTATATACAAATTTGCAATTAATTTTTACAACGAAAAATTCTTATATAGATAAATATATAGATAAAAATAAGTTCAAAATAAAATATATTAATAAAAAAAACTACAAAGAGTGTTTAAAAGTAATTGCAAATAGCAAATGTAATTTTATTTTATCTGCAGGGCTTCCATATATAATACCAAAGAAATTTCTAAAAAAAAATAAAATCATAATAAATTTACATCCCTCCTTGTTACCCAGATATAAAGGTTTGAAATCTGTAAAAGATGCTATTAAAAATAAAGAGAAAGTAATTGGAGTGACATCACATTTTATAAATGAAAAAATAGATGATGGAAAAATAATATTACAAAAAAAAATATATATTGATTATAAAAATAATATAGATTCAATCTATAAGGTGCTATTCTCTATTGTAGAGCCACAAGTTTTAAAAAAAACTTTAGAAAGAATAATTAAAATATGAAAAGTAATTTCTTTATCGGCGGAGAGTTTGCTGCACAGAAGTTTTACCGCCACAACACAATTCTTAATAAATTTAAAGGTGGAACTTGGACATTATCTGGTAGATATGCATTAGAGTTAATATTAAAGGAATTACATCGAAAAGGATATAAAAAGATTTATATACCAATCTATAATTGTCCATCTACATACCGAGTAGTAAAGAAGTATTTTAAAACAATCATTTTTTACGATTTAAATAAAAAATTAAATCCAAAATTAAAAAATATAAGTGAAAATTCAGTATTCATTATTGTAAATTATTTTGGATTAACAAATAGAATTAAAAATTCAAAAAAAATATATATTATTGAGGATTTAACGCATTCAGTTCTCAATAAAATTGAATTTAGAAAAAATCACACTTATTTTGCAAGTTTTAGAAAGATTGGAGTATTTAATTTTGGTGGATGGTCTAGCTTATCATTCAACCATAATTTAAAATCTAATATTCCATATATGGAAGAATATCGCAAAAAAAAATTTAAATATTTAAGAAAAAAAAATATATCTAATATTGAAGAAAAAAATCTACTTAAATTACTTAAAAGAGAAGATAAAAAATTAATTAGTTCAAAAGAATGTATAAATAAAGCAGATATCAAATCTATTACAAATAAGTCAGAGTCTAAAATTAGAATTATACGTAATAAAAATTACAATTACTTAAAAAGAAAACTTAAAAATCAATATTTTAGTTTACCCCTTAAAAATAGTGATACACCTCTTTTTTTTATATTAAAATTTTCTAATATAAAAATTAGAAATAATTTTAGAAATGTATTAAAAAAAAATAAAATTTTTTGCCCAATTTTTTGGGAAATAAATAATAAAAAATTAAGAAGTTTTACCCATTCTAAGTTTTTATCTCAAAATACTCTTGCAGTTCCAATAGATCATAGGATGAAGATGAGTGACACAAAATACGTAGTAGAAATTATAAAAAATTATGATTTTTAATTCTGTAAAAGATAGATCAAATTGGATTGATACTATTTCTAAATTACCAATAGACTATCAAGATATTTATTTTCATCCTGACTACGTTACACTAAATTGTTTTAAAAATAATTCTACAGGGTTTTTATTTTGTAATAAAGAAATGGACAAAATTTGGGTAAATCCTTTCATTAAAATAAAAGTACCATCCTTTAATAATTTGCTGGGTGAAGTTTATTTTGACCTTGAAACACCCTATGGATATGGTGGACCAATATCTAATACAACTGATCAAAATTTTATATTAAGAAGTAATTTAAAATTTAGTAAATGGGTAAAATCAAATAATATCATATCAGAATTTGTAAGATTTCACCCATTATTCGACACAAAAATATACACAGACTCAAATTTCGAAATTTTAGGTAATAGAATTACTTGTAGTTTAGATTTAAAACAAGTAAATCAAAATATTTCCCCATTTAAATCTAAAGTTAAAAATATAATAAGAAATGCATATAAAAATACAAAAGTTTATATAAGTAGAGATAAAAAAGATTTTAGCTATTTTAAAAAATTTTATTTAAATTTAATGATAGAAAAAAATGCAGAAAAGGAGACTTTTTTTTCATCTACATATTTTAATAAATTGTACAAACTTATAAACGAAAATGGATTTATGTCAGTTGCAAAAAATAAAAAATTAGAAATTATTGCTGTTGGAATTTTCTTAAATGGTAAAAAATCTACTCATTATCATTTGTCTGCCTCTAAAAATTATGATTATCCAGGTGTAAATAATCTTTTAATTTTTGAAGCAGCATTACACTCTAAAAAACATAATTTAGAATTTATGCATCTTGGTGGTGGTAATATCGATAATAAAGAAGATAAATTATTTAAGTTTAAGAATTCAATGTCAACTAATCATCATAAGTATTATATTGGAAAAAGAATAAATAATATCCAAATTTATATGAAATTAAAAAAAGCCTGGAAAGAAAAATATCCAATTTTGTATGAAAAATATTCCGATAGATTATTATGTTATCATTTAGATACAGAAATCGTTAATACTATTTTTTAATGAAAAATATTTTTATAGTTAGTTCTTCAAGATCAGAGTTTGGAATTTTAAAAAACATAATAATAAATCTATCAAAATCAAAACAAATAAATTGTAAACTTATAATAACAGGAACTCATTTAAATAAAAGATTTGGAAATACAATTAATGAGATAAATAATTTAAAATTAAAAAATCTTTATAAAGTAAAACTAAAAATGGGTAAAACCTCTAGTTTTAATAGCTGCAATATTTCATCGGAGCTAATAAAAAAAATTGGAAATTTATTTAAAAAAAATAAGCCTGATTGCTTAATTGTATTTGGAGATAGGTTTGAAATGCTTCCAATTTCTTTTGTTAGTTTTTTATACAAAGTACCTATATTACATATTGGTGGTGGTGAAACAACAGAGGGATCTAGTGACGAAAGTATACGTCATGCAATTACCAAACTTTCATCATTCCATTTTGTAACACATGAGGTGCATAAAAAAAGACTTATACAATTAGGTGAGAATAAAGAGAATGTATATATCATTGGAAGTCCAGGAATTGAAAATATAAAAAAAACAAAAATACTTACTAAATCAATAGTTGAAAAAAAATTTAATTTTAAGTTTTTAAACACAAACATAGTTGTAAACTTTTACCCATTAACCAACAAAATAAATAAAGATAAAACCTATATTTTAGAATTACTTAATGCGCTTAGTAAATTTAAACATGCAAGAATTATTTTTACATCCCCTGCATTTGATATAGGAACAGATATTATTACAAAAGAAATAAAAAATTTTTGTAAATATAATAAGAATAGTTTATTTTTTAAATCTCTCGGATCAACAAACTATATTTCAATTTTAAAACACTCAGATTTAATAATTGGAAATTCCTCAAGTGGTTTAATTGAAGCACCAGTAATAGGAACTAAGGTTATAAACATTGGAGATAGACAGAAAGGCAGAATTAGACCTAAAGAAATATATGAAGTAAAATGCAATAAGAAAATTATAGAAGAGGCTATAAAAAAAATATTAAATAAAAAAATTAAATTCACTCAAATTTACCCAAATATAAATTCGAGTAAAAAATTTTTAAAAATAATATCTACAATTAATTTAAAAGATAGCTTAACAAAAAAGTTTATTGATATTAAATAAAGATGAAAAATAAAGAAAAAATTCTTATAATTGGTGCTGGGGGTCATTCGAAATCTTGTCTAGAGGTAATTTTTCTTCAAAATAAATATGAAGTTGTTGGATTTACCGATAATAAAATAAAAAAACTGGAGAAATTAAAAGTTCTAGGCAGCGATAGAGATATCCACAAAATGAAATCTATTTCTCAAAACTTACTAATTGGAATGGGGAATATAAAAGATATCAATTTAAGGTGGACCATATTCAAGAGAGCAAAAAAATTAAAATTTAAATTTCCTAAAATTTTATCTCCTAATTCTTTTATATCAAAATCTTCAAAAATATCTGAAGGCACAATTATAATGAATCATTGTATAATTAATTCAAATGTTGAAATTGGAAAAAACACAATAATTAATAATAAAACTTTAATTGAACATGATGTAAAAATTGGCAATAATTCGCATATAGCTACTGGTGCAATATTAAACGGAGGAGTCAAAATAGGAAATAATGTATTTATTGGTAGTGGAGCAATTATCAAGGAAAATATATCTATAGCATCAAATTCAATAGTAGGAATGGGTTCAATAGTTTTAAAAGATTTAAAAGGCGGAATTTTTTATAATAAATTATAAATGAAAAAAACAGTTATAATCGCAGAAGCTGGAGTAAATCATAATGGATCAATTACTTTGGCGAAAAAATTAATTGATGCAGCATCTAAAGCTAAAGTTGATTATGTTAAATTCCAATCTTTCAAAAGCAACTTAGTATTTTCAAAAAATACACCAAAAGCTGAGTATCAAAAAAAAAATACATCAAAAAATATTAGCGCACTAGAGATGGGCCAAAAGCTTGAATTAAGTAAAAAAAAACATCTAATTCTTAAAAAATATTGTAAAAAAAAAAATGTAAAATATTTAACAACTTTCCATGATATAGAAACATTAAAAACATATAAGCTTTTTGATTTAGATTATTTAAAAATAGGATCAGGAGACATAAATAATCTTCCTTATCTTGAAGCAGTCTCTAAAATTAAGAAAAAAATTATTTTATCTACCGGACTTTCAAATTTAAAGGATATATCTGATGCAATAAACATTTTTTTAAAAAATAAAGTTGAAAAAAAAAATATTATTTTGTTACATTGTAATTCTGCTTATCCAACTCCTTTAGAGGATGCAAACTTAAATGTTTTACATAGCTTAAAAAAAAAATTTAATCTCCAAATAGGTTTTTCTGATCATACACAAGGAATAATTGCTTCTTTAGCAGCGGTTTCCATGGGAGCGGAGTTTATTGAAAAACACTTTACATTAAATAAAAATCTCCCAGGCCCTGATCATAATACAAGTATTAATCCTAAAGAGCTTATTGAAATGGTAAGTCAAATTAGAGAAATTGAAAAGTTAAAAGGAAGATTTACAAAAAAACCAACAAAAAGTGAGTTAAAAAACATAAAAGTTGTTAGAAAGTCTATTGTTGCAATTAGAAATATTAAAATAGGTGAAAAATTTACAAATCAAAATATTTTTGTAAAGAGACCATCTACAGGCATTTCACCAATGTTCTTTAATAAACTTCTTGGAAAAAAATCAAAAAATATTTATCAAGTAGACGAAAAAATAAAAGAAAAAATATGATTATTAAAGATTTGAAATATTGTTTTGCTTATGAAAGTAGCAGCATTAAGTCATGTTTTATAAACTTAGAGAAGTCCACAAAGCAGATTATTTTTGTTGTAAATAAAAATAAAAAACTTTTAGGTTCTTTAACCGATGGTGATTTGAGGAGAGCAATTCTAAATAATTATACGATAAAAGATAAAATTAAAAATATTTATAACAAATATCCAATTAAATGTAAGCCATCAACTTCTGAAATTGAAGCCGAAAATATAATGCTTTTAAACAAAATAAATCATCTACCAATTATTGATAACAGAGAAAAAATTATCGGTTTCCATTCAATTAATTCAAATATAGAAAATAAAAATAATACTCTAATTGATTTTGTAATTATGGCCGGTGGTAAAGGCAAAAGATTAAAACCTTTTACAAATAGATGTCCGAAACCTATGTTAAAAGTATATGGTAAACCAATATTAGAAATAATAATTAATAATGCAAAAAAACAGGGATTTAAAAATTTTTTAATATCTATAAATTACCTTGGAAAGATAATAACAAATTATTTTAAAAACGGAAAAAAATTTGGAGTTAAAATTAAATATATTAAAGAAAGTAAACCATTAGGAACTATTGGCGCTTTAGGTGGCTATAACAAGAGTCTTAAGTCTAAAAATATTATCTTATCAAATGGTGATGTAATAACAGATATAAACTTTAAAAGTTTAATTAAATTTCATGAGTCAAATAAATCTGATGCAACAATGGCTGTCTATCCATATAAATTAGAAAATCCATATGGCGAAGTTGTAACAAAAGATGCAAAAATTGTAGAAATTAGTGAAAAGCCTGTATCGGTTTCTTATATAAATGCAGGTATTTATATTTTTAAAAAAAATATGCTCAGATATCTAAAAAAAAATCAAAAAATGGATTCTGTTAGTTTTTTTAAATTACTTAAAAAAAAAAATAAAAAAACACTTGCTTTTGCAGTGCATGAATCTTGGGCAGATATTGGCTTAAAGCAAGATTATTTGAACTACAAAAAAAAATGAACCCAGAGGAAACATTATATATAATTCCAGCAAGAAAAAACTCCAAAAGACTTAAAAACAAAAACCTACTTCAATTAGGGAATAAAAAATTAATAGAAAGAACAATAGAATTTACATTAAAAATTTCAAATCGTAGCAATATTTATCTATCAACTGACTCTAGAGAAATACAAAAAATAGGTAAAAAATATGGTATTTACTGTCCAAATTTGAGACCATCATATCTTTCAAACTCAAAATCGAGATCTGCTGATGTATGTATCCACGCAGTTCATACATTCGAGAAAAAAAAAAAAATTAAAATTAAAAATGTAGTTTTACTTCAACCAACATCACCATTTAGAAGTTTAAAATTATACTATCAAACTTGTAACCTATTTAAAAAAAATCTTAATTCGACTGTAACTGTATCCCCTTTTAATAATAAAAAAATTGTTAATAATAAAGGGATAACTTTGAAAATGTTTATGCATAAGAGTAGTGGACTTTACGAAATTAATGGCAATCTATACATAATTCTTGCTAAAGAATTAATAAAAAAAAAATCTTTTTTTAGCAAAAATCTAAATATATCGGTTACAAATTCAAAAAAACTTTCATTAGATATTGATACTATTTATGATCTCGAAAAAGCAAAAAAATTCTTATAATGAAATCTATTATAAAATTGATAAATTTTTTTTACAAAGTTAAATTTACGTTTTATATACCTTCTTCAAAAAACATATTAATTTTTGACAGCAAAGGCCTTGAAACTATCTCGCCCTTTATTGAAAAAAAAAATTTTAATGTCATTAACGCAAGAGGTGAAGAATTAAATATTTATATATTAATTAAGTTATTATTAACTTTCAAAAAAATAAGTTATAATAATTATTTAATAAATTATATAACTTCAGTAAATCCAAAATATATTATTCACCATTCAATTAATCGTAAATTTTTTCTTCTAAAAAAAAATTTTCCTGAAAAAATAACTATATATATTCAAAGTGAGTTCTTAAATAAAACAGAAATAAAATTTATTAAAAAAAATGGATTATGTGATTATGCCTTTTTATGGGGAAAACAGGACGTTATTAATTTTAAATCTATTTCAAAAAATAATCCTGAATTAATTGGGTCAATATTAAATAACAAATTTTCTTATACAAATAAAAAAAAACTAGATTCTATTTTATTTATTTCTCAATTCAGAGAAAATAAAAAAAACAGATTTATTTTGAATAATGGCAAGTCAGTAAATTATAACCTATTTTTTAAATGTGATATTTTTATTTTAAAAATTTTGTTTGATTATTGTAATAATAAAAATTTTAAATTATCTATTCTTCTTTCCTCAAAAAAAAATACATTAATAGAAAAAGAAAAAGAATTTTATCTTAAACATCTTAAATCGGATGATATTTCATTTTTATCAAGCATAAATAAAAATTTTGGTTACCAAAATACTTTAAAATTTAAAAAAATATTTTTTATCAATTCTACACTTGGGTTTGAGTGTTTAGCCAAACATAAAAGTTGCTTCTTTTTTTCTATTAGAAATAAATTTTTAAATTTTAATTATACAAACCTTCCAATACCAGATAATGGACCATGCTGGACAAGTTCACTTAATAAAAATAAAATTTCAAAGAGAATTGATCAATTTATATCAAACGAAACAAAAGAAGATAGAAAGTATAATTATGAAAAATATTTTTCTAAAATAATTGCATATGATAAAAAAAATAAAAATTTTAAAAAAAAAATTAACTTAATCTTAAGCAAAAACTATTAAATATTCCGAAATGAAAACGATAATATTTGTTACAGATAATATTTTCAATAAGCATGACTACTTTAGATTCAATATAGGTTTTTTGAAAAAGAATTTTAGAGTCAAAATTTACAGTTTCGCCAAAATTATAAATCCAAAAGTAATTAAAAAATTTAAAAATTATAGGATTAAAGAATTATTCATTTTTAACAATATTAGTGAGTTCCAAAAAAAATTAAAAAATGAAAATAATGTGCTTGTAATCGATTTTTTAGGATCATCGTCTTATGCTTGGAAAATAAGAAATCAAATTAAGAGCAAGAATATAAAAATTGCTAAATTTTACAATGGATTGTCCGAGAGACCAAAATTAAATTTAATTTACAGAATAATAAATCTTTTTATTAAAAAAAAACAAAGTGCAGGAAATATTTTTAACAGACTAGGTATAAAATTTTCAAATTATTTCATCAAAAAATTTAAACCGGACATAGCATTTGTAGGAGGTGATTACTATAAAAATGAAGCAAAAAAAAATAAAATAAAAGAGATTATTAATGTTCACAGTTGGGATTATGATGAATATTTAAAAATAAAAAATAAAAAAATTAAAAGTAAAAATTATGTAGTATTTATAGATGGAAACGTTCCTGACCATCCAGATTATATATATCATAAAGCTACACCACCAGTTAATGAAGATAATTATTATAGAGATTTAAATAATTTTTTTAATTATTTTGAAAAAAAATTTAATTTAACTGTCAAAATTGCAGCAAGTCCTAAATCAAAAAAAAATGTTTTAAAATATTTTTTTTCAAATAGAAAAATTTATTTCAATCAAACCCCAATTTTAATTAAGGATTCAAAATTAGTTATACTTCACAAAAGTACTAGTATTTTTTATATTCTAAAATTCAATAAACCAGTAATTTTTATCACATCTAATAAATTAATTGGCACCTGGTACCATGATGAAATATTATATAACTCACAAAAATTTAACAGAAATCTATTAAATATAAATCACGATATTACTATAAAAAAAAAAAGATTTATTTAAACCAATTAACAAAAAAATCTCTCAAAAATATATTTATTATAATGATAAATCCAAAAATACTGGAAAGAAACTTATTTGGAAAATTTTCACTGATAGTATATATCAGAAAGATATTTAGTTTTCGTTCAAAAAATTGTAAATTGATTTAAAAAAATTATACATGATATTAGGCTTAATACCTTCAAGACTTAACTCAACAAGATTAAGAAACAAACCACTGCTTAATATTGATGGACTACCAATTATTGTTCATACCCTAAAAAGAGCTTTACTCTCTAAAAAATTAGATAAAGTCATTGTGTGTACAGATAGTAAAAAAATTGTAGATGTCGTAAAAAAATATGGTGGAAAAGCATTGTTGACCTCAAAAAAACATCAAAATGGAACCGAAAGAATTGCAGAAGTAGCAAAAAAATTTAATGCAAAATTAGTTGTGGATATACAAGGCGATGAACCATTGGTTGACCCTAAAGACATTGATAAAGTAATTGATTTTCATATAAAAAATCAAAATTTTGATATTGTTGTACCCTCTATGATTTCAAAAACAAACCCTAAAAGTAAACACTTAGTGAAAGTAATTTTTAATAAATCAGGTAAAATCTTATACTTTAGTAGAGCTTTGATACCTTTTAATTTTAGAAATAATAAAGCAATATATTATAAAGATTTATCTATTGTCTCTTTTTTGCCAAAGGCATTAAAAACGTTTGCTAATTCAAAAATGACATATCTAGAAAAAATTGAGGGAATAGAATTATTGAGAGCGCTAGAAATAAATTTAAGTCTTGGAACTTTTATTTCTAAAGGAACAAGTTTTTCAGTAGATGTAAATGATGATTTATTAAAAGCAATAGATATTATGCCAAATAATCCCATTAGAAAAAAATATTAATATTTTATTAATTTTAAATTGATATATTTAAATTGATACTTATGAAAACAAAACTTAAATACTTTGATAAAAATATAACTAGAAAATCAGAAATAGTCAAAAAAAGTTTACAGTTTCAAAAAGGTACAAAGATACCATTACCATCAGTTGTTGAAATAAGTGATTCTGGAACTTGTAATAGATCATGTTCTTTTTGTCCTAGAAGTAATAATGAATGGATAGATAAATTTGACAAAAAAGAATTTATAACAAAAAATTTACACGAAAAAATATGCAAAGAGTTAGCTGAATTAGATTATAATGGAATTGTTGTTTACTCTGGATTTAATGAGCCATTATTAAATAAGGCCTGTTTTGAAAATATTTCAAGAACTAGAAAATATTTACCTGATGCTAAAATTGAATTAATAACAAATGGTGACGTATTAAATTTAAAAAGATTAAAGAAATTATTTGAGTCTGGTTTATCAACAATATTAATTAGTGTTTATGATGGACCAGATGATATGCATAAATTTGAAAAACTTTGTCAAGAGGCGGGATTGTTAAAAGAAAATTATGTAATTAGAAATAGATATTTACCACCAGAGCAAGATTACGGAATTACTATGAGTAATAGAGGGGGTACGATGGAAAAAGCAGAACATTCAATAAAAAATCCCAACGAGACTTTAAAACAACCTTGTAATTATCCTTCTTACAATTTTTTTATTGATTACAATGGAGATGTATTAATGTGCTCTCATGATTGGAATAAAAAAAATATACTAGGAAATTTATATAAAAATACAGTTATGGAAATATGGATGTCTGAAAATGCAGTAAAATCTAGACTTAACCTATCAAAATCAGATAGAAATTTTAGCCCATGTGATATTTGTGATGTTAAGGGTGATTTAATTGGTTCAAAACATGTGGAGGCGTGGCAAAATTTAAATAATTTATGAAAAAAATTCTAATTCTAGGTGCTAGTTCAGATATCGGCAAAGTAGTTGTAAAAAGATTTTTAAAAGATAATTGGGATGTTACAGCTCATTATAACAAAAATGATAAATTGAAAAAAATAGCATTGTATGAAAAAAATCTAAATTTATTAAAATTTGACTTAAGAAAAATTAAAAAATTAGAACAATATGTAAAAAAAAATAAAAATTTATTCTACAAATATGACGCTTTTGTTAGTCTTACAGGATATTTAAAACCAACTAGTTTTGAAAATTTTAATTCTCAAAATTTTTATGATCATTTTAATGTAAATTTTATGTCAAATATTATTTTAATCCGTGAACTGTTAAAAGGAATGATAAAAAGAAAATTTGGTAGAATTTTACTTTCGTCAAGCATTGGAACAAAATTTGGCGGAGGATTAAATTCTTTTGCGTACTCTTTATCTAAATTTAACAATGAGTTTTTTCCAAATTACTATAGGACTTTGTATTCAAAAAACATAACAATAAATACTTTACAAATAGGTGTTACTGATACGAAAATACACAAAAATCTTAAAAATAAAAATATGAAAAAAAGATTAGATTTGATCCCTTCAAAAAGATTTGCAACTAAAGAAGAAGTAGCCAATTATATTTTATTTTTATGTGATAAAAACAACACATTATTAAAAGGTTCTGTTATAAATATTTCAGGAGGTGAATAATTGAAAGTTACCAATCAAAATATATTATCATATAAAAAAAATGGTTATTTACTTGTTAATAATGTTTTAAAAAAAAATGATCTAAATTTAGTTGAAAAAGTTTTAAACCGTCTTGAAAAAACTCAGCCATTAAGGAGGGGTGTAAGTGAACCAGGAGTAAAAAAATCACTTATACACTCTTTACATAAAGAGAAATTTTTAAAAGAAGTAATTGAGAATACTGAATGGTTTCAAAAAATATCTAAAAAACTTTTGAATACTAACTCTGTCTCTGTATGGAACGCAAAATCAAACTTAAAAAAGCGATGGAATGGTTCGGTTGAATATTTTCATCAAGACTTTATTTATTGGAGAGAGCTTGGTTTTGAATCGAGTAAAATGTTAAATTGTATGATATTTATTGACGATCATAGTCATACAAATGGTGGGCTTTGGATTTTTCCAGGAACACATAAAAAAATGTACAAACATACTTCTTTTTTAAATATAAATTCACTTCATAAATATTTTATACATCCAAAGGTTTTGGATAAAATATATTTAAAATTTAAACCAAAATCAATTTCAGCCAAAAAAGGTTCATGCTTATTTTTTGATAGCAAATTGATCCATGGATCGTCACATAATATTTCCTGCAAAGATAGAAAAATCCTCTTGTATGATGTTTCAACAACTAAACATTTTGAAAGAGCAAATAAGTCTAAAATAAAGTCTTTTAATCGAGATTATAGAAAAATTTTTGAAAGAAAGAATTTAATAAAAAGATTGAATGCACTTTCATAAATGAAGAAGTTTAAAATATTTGAAAGGATTAGAAAACCATCGCCTGATCCCCTAAAATTTTTAAGACTTAATAGAGCCGAATTTGGTTCTACTTTTAAAAAATCGAATTATAATTTTGAAAACTATTATCCTGATATTGAGCCTTTATTAAAATCAGTTTCAGGTTTTTATAAAATAAATAAAGAGTCAATTTATCTAGGTGCAGGTGGAGAGTCTATTATCAAAGATATTTTTTTACTTATGTTTTTAAAAAAAAAAAGAAATATCTTATTTAATCCTACAAATTTCTTTATGTATAAGTATTATTCAGATTTATTTAATTTTAAAAAAAAAAAGTATACTACATTTCTAGATAGTAAAAAATATTCTATTAATACTTTCATTAAATTAATTACGAAAAATAAAAAAACTGATTTAATTACAATTGTAAATCCCTCTCATCCTTTTGAAAATTTTTGGACAATTAAAGAAATAGATAAAATTTTAAAAATATCAAAAAAAAAAAAAATTTTTGTTCTTTTAGATGAAGTTTATTTAGTGAATAATAGGCTGTCGGCATCTAAACTAGTCAGAAAGTACGATAATCTAATAATTTTAAAATCTTTGTCAAAGATCCCTGGTTTACCCGGCTTAAGAGTAGCTTTTGCATTTGCTCAAAAAAAAATCATTCGTGAGTTAGATACGGTAAGACTAGCAATTGAATTGCCAGAGTATAATATAAGAAAAGCAACAAAAATTCTAAAAAGCCCAAAAAAGTACATTTATCCAAGATTAAAAATGATTAATGAGGCAAGAAACTTTGCTCATAAACAATTTAAAAAAAGAAAAATTCAATCGTTTGGAAATTTTGGAAATTCAGTAACAGCAATTTTTAAAGATGAAAAGCATGTAAAAAAAATTGGAGAATTTATGAAAATGAACAAAATTCTAATTAATTATAACTATGGATCACCTTTTAAAAAATATTTAAATTTAACAACTACAAATAAAAAAAATATTCAATTTTTTTTTGAAGTTTTTGATAAAATTAAACATTGATATTTTTATGAAATTTAACCATGATCAAAATTTATTATGGGATACCTCCTTAGATTACGAGGATTATCCTAGTTTTATAAAAAAAATATTTTTAAAGTTTTATCTATCAGAAGAAAAGAGATTTCATCAATGGTTAGAGGATATAACTGTGAAATATAAAGATGATATTGATTGGTGGGTTACGAATTCTATGAGTAGAAATCCGTATTCGAGTGATTTATATAAATCATTATGTATAATCTTAACTATAAGATTATTAGCAAAATATAAAAAATTTCCAAAAATTATTTATGTAGATTCTCTATTTTTAAAAAAAACATTAGAACTAAATCTTAATATAAAAAAAAAAAACTGTAAAATAATATCAAAAAAAAATAATTTTTATTATTCATTATTTTTTTGTAGAAATATAAATTCGGTAATATTATTCTTGAAATCTTATTTTTTAACAATTTACTTTTCTGGAAAAAAAAAAAATTTTAGTAATAATTCAATTTCTCTAATAGATACTTTTATAATTGATGAGTCCAAACAAGAAGAAAACTATTATGGTGATCTATACAAAAAATATATCAAAAAAGAAAAAAATTTTTTTTTTGTTCCAACTAGCATTTACAAAAATTTATTTAGTTTTATAAAAATTATCAAAAGTCTAGATAAACGTAAGTTTATTTTTAAGGAGCACTACTTAGGAATTAAAGATATACTTTTTTGTATTAACCATTTAAATAGAAAAAAAAAATTTTATAAAAAATATAAAAAATATTCTAATATAGATTTAAGTTTAATTTTGTTTAAAGAAATAAAATATAATTTAGATTATAATTCAATATTTATATCCTTAAGCAATTTTCTTTTTTCTAAAAAACTTAAACAAAAAAGAATTAAAATAAAAAAGATTATAAATTGGTTTGAAAATCAGTGTGTGGATAAAGGTTGGAACTTTGGTTTTAGAATAAATTTTAAAAATTCTGAACAAATAGGTTATCAAGCAATGACAAATGCTCCAATGTATCATTCATTGAGTCCATCACAATATGAAGATTCATTCAAAGTAATACCAAAAAAAATTGCCGTAATTAATAGATCATTAATAAAAGAAAGATCAAGATTTCTTAAAAACAAAAATAATTTTATATTATCCCCAGCGCTGAGGTCTCAAGATGTATTTAATATAAAATATAAAAAAAATAGAACATGTAAAATAGTAGTGTTTTTAGAGGGTAATAAAATTTCCTCTGATTTAAATATTGTAAAAAAGTTTATATATGTAGCTCAAAGATTGCCTGAAATAGTTATTTATATAAAAAAACACCCAAGATTAAATTTTGATGAGTCAACTTTATTAGTTCCAAATAATATAAGATTTTCAAGTAAGAGCTTTTCTAATCTTGCCAGTAAATGTAAAATTTCATCTTGTGGTGGTGCAACAACTACCGTATTACAAAGTCTTGCATATGGATGTCAATTAATAATCCCTACAAATAATGGTTACGATAGAAAAACATTTAAAAGTTTAAAAATCCCAAATAAAAACTTTAAAATTTGTGACAATGAAATTGAATTGTTAAATGCAGTAAAACACTTTATCAATAGAAATATAAATTTCAAAAAAATATCTTTAGAAAGCATGTTTGAAAAAATCAATAATAAAAATATTCAAATTTTTTTAAATTAGCTTTATGGAAAAAAAAATATTAATTTTTGATTTAGATGGAGTTTTAATTAATTCAAAAAACAATATGCTTAGTGCATGGCGATATACGAATAAAATTAATAATTTGAATATACCTTTTTCATCTTATTTTAAAAATATTGGGACTCCTTTTAAAAATATACTTAAAAAACTAAAGGTAAGAAAATATCATAATAAAATTGAGCAATGCTTTAGAGAGGAATCAATAAAAAAAATTAATAAAATTAAATTATATCCAGATGTAAAAAAGACTCTTCTACACGTAAAAAGTAAAAATTACAAAATTGGAATATTGACTTCAAAAGATAAAAAAAGAACAAAAAAGATACTAAAAAAATTCAAAATTAATTATTTATTCGATTTTATTGAATGTCCTGAGGTTGGCTGCAGGGGTAAACCATATCCAGATCAAATATTAAAAATAATGAAGATTTATTCCGCAAATCCAAAACTGGTTACTTATATTGGGGATATGAAAAGTGATTTAATTACTGCAAAAAGAGCTAAAATTAATTTTGTTTATGCTAAATATGGTTATGGAAAAATTTCAAAAACAAACAGCATTAAAAGATTCTCTGATATCACTAAACTAGTATGATAAAAAATTTAAAAAATGTAAAAGTTGTTATATTGTGTGGAGGCTTAGGTACCAGATTATCCGAAGAAACTAAATTAAAACCTAAACCAATGGTAAATATTGGTAGTGATCCTATTTTGATACACATTATGAATATTTATTCAAAATATGGATTTAAAAATTTTATATTAGCTTTAGGCTATAAACAAAAATATATAATTAAATATTTTAAAAAAAATACAAAATTTAAAAAATGGAATATTAAATTTGTTAACACTGGACTCAAAAGTCTTACTGCAAAAAGAATCGAATTATGCAAAAAATATCTTCAAAATGATAATTTTTTTTTAGTGACTTATGGAGATGGGGTAACAAATTTGAATATAAACAAATTAATAGCATTTCATTTGAAAAGTAAAAAAACAGCTACTGTAACAGCAGTACGTCCACCTGCTAGATTTGGAGAATTAAAAATAAATCAAAATATAGTTGCAAAGTTTGATGAAAAAAATCAAATAAATTCAGGCTGGATTAATGGTGGATTCTTTGTTTTTAACAGAGAAATATTTAATTTTTTTCCAAAAAAAAATTCTATGTTAGAGAGAAATACAATGCAAAAATTAACAAAAAAAAAACAATTAGTTGCTTATAAGCATAAAGGGTTCTGGCAATGTATGGATACTATGCGTGACAAGCAACTTTTAAATAAAATTTGGAAAAATAAAAAACTAAAGTGGCTAAAATAAATATATTTCGAAATATTTATAGAAACAAAAAGGTTCTCATAACTGGTCAAACAGGTTTCAAAGGAAGTTGGTTAACTTTATGGCTTATATTGCTGGGAGCTAAAGTTTGCGGCTTTTCAGACAAACAAAAAACAAACCCATCCTTGTTTAACATTCTGAAATTGAATAAAAAAATTAAAAATTTTAAAGGCGATATTTCAAAATTAGATCAAATTTCTAGAGCTGTTAAAATTTTTCAACCTGAAATAATTTTTCATCTAGCAGCACAATCGTTAGTAAAAAAGTCATATTTAAATCCAATAGAAACTTTTATGACAAATAGCATAGGTACATTAAATTTACTAAAAGCTAGCAAGTTAAGTAAAAATTTAAAAGCATTAGTAATGATTACAAGTGACAAAGTTTATAAGAACATAGAAATAAAAAGAGGCTATAAAGAAAATGATATTATAATGGGCATTGATCCATACAGCGCTTCGAAAAGCTGCGCAGAAATAATTATAAATATGTATTTAAAATCATTTGTTAGTAAAAAAAAATTAAATATATGTGTAGTTAGAGCAGGAAATGTTATAGGTGGAGGTGATTGGTCTGAAAATAGAATTATTCCAGACGTCATCAGACAATGGTCAAAATCACAAACTTTAAAAATTAGAAATCCAAAATCAACTAGACCATGGCAATTTGTACTAGAACCTCTTGGAGCATATTTATTTATAGGATCAATTCTTTTAAAAAAAAAAAATAACATAAACTTTCAAAACTTTAATGTAGGTCCTAGAAAAAATATTAACAAAAATGTCATTGATTTAATTAAATTAATAAAAAAAGATTTAAAAAATTTAAATTATAAAATCATTAGAGATAAAAGTGATAAAGAAGCAAAATTGTTAAGATTAAATTGTAATAAAATTTATAAAAGCATAGGATGGAAACCTATTTATAATTTTGAACAGACCATAAACAATACAATTTTATGGTATAAAAATTATTATTTTAAAAAAAATAATATGTATGATTTTTCTGTGAAGCAAATAACAAGTTATATTAAAATAGCACAAAAAAAAAAGAATTCATGGTTAAAAAATGGATGAAATAAAACTTTACTCAAAAAATATAAAAAAAAACTCAAATGGAAATGTACTTAAGTATCTTAGTGTTGATAAAAATTTTTATAAAATTTCAGAAGTCTATTTCTCTACAATAAAAAAATTAAGGGTTAAGGCATGGAAAAAAAATTTGAGCTCAGAACAATTCATGTATGTTTTTAAGGGAAAAATTGAAATTATTATTTATGATGACAGGGTAAAAAAAAATAAAAATATAAAGAAATTTATACTTGGGCATCAATTAAAATACTCAAAAATATTACTTCCTAAAAATGTATGGTATGGATTTAGAGGATTAGAGAATGAAAATATATTAATAAATGCTTTAAAATTGAAACATAAAAAATGTAGAATGACTTCATTAGAACGTAAAAATAAATACATACCTTTTAGTTGGAAATAAACTTTGAAAATATTAATATATGGTGGAACAGGTTACTTGGGAATTAGTTTAGCTAATTATTTGAAAGAAGAAAACAAAATAACCATCATATCAAGAAAAAATAAATTCAAAGATAAAATTTCAAAAAAAATAGATTTTATAAATATAAAACAGAAAAATAAAATAGTATCACAAATTAAATGTTCTGATTATATTATTATTTCAAATGGACCTTCATACAAAAATAGCAAAACAGAATTATTTCATTATTTAAGTTATTTATATAATGAAATACAGTTAATCAAAAAACATAAAAAAAAAAACTCTAAATTGATTTTTTTTTCTAGTATTCATATTTATGAGAGTAAATATAAAAAAAAAATTGACGTTAATGATAACCTTTTTTCAAAAAGTTATTATGGAATAAGAAATATTTTAAGTGAAAATATTATTTTAAAAGAGTTTGGACAATTTTCTAAAAATTTTTATATTGTAAGAATATCAAATATATTTGGGATATTAAATAAAAGCAAAGTTAACATAAACCACAGCATGTTTAAACTCGCTGTCAACCAGTTTTGTTTGAAAACTGCTAAAAATGATAAAATACTGATAAACTCAAATAAGCTTCAAAGAAGAAATTATGTATCAATCAATGATTTTGTAAAGTTTATAAAACTATTAATGAAAAAAAAAAATAGATTACCTAATATTATTAATTATACTTCTAATAAAACGTTTTCTCTTTATAATATTATGCAGATAATAAAATATCAATCTTCAAAGTTAAATCTTAAAGATCCAAAAATTTATTTTCTCAATAAAATAAAGAACTCAAAGATTAATTACACATTCAATAATAAGGTTTTAAATTCAATTAAACTTAATCCGAAAATAAAGTTAGATAATGAAATCTTTCATTCATTAGATAAATTGAATAAAGCACTAATTAAATGAATATTAATTTAAAATCATATAACCAACTTAAAAAAAATGAGAATTTTTTAAAAAAAACTAGAGAAATACTTAAATATTATTTTATCAAATTAGTAAATAATAGAAAATTTATCTTAAATGATAGTAGTATTTTTTTTCCTTTTTATCATCATGTTTTTGATGACGAGATTAAGAACTTTAATTTACAAATAAAGTTTTTAAAAAATTATGGTGATTTTATTTCATATGATGATTCTATAAAATTAATAAAAGAAGGTTTGTATAAAAAAAATATATATTTTTGTTTGTCATTTGATGATGGTTTTAAGAATATGATAAATAATGTTACCGAAATACTATTGGACTTCAATATACCTGCTACTTATTTTATACCAACCAGCTTTATTGATAATAATAGAGAGGATGGGGGTAATATTTTTTTTAACAACAAAAATATCAATATTGATTTTTTAGACTGGAATGATTGTAAAAAAATATGTTCTGAAAAATTATTTACAATAGGATCGCACTCAATAAATCATAAATTGATATCTAGGTTGTCTTATGAAGAAAGTTTAAATGAGATGAAATATTCTAAAAAAAAAATAGAGGAAAAACTATCTATTATTTGCGATCATTTTGCACCCCCATTAGGAGATTTTATATATTCTCGAGATTCAAAAATCGCAAAAGAAATTGGATATAAGAGTATATCAACTACAGTTAGAGGGAAAATGGATAAAAATAATAGAAACATTTTTTTTCTATATAGACATCATTTTTTAGCTAATTGGGAAATTAATTACTTGAAATATTTCTTAAGTAAATAAAAAATATTTTTTATTGAAAATTTAATTTTAATGAAAATATTATAAATCAATCCAACTAAATTGAAACTTTCAATTATTTCGTAAATATTATCATTAATATTACTTAATCTTTTTTTATAATTTTCATCACCTATTGTTAAATCAAGGTAATCAAATTTTTTTTCTTTACAATATTCAATAAGCTTTAAAAATAAAATATTACCAGGAGAAAATTTTTTAAATGACTCATTATAAACAGGAAAAATATAAAAAAATGTATTTCTATAAATATAACCAATATGGCATGCAATAATTTTATTATCTAATTTTAACATACTATAGCTAATTGAATTTTCATCTAATTTAATTAAATTAGAAATGTAGCTTTTATAATTATCATATTTGAGATAATTCCATCCACCTGTTCTCTCTAATTGATGATATTTCTGCAAAATAAAAAATTCTGTTATTTGCTTTTTTTGTTCTTTGTTTGGATCTAACAAAATTTCTAATTTATGTTTTTTTTTTAATCTATTTTCCTCATAAAAAATTTTTTTTCTAAGTTTATTAAAAATCAAATGATAGCTCTGATCATCAAATATTTTTAATCTGTAAGACTTATTGTTTTTAAAATTTCTATTATTTAAAAAAAGTGGATCAATATTATTTATTAAATGAATAACATCGAAACTAAAATTTTTTTTAATTTCTAAAAAAATAGTTCTATAATCATTGTTACTTAAACTAATACTATTTCTTATTATTGGAGAATTATAATCAGAGAAAGGAAATCCGTTCCA